>Ga0310697_10001261_pt1 | contig 30530 bp, 21 predicted proteins | sample 172DNAGHGlowgp2_FD_203883 | JGI IMG/M metagenome (GOLD analysis project Ga0310697, IMG submission 203883) | Sheep rumen microbial communities from Palmerston North, Manawatu-Wanganui, New Zealand - 1728 DNA GHGlow gp2 (v2) (version 2) | ecosystem: Host-associated > Mammals > Digestive system >... | reverse complement strand
AATTAGTTGCTCTCTTTTCAAGGGCAGAGTTAGTGATAATCTCTCAATTACATTTCTTTTCGGTTATTGGTCGGGTGACCTCGTTGACGAGGTAGACGATGCTCTGGTAGGGGATGCCGCCGTTGGTCTCGAGGCCGACCTCGCAGGTGCGGCTGTTACTGTAGCCCATCTCGATGCGGTTATCCTCCAGTTGACGGCGCAGCTTCCTTAATGCCCAGCGATTGACCTCGGGGTGGGTCCAGCCGCGGTCGCCAGCGAAGCCGCAGCAGCCGACGCCCTCGGGCAGGAAGACGTTGTTGCTGCACAGGTGTGCCAGGCCGGTCATCTTGTCTACCAAACCCATCTCGCGGGTCGAGCAGGTGAAGTGCAGGGCGATGCGTCGGTCAATAGGCGTGAACTCGAGGCGGTCGCGCAGGTATTCCCAGATGAACTCCACGGGCTCATAGAGTTTCATGCGCTTGATGCATTTCCTCATGCGATGCAGGCAGGGGCTCTGATCACACACTATCGGGTAACGACCCTGCTCACTGGCCAGCCACAATGCTTCGTCGAGTTCTGCGGTTTTCTTGTCAGCAATGTCAAGCATACCCTTGGACTCCCAGATGGTGCCGCAGCACATCTTTTCCAGTCCCTCGGGGAAGATGACCTCGTAGCCCGCCTTGTGGCACAACTGCACCATCTCATCGACGAGCGTGTTCTTCACGGGCGAGCCTTTGGAAAGCCCCATCGTCTGGTTGATGCACGAGGGGAAATAGACGACCTTATCGGCCACGCCAAGGCGAGGCCCTACATGGCCAGCCCGAGGTTGGCGGGCCTTAGCGGGCATAGCAGGGGTCCACAGGGGCAATCCTGCCTTGTGCATGGCGCCTGCTATACCGTTCATGGCCGTCGTGCCCAGCACATTATGACCCAGTCGCGCCACATCCAGCGTGAAGCGCAGTCCACTCTTGATGCCCGCAAAATGCCGTGCAGCCCAGTCGCCTGTCTTGTAACCCATACTGCCCTGTGGCAATGCCTCCATGCGCACGAGGTGAGTCAAGTCGGCGACGTTGATTTTCATCGGGCACGAGGTAGAACACAGGCCGTCGCCGGCACACGTCTGGTTGCCCTGATAACGGTACTGCTTGACGAGGGTCGCCAAGCGCCTGGGGTCGCTGCCGGTCTCACGCAGGTGAGAGATTTCGCGTTGGATGACGATGCGCTGCCTTGACGAGAGCGTCAAGCCACAGGTCAGACAGTTCACTTCGCAGAAACCGCACTCGATGCACTTGTTGGCCTTGAGCACACCCTCAACCGTCTCGTGAGTGCTGTCGTGGTGAGTCTCAGGAGCGGCCACGCCAAGGCGAGGCCCTACTGCATCCGTTTCCAATCCGCGCATCTTGAGTTCGGGCAATGGCTTGAAGTGCTTGATGAAGCACTCGGGGTCGTCGTTGAAGATGACGCCGGGGTTAAGCAGATAGTGCGGGTCAAAAATCTCTTTCAGCTCACGCATGGCGGCAAAGGCGTCCTCGCCCCACTCATACTTGACAAAGGGCGCCATATTGCGGCCCGTGCCGTGCTCAGCCTTCAACGAGCCGTCATATTCCTCGACCACGAGCCGCGCCACGTCGCGCATCATCGCGGCATAGCGCTGTACCTCGCTCTCGTCGCTGAACAATTGATTGATGATGAAATGGTAATTGCCCTCGAAGGCATGGCCGTAGATACAGGCGTCCCGATAGCCGTGGTCGGCAATCAGTTTTTGCAGTTTGACGGTCGCCTCGGGCAGGTCCTCGACGGCAAAAGCGACATCCTCGATGAGGCAAGAAGTGCCCACGGGACGAGCGCCGCCCACGCTGGGGAAGATGCCCGAGCGGATGGCCCAGTACTTGCCATAGACGGCAGGGTCATCGGTAAACTCGACAGGGATATAGGTCTTGAACTGCGACAGGCACTGGGTAATCGTATCGATGCGGTGCTGCAGGTCGTCGGGAGTCATGGCCTTGGTCTCGGTGAGGATGGCAGTGAGGTTGTGGTAATCACCAGGCTCAACACCAGGGATACGCCCCGAGTCCACATCCTTCTTGTACTGCAGATAGACAGGGTCATCGACCGATGCCAGCGACAGGTAGTCGAGCATCTCGGCACTCTTGACCATCAGGTTCTCCTCGCTCATGGCGATGTCCTCGTCGCTGGATTTCAGTTGCTTGAGGGCAACCACTGCCTCGCAGCTTTCCTTCATCGTGAAGAAATAGAGCATGGCCGAAGCCTTGCAGGGATAATCATGCAGGGTGCGCATGGTCACCTGGCTGATGAATGCCAGCGTGCCCTCGCTGCCCACGATGCAGTGGGCGATGATGTCAAACGGGTCATCATAGGCGACAAACGGTCGCAGGTTCAAGCCCGTGACATTCTTGATGCTGTATTTCTTGCGGATGCGGTCGGCCAAAGGCTGATTGGCACGGATGCGGTCTCGCAGGGCCTCGATCTTGGCGATAAAGTCGGGATGGCTCTTGCCGAAGGCGTTGCGGCTGGCAGCATCACCCGTGTCGAGCACGGTGCCGTCGGGCAGCACCAGGCGTGCCGACAGCAACATGCGGTCACTGTTGGCATGGGTGCCGCAGTTCATGCCCGAGGCATTGTTGGCAACGATGCCGCCCACCATCGCCGAACCGATGCTGGCAGGATCGGGCGGGAAGACACGCCCTAGGGGTTTCAGGATTTGGTTCACCCTCGCTCCCACGATACCAGGCTGCAACGTAATGCTATTGGCATCATGAGCAACCGAATAATCCTCCCAATTCTTTCCGGCGACAATGAGTATGCTGTCGCTCACGCTCTGTCCCGACAGCGAAGTGCCCGCTGCGCGGAAAGTGAACGGCAAGCCATACTTATTGGCGACTTTGACAATTCTCGACACCTCGCCCTCATCTTTGGCACGGATGACGACCTGTGGCGTCAATCGGTAAAAACTCGCGTCGGTACCCCACGCTAGTGTCCGCAACTCGTCGGTATAAATCCGCTCGGAGGGCAACACATTCTGTATCTCCTTCAGAAAACCGCTATAGTCCTTCATAGCCCTTATCGTTGTTTATTCCCCTCAAAGATAACACTTTTATCTTTCACACAAGGCATAACCAAGGAAAAATGAAGATTTATCACCACCAGCGGCAAGGAGCCAGGTGATGAAGAAAGATGAAAAAAGCGCACTGAGATGCGCTTAATAGTATCGAACGGTAAATTCAGTGGTGAGGTTGATTTCATCGTCCCAGCTGTCGCGATAGACGATGGGGATGCCACGGTAGGCTTCGGGGACGAGCAGCACGTTGATTTTACTCCAGCGCGGCATGCCATAGTCAAACGATTTGCCCGATAGTATCAAGATGTTACCAGCATAATCGAACTCATAGAAGCCACCACCCAAGCACTGCTCATGGGGCATGAGCAGGTCGCGGTGCAACGTCACCATGCCCAAGCGCAAGTGTCCGCCACTGGTGATAATGAATTTGGGATGAAGCATCGGTCAGATGACAATGAGTGATTGAAGCTCGCAGCGACTAATACAAGTCTAATACACTACCCCCTGGTTTTGACTTGAGAATAAGCTCAATCAGGGCCGTGACATCCGAAATGGCAACCTCTCCGTCTTGATCCACATCGGCATATTCCCTAGTTTGTTCATCAACGTTCGACGATCCTTTCAGGATGATTTCAATCAGGTCGGTGACATCAGCAACGTTGACTTCGCCATCGCTATTCACGTCTCCAACAATATGAACGGGCGGAGGCTCCGGCGGTGTGTACTGCAGGATACCATCCAGCCACTCCAAACGCCTGCCAATCCAATTCTTGATATAATCGATCTCGGCCTCATAGCTGCGGTTAACAACATAATTGGGCCATACCCAGACGCCCCAGCGCGGCCATGCCTGGCTGTTGCGAGCCTCGGCCCCACAGCAAGTGACCTCATTGGCCAGCGAGTCGATGGTCGCCATGATGCGGTCGTGGCGCAGGTTGGAATTACGCCACTCGGCCCAACGAGCGAATCGTGCCTGCACATAGCTATTGTCTGAAATCAGCTTATACCACCAGAAGGGAATCAAGAATTTGTCATTATTCTTATGCAGCATCGAGTTGCCACGTGATATCCAGCCAGAGGTAGCCGAGCCCTGGTTGTGTCGACAGTTGCCGAAGGCCAAGTTCATGTCCCAGATAGCCATCTTGAAACGCATGTCCTCGCTGTCGCGACGTTTGTAGAGCTTGGCACTCAGACGATAAGCGTCCACATTGTGGGCAAACTCATTGACAAGCTGGTAATCCATGAAGGACTGCACATCGACATACTTGCGATAGCCCTCAATCGGGTCCTTGTAATTCTTGGAGGCAAAGGCATCTTCCATGCTGTCGATTGCTCCGATGATGTACTCGCGCTGAGCAGGAGTCAATTCATCGGCATCAGGGAACTTATAGAGGAACTCAATTTCGCGGTCATAATATGTCACGGAACCGTCGCCACTAATGGGATGATACTTTGATATGAAGGTATCAGTCTCGTCACCGTTATTACCTACTTCCACGATGTAGCCACCCGTCAACTCGTCATCCTCCTCGCCAGGATCTGGCAGGTTGAGGCGATGTTTACCCTGGGTCACCAGCTCAGTGAGAATGAAAACGCCGTAATAGGTGCCGTCAAGGTAGAGTTCACACAGGCGACCCTGGGGGGTGTACTCCATCCAGGGGCGTGCCACCTCAAAGGCCAACAAGTCGCGGATCATGCTCTTATCGGAATAAGGAGCTAACAATGCCCAATTGTTGTCACTCCCCATGCCCAGCAAGGACACCTTTTTCTTATCATATCCCTGCTCATAAGGCTTGCTCAGCGTGCGGAAAGAATATGGTTTCTTGTCACTGTGCGTGAAAGAAGTGTTGCCACGATAACGCAGGGCGATATAGCCCTCATAGTCGACATGCTGGCCAGGATGTGCCACCGTGTCGCCATAATTGAGGTGACCCTTGCCGTTATGGATGATTTTCATGCGTGCTCCGATGCGCTCATCCCTCATGATCATCGCACCATTGACGTCAATCCACACGATGGGCAGATTGGTGGAATCAATGGAAACTGTCGTGTCATCGGGCGGATAATTATCGGCCTGCTGGGCTTTCGCCGGCAGGAAAAGTGACAGTACCGCTATGATGATCAAAAAGGAAAATCGTTTCATCGTTTTGAAAACCAATTGATTTGAGACTGCAAAAGTAGTCAAAAAAAACATATTTTACCATTTCACTGTGAAGAATTTTCACAATGAATACAATCTAGCATACTAAATTCAGCAGTGATCAATCTTTATTCGGACCACTCACCAGCAAGTAGGAAGTTGATGAGCGCTGTCACGTCGCTGATGCCGGCATTGCCATCGAGGTCACAGTCGGCAGCAGCGTCCTCCGCGGCATTGTCCGTCAGCAGGTAATTGATGAGCTGTGTCACGTCGCTGATATTGACCGCCCCGTCACCGTTCACGTCGCCCCGCAGTGGGGCATCGGGGTCAAAGCCCAATTGCTGGTCCATCCAGGCGATGCGGTCGCTGAGCCATTGCTTGAGGAATGACAAGGCGTCGTCGTAGTTCTGAGGGATGTAGTTGTTGGGCCAGACATAGACACCCCAGCGTGGCCAAGCCTGACTGTTGCGGGTGATTGCTCCGTCAAGGGTGAGGACGCCCGACAACGAGTCGATGACCGCATAGATCCGCTCCAACTTGATATTATTGCGACGGTACTCAGCCCATCTCGCCTTGAGTTTTGCCGTATAGGCCGGGTCATTGTTCAGTTGATACCACCAGAAAGGTACCAAGTACATATCACCCGAAGCAGCCAATGTATCATTCATCTGGTAACTCCACAAGTCAGAACGCCACCCATTCAGATAATAGGGGATGCCATAGGCCAGGTCCATGTCCCACAGCACCATCTTGAAGCGTGGATCCACGCTGTCACGACGCTTGAAGAACTTGCCGCTCAGGCGATAGGCATCCACATTGTGCCCCAACTCCTCGGCCAGCTGATAGTCGATGAAATTCATCACGTCGATATACTGGCTATAACCCGTCTCGGGATTCTGATAGTCGGCCGAAGCGAAGGTGTTCTCCATGAGACGGATGCGGCTCTTGATATAGCTGATCTGAGCCTGGGTCATATCCTCGTAGTCGGGCCATTCATACTGGAAGAAGATGTGCTTGCCCGTGCATACGGCCCCCGTGCTGGTCACCGGCTGGTGGAGCGACATAAAGATATTTCCCTCCGAGCGGTCCACCTCCATGATGTAACCCCCGGTGAGTTCATCGCCCTCCTCGCCTGGGTCGTCAAGATTCAAGCGGTGCTTGCCCTTGGAGACTACCTCGGCAAGGATATACACACCGTAGTAGATGCCGTCAAGGTAGAGCTCGCAGTAGCGGCCCTGGGGCGTGAACTCCATCCACGGGCGTGCCAACTCCCGCGCCAGCAGGTCACGCACCATGGTCTGGTCGCTGTAGGGGGCCAGCAGCGCCCAGTTGTTGTCCTTGCCCATGCCCAGGAGTTTCACCTTCTGCTTCTCGCCGCCCTCCTCAAGCGGCGCGGTCAGTGGGCGGAAGGAGTAGGGTTTCCTGCTATGGGAGAAAGACGAGTGCCCCCGGTAGCGCAGCCCGATGTAGCCGTCATACTCAACATGCTGTCCCGGATGGGCTACCGTATCGGCATAGTTGAGCTGGCCATCACCGTTATGGATCAATTTCATGCGGGCCGTGATGCGCTCATCGCGCAGGATCATCGCACCATTCACTTCCAGCCAAACAATAGGTAGATTGGTATGGTCAATGGTCACATTCTTGTTCTGAGGCGGGTAATTGTCTGGTCGCTGAGCCAGCATCATCATGCCTGACAAAACTAACAGGGTCGACAATAGTATAAGTTTCTTTATCATACATTCATTGTTAATTACAATGACAAAAATAGTAAAAAAATGATTATCCCACTGCATTCATCATCTTTCACTCAACACGAGTGAAAATCAATGTGATATTTACCAAGAGCCACTAAGAAGATAAGATATCAGGAGCGTCACATCGGCAATGCTAGCATTGCCATCGAGGTCACAGTCGGCAGTCTCCAGGGTCACCGCCATCGCATGGCCCGATAGCAGGTAGTTGATGAGGTCGGTCACATCGGCAATGGTGACGGCGCCATCACAGTTCACATCTCCACGCAGCCAAGCGTTAGGGTCAAAGCCCAATTGCTGGTCCATCCAGGCGATACGGTCAGCCAGCCACTGCTTGAGGTAGTCCACCTCGTCCTGGAAGTCATCGGCGATATAATAATTGGGCCACACATATTCTCCCCAGCGCGGCCACGCCTCGCTGTTGCGTTGTTCTGCTCCCTGTGCAGTCAAGACGTTGGCCAGCGAATCAACCTTTTCCATGATAGCTTCTTCACGCAGGTTGCTGCGGCGGTATTGCCCCCAGCGGGCCTTGAGGGCATTGGTGTAGTCGGGGCTGGTATTCAGCTTATACCACCAGAACGGAATCAGCTGCGGGTCGCCCTCGGCATTCATCGTGTTGTTATTCTTATACATCCACGTGTCGGTGCGCCACCCGTTATAGTAGTCGGCATTGCCATAGGCCAGGTTCATATCCCACACGACCATCTTGAAACGCGCATCCTCACTGTCGCGACGCTTGAAGAACTTGCCGCTCAAGCGATAAGCATCGACATTGTGCCCCAGCTCCATCGCAATCTGGTAGTCGATGAAATTGGTCACATCCAGATAGTTCTCATAGTTGGTCGGCGCACCTGACTTGTAGGTCCACAACGACTGCTCCATCTGGTCGATGCGCCCGGTGATGTAATCCACCTGCTCGGCAGTCAGGTCCTCATAGTCGGGGGACTTGTACTGGAAGTTGATGTACTGGTTGGAGTAAACAAATCCCTGGCTGCTCAAGGGGTGGTAATTGGAAGTATAGGTAACCTCGCCGTCGGTGCGGTTCACCTCCATGATATAGCCTCCGGTGATGGAATCGCCACTCAAGCCAGGGTCGGACAAATTGATGCGGGTCTTGCCCTTGGAGACGGTCTCAGTCAGGATATACACGCCATAGTAGGTCCCGTCAAGGAACATCTCGCAGTAGCGACCCTGGGGGGTATATTCCATCCATGGGCGCGACACCTCAAATGCCAGCAGGTCACGCATCATGCTCTTGTCGGCATAGGGAGCCAGCAGCGCCCAATCATTGTCCTTGCCCATGCCCAGGATGTTGACTTTCTTCTTGGTGCCGCCCTCCTCCAGAGGTTTATCCAGCGGACGGAAGGAATAGGGCTTCTTGTCACTGGCATTGAACGAGGAGCTGCCTCGATAGCGTATCGCCACATAGCCCTCGTAGTCGATCGTCTGCCCGGGATGTGCAACGGTATCGGCATAATTGAGTCTCCCGTCACCGTTGTGGATAATCTTCATGCGCCCTGTGATGCGCTCATAGCGGTCAATATACTGTCCATCCACGTCAATCCACACGATGGGGAGGTTGGTGGACTCCATCTCCACATACTCGTTATCAGGGGGATAGTTCCACCACGACCAGGCACGAGCAGTCCCAGTCAACGTCAGTAACACTAATACAAGCAATAATAGTCGTTTCATCTTTGGTCAATCTTTTTTTTGTTCGGAAGTCCCTGCAAAGGTACATAAAAAATAGGTTTTAGGTTTTAGGTTTTAGGTTTTAGGCTTTAGACTTTAGACATTAGACTTTAGACTTTAGGTCTTAGGTTTTAGGCGTTAGGTTTTAGGTCTTAGGTTCTAGGTTTTAGGTATTAGGTCTTAGGTTTTAGCGGGGGTCTGCTTTCTCTTTGCCTAGTGATAAGACGCTAAGGATTATTGGTTGAGGATTATAGCGAGGACGGCATTGACGTCGGCAATGCCCACCTCGCCGTCGCCGTTCACGTCGCCGATAGGTTCTATGCGGCCCGAGAGTATCATGTCAATCACTGCATTGACGTCGGCAACGTTAACCTCGCCATCACCATTCACGTCACCAGGCAAGGCGGCAGCCGGGTTGTAGTCCAGCTGGCTGTCCATCCATGCGATGCGGTCGGTAATCCATTGCTTGAGCCAGGACACCTCATCGGCAAAGTTGCCAGCCACATGGTAATTGGGCCACACCCAAACGCCCCAGCGTGGCCATGCCTGGCTGTTGCGCTGCACAGCGCCATGCGAGGTGAGGACGCTCGACAACGAGTCCACTAGAGCAACAACACGTTCCTGACGCAGGTTGCTGCGACGGTATTGTGCCCAGCGCTGCTTGAGGGCTGCGACGTAGGCGGGGTTGCTGTTCAGTTTGTACCACCAGAAGGGGATCAGATAGGTATCGCCAGCGCTGTTCAAGATACTGTTGGTGTTCTTGTACATCCAGGTGTCGGTGCGCCAGGCATCATAGTAATCGGCGTTACCATAGGCCAGGTTCATGTCCCACACCACCATCTTGAAGCGCGGATCCTCACTGTCACGGCGCTTGAAGAACTTACCGCTCAAGCGGTAGGCATCCACGTTGTGCCCCAGTTCCTCGGCAATCTGGTAGTCAATAAAATTGGTCACATCAAGATACTGCTCATAGGTCGCCTGCCCGCTCGGCCGATAGTTCCACAGGGCACTTTCCATCTGGTCGATACGGCCCTCGATGTATTTTACCTGTTCACTATTCAGTTCCTCATAATCGGGCGACTTGTACTGGAAATAGATATAGCAGTTATTGTAGGGCGTTCCGTTGCTGCTCACGGGGTGATATCGCGAGACGTAGGTCACCCCCTCGGCACGGTCCACCTCCATGATGTAACCTCCAGTGAGGTCATCACCGCTATCTCCAGGATTAGGCAGGTCCAGACGGTGCTTGCCATCGGAAACCACCTCGCTGAGGATATACACGCCATAATAGATGCCATCAAGGATGAGTTCGCAATAGCGACCCTGGGGCGTGTATTCCATCCACGGGCGTGATATCTCAAATGCCAGCAGGTCACGCATCATGCTCTTGTCGGCATAGGGGGCGAGCAATGCCCAGTTGTTGTCCTTGCCCATGCCCAGAATGTTGACCTTCTTCTTGGTGCCGCCCTCCTCCAGCGGCTTGTCCAGCGGGCGGAAGGAATAGGGTTTCTTATCACTCATGCCGAAAGACGAACTGCCACGGTAGCGCAGGGCGACATAGCCCTCATAGTCAATGGTCTGACCCGGATGAGCCACCGTGTCGGCATAGTTGAGCCGACCGGCACCGTTGTGGAGAATCTTCATCCGTGCTGTGATGCGGTTATCGCGGTCGATATACTGTCCATCCACGTCAATCCACACGATGGGCAGATTGGTGGAGGTCAGCTGCACCCTCTTGTTATCGGGCGCATAATTGTCCCACCACGACGAAGCGCGGGCAGTCCCTGCCAGCGTCAATACCACCATCACAAGCAATAACAATCGGTTCATTTCTCCATGGATGTAGTTTAATTGTTACTAATCTGGTTATTGGGGTGGGCGTTGTTGCGGGGGTGGTGGGTGAGGATTTCGTCGCGAAGGCGGGTGCGGTCGATGTGGACGTAAATCTCGGTCGTGGTGATGCTCTCGTGGCCCAGCATCTGCTGGATGGCGCGCAGGTTGGCTCCGCCCTCGAGCAGGTGGGTGGCGAAACTGTGGCGCAGGGTGTGTGGACTGATGACCTTGCGGATGCCTGCCAGTTCGCACAGCTGCTTAACGATGTGGAAAATCATCTGGCGCGTGAGCATGGCACCACGACGGTTCAGGAACAGGATGTCCTCGCTGCCACGTTTTGCCACCTGATGGGAACGTGTCTGCTCCAAGTAGAGGGCAATCTGCTCGATGGCAACAGGCGAAATGGGCACGAGGCGCTGCTTGTTGCCCTTACCTTGAATGATGACATAGCGTTCCTCTAGGAACAATTGCGAGAGCTGCAGGGTCACCAATTCAGTCACTCGCAGGCCGCAGCCATAGAGCGTCTCGATGATGGCACGGTTGCGCTGCCCCTCGGGTTTGCTCATATCAATACAGTCAATCATACGGTCAATCTCATCGACCGTCAATACTTCGGGCAGGTGGCGTCCTATCCTGGGCGTGGGCAGCAGTTCGGTCGGGTCATTATCCATGAAGCCCTCCAGTCGCAAGAACTTGTAGAAGCTTTTCACACCGCTGATGATGCGCGCCTGGGACCTGGGCTGGATGCCCACGTCCTGCAAGGTGCAAACAAATTGTTCCAGGTCGTCGGTCGTGGCATGCTCAATGGCAACACCAGCATCAGCGAAATAGCGGATGAGTTTGTCCACATCGTCGCTGTAGGCCTGGGCGGTGTTGGGGCTCATGCCTTTCTCTAGGGTGAGATGCCCCAGGAAGCGTCGCTTCACGTCTACTATGTCGGTAATCTCTCTCATTTTTTAGTTTCTAGGCCTTAGGACCTTAGGTAACGACTAGTGACTAGCGACTAATGACCCTCCCATGAATCGTATCGGTTATCAACGGGTCATAGTTATCGTTGGCAAACACCGTCACATCGTCGCCGTCAAGCGTAATCTTCAGGCGACGGTTGTCGCCACCGTCTAGCCAGTCCAGACGCAAGGCGAGCGTGTCGCCCTGCCATGCATAGGCCGCTGCGCTGGTAAAGGGGCGATGCGTGCCCACCAGTTGTTCACTGCTCTCCATGATGTAGATGGGGCGCTCATCACTGGTGGTGATGCGCCATTGTCCACAGGCCGCCACAGCCCGCAGCGGACCGCGCCAGTCGGTCATGGTGAACAGGCGGTCGCTGCCAGCAGGTGCCACCTCGATAGACTGCAGTCCCAACAGATTTTTCTCCAACGAGATGCTGCTCCTGAACAACCGCTCCTCCAGCGGATGAGTCGGTTGCCCCTGCGGCAACGCGATGGCCAGGGATATCGGCCCCACGTCAGCATCGGGCATTTCCTCACCAATCAGCGGGTCCAACAACTGGTAATAGATGCAGTTCAACTCATCGCCATATTCCGCCGCACGGCCGTTGACGACGAGCACCATATCCAACTTGGGAACTACATAGATGAGTTGCCCGCCATAACCCGTGGCAAAGAACGCCTCAACCCGGGGGAACTGGATAGACTTGGTCTGGTAACCATAGCCCAGGAAGTAGTCATCGACATTATAGCCCGTGAACCACGAGCGGATGGTATGCCAGGCCGAACGCATCCAATGGACAAACTTTTGCCAAAACGACAGTTTGGGTTCCGGTCCCTGGCGCGTGCTGATGAGGCGCTGCGTCATGTCGTGGATCCACTGCTCACTCACCAGCTGCTGGCCGTTCCACTTGCCACCATGCAGCATGAGCAGTCCCAACTTGGCCTCGCTCTCGGGATGCAAGCGCAGGCCCCACCCTGCCGTCTCCACACTATCGGGCGCCAATTCCCAGTCGCATTCGGTAATGTGCAGCGGGGTAAAAATGCGTTCCCTGACGTATTCCAGCAGCGATTTGCCCGTCAAGCGGGTGACGATGACTGCCAGGGCATGGGTACACATCGAGTCATAGTGGAACTGCTTGCCCACATCGTGGAAGTCGCCCTTGAACCAAGCCGTGAGCCAGTCCTCCTCGCCCAGGAAGATGCTCAGGTCCTCGAGCCGCCCCGACGCCATCATCAACAGGTTGCGCACCGTCAGGCTATCCAGGGCGGGAGTAAGGGTGGCAGGCATCTTGTCGCGCAGGTGCTTGGACACCTTGTCATCAACCGACAGCAACCCGTCGTCAATGGCAAGGCCCACAGCAAGCCCCGTCACCGTCTTGCTGGCGCTGTAGAGCGTGTGCAGATACTCGGCCTGATAGGGTGTGGCATGCAGCTCACCGATGACCTTGCCATGGCGCAGCACCATGATATGATGAATGTCCACATGGGGCAAGGTGGTGATTTCGCCATAGAAGTGGTTGAGCAATGCCGGGTCAACACCCTCGGCCTCGGGGGTGCTACGCGGCAGTTCGCCCACCTGGGCCGATGCCGACAAGGCAAGTAACGCTATGAGAACAAGACAGAAACGCGTCATTGGATGGTAAAGGGAATGATTACAGGTTTGGAGTTGGGATAGGTGTCTCGCACGGTCACCTCATGCTTACCGAAGTCAAAATAAAACACCAAGCCGCTGATCCAGTCCACATAGTGAACCCGCACCTCAAGCGTCACGGGTGAAGTCCAGACATAGGCAGCAGCAGCCGTAAAACCGTGTTGGAAACCCTGCATGCGGTTAATCGAGTTGATGGAGTAATAAGGATAGCCGTTCAGCGTGCTATAGCGCCAATCCCCATTACCCATGGCGAACGTTTCCTCACATCCGTCATCGTAGACGAGATGCAGGTGGCTATCATCGACCATGAACTGCTTCAAGCCAAAACGGTTATGCGTCAATTGGAGCGCATGGCCTAGAGCACCCTTTGCCTGATTGCCGATGCGTTTGGCTGCGTAGCGAGGCAGGGCCAACTTGGCTGTCGCACACAGTTTGTCCAGACGCTGCTGCAACTTTTTCTCGAGCTTTAATGGCTCATTCTTGATGCCCGGCATCAGCTGATTCCAGATGCAAGCGAGCTCCTCGTGGCCGTAGAGTTTCATGCCCAGGATGACTACGACGAGGTCGGCATCGGGCACCACGACGCTATATTGTCCCATGGCACCGTCGGCACGATAGGAGCCGGGCCATTTACTCTGCCACACTTGGTAGCCGTAGCCCTGGTTGCCGTCGGTGGCGGGTACTGTTTCCTTGGCGCCGCCGTCGATAAGTCGGGAGCAGGCAGCTTTCACATAGTTGGCGCTGACCAATTGCTCACCGTTCCACTTGCCCTCGTTCAAGAGCAGCAGACCCAGTTTAGCCATCGTCTCGGCCTGGACACGCATGCCCCAGCCGCCCGTATTGATGCCGTCAGGGCTGCTTTCCCAGTCGGCAACGGTGATATGCATGGGGCCAAACAACTTCTTCTGCAGGTACTCCAGCATCGTCAGTCCCGTCACACGCTGCACGATGGCACTGAGCATGAAGGTACACATCGAGTCATACTGGAACAATGTGCCCGGCTTGTCGTCAACAGGTTTTGCGAGCCAATCCTTGACCCAGTCCAGGCTGTTGTTGCGCATTGTCCAGTCGGGCTTTACACCCGATGCCATCATCAGCAGGTCACGCACGGTCATAGCAGCCATGTTATCACTGACAGGTATCGAACGTTTGTCGGGGAAGAAGGTCATCACACGGTCATCCAGTCGCAGCAGGTTATCGTCGATGGCACAGCCCACTGCCAGCGAGGTGAACGTCTTGCTCGCCGAGTAGAGCGTGTGGGCATCCTCGGCACGGAAGGGTGCGGGATGCAGTTCGGCCACCACCTTGCCATGACGTACGACCATCACATGATGGATGTCACACTCGGGCAGCGCCATCAGCGAGTCCATCATGTTGATGACCGCCTGGGTGCTGATACCCTCGACCGCTGGCGTGCTGCGGGGCAGGTCGCCCACCTGTGCCGCCAACAACAACGGCAGCAGAACCAGTAAGATGAGAATTTGTCGTTTCATTATTTCATGCTTCTATTCTTTAATTCACTTGCAGTTCTCTCTCATCAAGAAATCAGTGATCTTCTGCTTGTTTGGAAGTTCTAACTCATATTTTGCCACGAACAGTTGAGGGTCAACAAATGGAGCCAGATATTGCACCATTTCTTGCCCATACTCTGTACAAAGCAAAATGCCTACTGGTGGATTGTCATCAAGTCTCATATAATGTGACCTGTAATACTCAATATACATGTTTAATTGTGCTACATCAGAATAATCCAATCGATGTGCCTTTAATTCAACAATGCAATGGCATTTCAAGATTCGATGATAAAACACCAAGTCTGCCTTGTAATATCTATTGTCTATCAACATTTTCTTTTGGCGAGACTCTAGGCAAAAGCCCATTCCCAACTCCAACATAAAATCTTGAAAATGGTCGATGATAGATTGTTCCAAATCCAATTCCTCTATCACATCACGAGATTTAAGTCCCAAGAATTCAAATGTATACGGTGACTTGATTTCATCTGTAAAAGTTGCGCATTCGGCGTTATCGTTGACAATCCTTGCTAACAATTCAGGCTTTTTGCTCCAACCACTGCGAGCAAAATAATTGGAATCAATCTGACGTTTTAATTCTCGGTAACTCCATGGTCCCCTCATCGCCTCAATTGCATAAAAAGAACGCTGAACAGGATCATCAATAGATAACAATAAGGTTATATTGGAAAATGATAAACGGTCAAAAAGCATCTGGGGGACCGGGGATACTTGGCCATCAAGTGTCTGCATCGCAAACCCATCATGCGAAATGGTCACGCCTTGGTTTTCTCCAGAAAAGTCAGACAGTGTCTGTCTTTTTTCGGCATGCTGATTACCAATCATTTGAAAAACGTCAGGCACTGTCTGACTTTTTACAAATGAAGACGAGATGTAATGATAAATCGGTCCCGCCATCTCAGGAAAAGTCAGATAAAAAAGCCTGAAATTCTTCAGGTTTGTCAAGCCGAAACTTTTATCGTTTAACCGTTGTGACAACTTCTTGAGCAATTCTTCACCATATTTCGCCCGATCCAGACCGTGCTGTTCATACTCAACAATATAATACCCCGTCAACCAAGCACGCGCGGTTACACCTCGATTGATGACTAGGCGAGCATTGTTTTGCAATGCATCACTAGCCTTCCTGATGACAGCAACTAGTGATTCAAAGTCAGGACCCTTGCCATCCATTGGCAACTGTAAATCATCATTCATAACCTATCTTTGATTACTTGTAATTATTCAACGCCTGTTCCAGTTCGGTGCGGATAAGGGCTTGCAGTTCTTTGGGCTCCAGCACCTCGATACTGGCACCGTGGGACATCAGTTCCTCCTTGAGGTCATAGGTGATGCGCATCTGGTAGGTAAAGATGGAGTATTGGTCATGTACTTCCTCCTGCTGGGAACTGTGCAGCGGCAGGGCGCGGAAGTACTTGGCTTGGGTCGGCTCCACGCGCAAGACGATGCGCTTGGGCGTGTTTTGGTTAGTGATAATGCCGAAACAGTCCTTGAAAAACTCCGACGGGTTGATGTCATCGGGCATGACGAAAGTATCTTGCAACAGATTTAATTGGCTGATGCGGTCCAAGGCATAGGTCTTGATGACTCCATCCTTCACATTGAAGCCGATGACATACCACAGCTGCTTGAAAATCTTGACGAAGTAGGGCTCGAGCACGATGCCGTCGGTGGGGCGGCTGCGGGTGTAACTCTTGTAGGAGAAAGCGATACGACGGTTCTGCTTCAGTGCATCGATAATCACGGGCAGATGCTGACGTGCCGAGGGAACATTCTCGAGCATAATGCGCCCACTGACATCATGAGCATTGCTCAAAGTGCCGCTCATCGACACCGAGTCCACCAGCCATGACAGCAGACGGGCATTGCTCTCGCCACCCGGATTGTCAATGTAGTATTCAAAGGTGGACTTGTCGCACATGATGTTGATGTCGAACATCTCCTGAACCCCATCTCGGTAATGGAAAAAAGTGCGACGTGCCAGCGGTTTTCCCTCGCTGATGTCACTGCGCAGCCATGCTGCATTCAGGTCCTTGAGCGATATGCGCCCGTAGCGGCTGATGGTGTCCACCAGCCACACGTAGCGGTTAATCAGGTTGCGGGCCATTTTATTAGGCTTTAGGTTGTAGGTTTTAGGCTTTAGGTTCTTGGCTTCAGGTGGCGGATGCATCCTAACACCTAAAGCCTAAAACCTAACACCTATTATTTTCCTTTCTTGATGAGCAGTGCCAAGCCGATCATGGTCAAGGCGGCATTCAACAGCAGCAACTCAAAGCCCAGGGTGTAGTCAAACTGGTTTTTCAGCCACATCTGGATAAAGAAGCTGATGACTGGAGCGGCAATGCAGACCACGGGCACCAAGCGGTCACGCACGGGACTCTTGCACATCATGCCAAAGGCGAACAAGCCCAGAATGGGACCGTAGGTGTAGCTGGCCAACGTATAAACCGCGCTGATGGCGTCACTGTTGCTGATAGCATAGAAGATGAGGATGACCAGGCCCATACCGGCTGCCATGGCAATATGCACCATGCGGCGCGTACGACCCAAGGCGGCATCATCCTGCTTCTTGTCGGCACCGAGGATGTCAACGGTGAACGAGGTGGTGAGCGATGTCAATGCCGAGCCGGCAGCCGAATAGGCAGCGGCAATCAAGCCGATGATGAACACGACACCCAGCAGCACGGGCATGCCGTCGCTGAAGGCTACCGTACCGAACAGCTCGTCGGTCTTCTCGGGCATGGCAATGCCGTTAGCCTTCACGTGCATGGCAAGCAGTGTACCTAGCACCAGAAACAGGGCGATGACAATCACCTGCAAGAAGACACTCACGATAAGGTTCTTGGCCGATTCACTGGCATTCTTGCAGGCCAAGCTGCGCTGCATCAGGTCCTGGTCAAGACCTGTTGTGGCAATGACCATAAAGATGCCGGCAATGAACTGTTTCCAGAAGTATGTACCCTCCTTGGGATTGTCAAAGAAAAATATGCGCGACGTGTCATCACCTGCTACAGCCTTGCACAAGCCACCCAGGTCATAACCTAGACCCTTGGCGACGAAATAGATGCTCAGCACCACCGACAAGATGAGGCAGAAACTCTTCAAGGTGTCGGTCCAGATGACGGTCTTCACACCACCCTGCAGGGTGTAGAGGAAAATCAGGGCGATGGTGACAATCACGTTGATGACAAAGGGGATGTGAAGCGGCGAGAACACCAGTAACTGCAGGGTCACGCACACCACATAGAAGCGCACCGCGGCACCCAGCATCTTGCTGATAAAGAAGAACCATGCGCCGCTCTTGTGGGTGCTGCCGCCAAAACGCTGCTCGAGGTAACCGTAGATGGATACCAGGTTGCGCTTATAGAACAACGGGATGAGCACATAGGCGATGACAAAATAACCCACAATGAAACCTAGCGCCATCTGCAGGTAACTGAAGCCCTTGGTAACAACCATACCGGGCACCGAGATGAAGGTTACACCCGAGATGGGAGCGCCCAGCATAGCGATGGCAACAATGAACCATGGGGCCTGGCGACCGCCGCTCAGGGCGGTAGCAGTGTCACTCTTGCGTGACGCAGCCCACGAGATGATAAACAGCAGAATGAAATAGCCAACAATCGTGGCAAGTACAATCCAAGGAGTCATATTTTTTTAGTTAGGAGTTAGGAGTTAGAAGTTAGAAGTTAGGAGTTAGGAGTTAGGAATTAATTATCTAGAGCATCCTGTATCGAGTTATTCGGGATAGAGGAGATAGGGCTTGCGCTGGACTTTGAAGAGTTCCACATCGGCTTGCCAGGTGGCCTTGATTTCGTCGGCACTCTTGCCCTCAGCAATCATCTGGCGCACTTGGGTCGTGCCCATCAGCAGGTCAAAGAAATTGCTCTTCAGGTAGAACTGCTTGCCGTTCTTGGTCAAGTTGCGGTAAGCATCGATGATGTATTCCAAGTTGATGCCCTTGGCAATGACATCCTCGGCATCCAGGTTGTGCAGGTCCACGCCATGACACAGTTTGTCCATCTGGGGTGGCGTCTTGGCGCCGAAACGGCTCTTGGGCGTAAATTCAAAGTCATAGCCCGTCATGTCTGGGTGGCCATAGACCTGGAAGGGCCAATCGGTGCCGCGCCCAAGGCTCACCGTCGTGCCCTCGAAGTAGCACATCGAGGGATAGAGGTAGATGGCGAGCATATTGGGCAGGTTGGGGCTCGGGGCGATGGGCAACGTGTAACGCGTCTGGTGGGTATAGTTCTGGCAAGGAATGACGGTGAGGTCACACTTCTTGCCGTCCTTGAGCCATCCCTCGCCATTGGCCATCTGTGCCAGTTCGCCCAGTGTCATGCCATGCACCGTGGTGATGGGCAGACGTCCCACGCCCGACTTGAGCGACATGTCCAAGATCGGGCCGTCAACGTACATGCCGTTGGGGTTGGGGCGGTCCAGCACCATGAACTGCTTGCCATAGGTCACGGCGGCATCCATCAGGTTGATCATCGTTACATAATAGGTGTAGAACCTCAAGCCCACGTCCTGGATATCGGTCACGATGACATCGATGCTGTCCATCACCTGCTTGCTGGGCATCGGCGACTTGCCGTCATAGAGCGAAGCGATGGGAACGCCCGTCTTCTCGTCAACACTGCTTGACACGTGTTCACCGGCGTCGGCATTGCCACGGAAACCATGCTCGGGCGAAAAAATCGTCACCACGTTCACGCCGTTTTCCAGCATCAGGTCCAGGGTGTGCTTGTCGCCCACCATGCCCGTCTGGTTACTCAGCAGCGCCACGCGCTTGCCCTTCAACAGAGGAACATATTCACTGGTGCGGGCAGCACCCAGCACCACCTCACCGCTGGTAGTTGCCGCGGTAGTGGTGGGCTGCTCGGTCGATGACTGGCCGCCGGCAACTGTCTTGTTGCCGCTAGTGCCACACGAGTTGAGCGTGGTCATCGACGTGAGCGACAACCACAACGCCAGCATCAAGAGATAATTCTTTGTCTTTCTTTTCATTTGGATGAATTCATTGGTTTATCAACTCGCAAATTTAGACCTTTTATGCAGAAAAATCAACACCCGACTCAACAATTTTGCCAAAAATGGCACACACCTGCTGCGATTGATGTTTTTTGATTACTTTTGTAATATGAATAACGAGATTCCAGCAGCGACAATCGCACCCAGTCAATCCCGCCCATGGCATGATGGCATAGCCATGATGGTCCTTGTCGCGCTGGCCTATCTGGTCCTGAATCTATTGACCCCGGAGTATCACGACGACTTCGTCTATAAATTCATGTTTGAGGGCGGAACGGTCAACTACGACCACCCTGTCCGCAGCATCGGCGACATCTTCTTGTCCCAAGTGGATCATTACCACTCAGTGAATGGCCGCAGCATCGTTCACCTGCTGGTGCAACTGTTTACCGGCCTGCTGGGGAAGACGGTTTTTGACGTAGTGAATGTACTTGTCTTCGTTGCATTTATCTTGCTCCTTCATCGACGCAAGGTTGGAGACTCAAGATTTTGCGTCTCTACATTGGTGACGCTTGTGCTGGTGTTGCTCATGCCGCGGTTCAAGGACACCTTCCTGTGGATGACGGGCAGCATCAACTACCTGTGGAGTGCGACAGCGGCCTTGGGGTTCTTACTCATCTATGAGAAACGGCGTGACAGGGCTGTTGATTGGTGTCTCCTCCCCCTACTCATTGCAGCATTCCTGCTCGGCTGGACCCATGAGGGCATCACCCTACCCCTCGGTGTCGCTCTTGTTATCTCTCACCTCCTCCATATCAAGAAAAATCGGGGCGAGGGTCTATGGCTCGCCCTGGCCTATCTAGCTGGCGGTTGCATCATTGCATTGGCTCCCGGGACCATTTCCCGTTCGGGCATGGGAGGGGGGCTGGCACCATCGGCTCTCGGACTGAAGGTGATTGCGGGGTTCACTGTACTGGCAAAACTGCGCCTCATCTATCTGGTACTGCTCGCCACCATTATCGGGTGGTTCCTTGACCGCGAGGCTGTCAAGCGGGTCGTATCCGACAATGGCTATCTGCTACTTGCCATGCTGCTGGCATTGGGGATCGTTTTTGCTTCTGGCATGGAGTCTACCCGCACCGCCTTCGGCTTGGAACTATTCTCCATGGTATACCTGCTGCGGCTGCTATCTCACGTATGTAGAGACGCAAAATCTTGCGTCTCCCAAGAGACGGGGGATAAACCATACAAGAAGAATATGTTCCATTGGATTACCCTCACCCTGTCTGTTGGATTGATGATCTTCTACGCCCTGCTACTGCGCCACACCATCCCCTCATGGCAAGAGTCCCGGCGCCTCATCGCCCAGATTGAACGCACCAGCGACGGCATCATCGGCACTGACGAACACCATGCCGGCGGCTTCTCGTCGTTCATCTGCACCATGCTGTCGCCCGACAGCACCGTCAACGCCATGAACTATGACCCGCACGGCTGGCCCGCCAGCATCGCAGCGACCTATCACTGCGACTCGCTCATCTTCCTGCCCCAGGCCTTCCTCAATGACCTCAAGGCCCATCCCGAGCGCTACAAGGAACTCAACTTGGATACCCCGTACGAATTCTACGTCCAACGTCTCGATGGCGACACAACCGTCAAGCAAGTGGAGTTCCAGCTCGCCCCTAACGACTTCGGCGACATCCCCTGGCTGCTGCGCCCCATCGCCCGCCGCATGAACCGCTACACTGATACCACAGTCCCCACCACCAAGTGGACCACCATCACCCTCTACGGCCACCGCTACCTCCTCATCAAGCGCGACCACACCCTCCAGGACCGTCTCCTCAACATCCGCACTCAACTTTAAAAACCACGACGAGTAAGGAAAACAATAAATACAATAAATACAATAACTACTATGCCATCCGGTGCGCTATTTTTTAACGACAACTCAAACAACTTAGATTAAACTACGGGCGTTCAATACTTCAGGGGGATGGTGACCGGAGTGGGGCTGGTTGTGTCGAAGGTGAAGGAGGCCCAGGCACTGGTAATCTGGCTCTCGTAGCGGATACGGTACTTTCGTCCTGGACGCAGGCATTTGAGTGTCGCCTCGCCCGTGACTGGTTCGCCAACGGCACGGCGACGCTTGAGGCCTTTCTTCTCGACAATGGTGCAATGATTCTCCTGGATGGTGATGACCAAATTGATGGTTTCCTCGGCACCTAAAGTCAATCCCGTGCGCGACAGGTGGATGCGGCCGCCTTCCATCGGCTCCATGCATAGGACGTCGTCGGCTAGCATCGATTCACTCAACAACTGATTATTCTGAATATTCTGAGGGCTTCCGCTTTCAGAGCATTCAGATTGTTCAGTTGATGCTTCGGGTGTAGTGATAAGTTGGATGATGTGGGTGCTGGGCGGCTGTTTTTCACGATGCCCCATCAGCAATGCCACGATCGCCATCGCCACGACAAAAGCAATTGTATAGAATTCTGGGGAGTTGAAGTCCATCACTTGAGTTTATTGATGACTTCACGGGCTACAAGTCGCGACGAAGCTGGCGACCAGTGGGTATCATTGAACAGATAGACGTCTTTCACGCCCTGCTCAACAAGGGGATGCAACACCCGCTTGGCCATCACGAAACGGTCCAGTTCAGGCGCCATCCATTGCTCAAGGTCCTCGTTGAGGGTCTTGGCAGGATAGGGATTATCGATGATAAAATCCTGATACATATCATACTTGTCACAAGCCACGACAATCACCAGATTCACGCCTTTCTCGCGAGCCTCGGCGATGAGTTGGTTATAGCTGTTGACAATCGCCTTGCGCTGAGCGGCAGTAACGTCAATGCCCATCTTCACATCATCATTATAGAAATAGAGCATGTCCGACTCCTTGCCGCCAAACAGAGGTTGTGACAGACGCGACCGATAAATGGGATTGGCACCGAACAGGTGATAGAAGATATAGTCCTTGACACGCAACAAGGGGCTGGCATCCTTAGGCTGGTCGGCAGAGGCAGCTTCCTGTTTCTCTACGGGGCGCGGCAAGCGGGTATGGGTATTGACAAAGTCACTGTGGCGAGCGACCAAGTAGCGCTCTACCTCCTGAACGACGAGGTTCTTGGTGTTGGTAGAGTCTATAGCGCCTAGCTTCAATGCATCAAAAGCCATCTGCACAGGACTCGACTGGGCGTTACCACCTGGGGTGAAGACAATCACCCGACGGCCGCTGTCATGCGCCAGGTAGTTAACAAAGTCGCCTTGCTTGCCAACTCCGCCGCCATGTGAGAACGAGTCCCCGATGACCACCACATCGCAGGTGTCAAGCCGCATCAGGCTGTCATTATCCTGGCTTTCGTAATAGACCTTGTCAAGGACATCGGTAGCAAGGATGGAGTCGGTGTATTCCGGTCCACCGTCAATCAGACCCAGACGCATCAAGTCACCCGAGTTGTCATTCGTCGCCCACAGATATATCGCCAGACCGACCAAAAGGATCCAGACGGGCAGTACGGTATAGGATATCTTGATCAGGAACTTTCTCATGGCAACTCAGAACTGGAAATAGATAAACGTCTGCACCTGACCGGCAAAATAGAAAATCAGGAAAGCGATAAGGGCATAGAGCATCAGACGGCTCACAGAGGTAGAGAAGATGCGGTAGCCATCAATCTGCAACACATGCTCTCGCTCACGCTGTAGCCACTCGACAAGCAACAGGCCTGCACACCACAGCAACATCGTCGCCATCTTCATCGTCAAGCCATGATGATTGAACAGCGATGACGAGAACAAGCGAGACGTGAAGTCACAGAAGGTCGAAAAATCAGGAGCCCGGAACAATACCCAGCCGAAGTTGACAAGCAGAAATGTCACCAGCATCGCGACGAACTCACGGAACGACGGCAACAAGCGGCCATGAGCAACGGTGTCCTTGTACTTGCTCGCCCCGAGCAGGACCAATGGGATGAACAATACAGCATGATACAAGCCCCACAGGACAAATGTCCAATCGGCGCCATGCCACAGGCCACTCAGAGCAAACACGATCAGCGTGTTGAGGATCGTCCTGGCACGGCCACGGCGACTGCCGCCCAGCGGGAAATATACATACTGGGTGAACCAGTTCATCAGCGTGATGTGCCAGCGACGCCAGAACTCACGGACGTTGCGAGAAAAATAAGGCACCCTGAAGTTAGTCGTCAGCCTGAAACCGAACAACTTGGCACAGCCGATGGCGATATCGCTGTAACCCGAGAAGTCGGCATAGATCTGGAATGTAAACAGCAACGATGCGACAAACAACATCAAGCCAGTCGCGTCATTCATGCCATCCCACAGCTGGTTGACGACCTCGGCACAACCGTCGGCAATGATCAGTTTCTTGAAGAAACCCCACAGCATCTGTCGCAAGCCGTCCACAGCCCTAGCGTAGTCAAAGGTGCGTTCACGCTGCATCTGAGGCAAGAGATTGGTAGCACGCTCGATGGGACCTGCAACCAGCTGCGGGAAGAAGCTGATGAACGAGAAGAAGGCTACCACGTCCCGCGTGGGTTCTATCCTGCGGGCATATACGTCAATCGAATAGCTGAGCGCCTGAAAAGTGTAGAAACTGATGCCGACAGGCAGGATGATGTGCATCGTCGGCCAGTCCACTGTGATGCCGAACACACCAAGCGTCGATGCCAAACTATCGACAAAGAAGTTGAAATACTTGAACGCCGCCAGGATGCCAAGATTGAGTACGATGTTGACAGCGCTAATCGACCGTTGCACCAACCGCTGACCTTCATATCGCTGAATAAGCAGACCACTGACAAAGCTGCTTGCCGAGGTAATGACAATCAGGATGAGGAAACGCCAATCCCACCAGCCATAAAAAACATAACTCGCCACGAGGATGAGCAGATTCTGCCACCTCAACTTCTTGAACACAAACCAGTAGAGCAGAAACACTACCGGAAGGAAGATCATGAATGTGAACGAGTTAAAAAGCATCGCTGGATGTCTCCTAGAAACGATATTTCATAAAACAAGGGGCATGCTCATTACGGCATACCCCCTGAACTGTTTCTTCTAGTAGAAAGTAGCCGCAGTTACTTAATAATCATAACCGTGGCCTGGGGTGTACCCATCGTTGCCGGGAGAGCTCCTTGAGCAGCATAGATGTTATATACACCCGTTGCTACACGCTCACCATTGGCATCACTGCCATCCCACAAAACGCCGCCAGTAACGGGGCCAAACTGTGCCACAACTGCGCCCGTACGATCAGTAATCGTCACATAGGAGTTCTCCATGAGACCAGTAATCTTGATCATACCCGTATAGTCAGGCTCAACAGGGTTGGGGAAGGCATAGACATTATCAAAGCTAAGCGCAGGAGCATCACCATAAGAGATATACTCGGCAAAGCCATTATCGGTAAAGATGTAAACGCGGTCGTTCACCGTATCACACTCTACGCTGTAAACCATGTCGCTGGGGATATCACTATTCTCAATGGTGAAGTGGTTATAGACCTCACTACCATCAGGAGATACAAAATACAAGCCGTTGTTGCTGGCAATCCACTTATTGTTATCACGATCAACACCGATGTCATATACAGTGTAGCTCTCGCACAGGAAGCCTTTACCCTCGCTGAACTTACTTGCATAGGGACGGACAGCATGAGGCATCTCTTCAAACATATGATCAGGATCAATCACGAACAAACCAGCGTTGTGACCGACCCAAACGAGGCCTTCTCTATCCTCTTCAAGAACAGTCAAATTGACCCAGTCAACTCGCTTATTGTTCTGGTCAATAAAGTGGTCGATGCTCACTAATTGATAATTGTCTACGGTAGGATCCTCGTTACCGTTGTCCCAGCACAGGATATGTCCGATTGCCATGCCCGAAGGATAATCGCCATCGGTGAAGATCTTGAGATTATTCTTGCGCGACACGATGAAATGTGAACGCTGCATCGAGTTGGTATTGAGCATCAGCAAGCCCGTCGGTACAAACCAGTCGGTCTTAGCAACTGTTGTCTTGGCAACTTTATCCTTAGTAAGCACTACACAAGGATTGGCTGCTGCACCGTAAGAACTAACTACCCACAAATTACCATATTTATCAAATGCCGGGGTCGGCTTGGTGTTGTTGATCAGAGAATTGTTTTTCGTGTAATTGGTAACTCTCACGTCATCCACCACCTTGTTGATACCACCACTCCATCCGGCACGAACATACATGTGGGGGTCAATGGGGTTGAACTCAAAAGCGTATCCTGCACCCGAAGACGAGTAGGCCGTAGCATCAGCCCAGTTCATACCATCATAGGTATTGATGACATTAGCTACAGTTGTTCCTGACATATTAGTAATCTTATTGGGACCAGAAACTCCGACATACAGTTTATTCAGATCACCATTGTAACGCAGCCAGTAAGGAGCATCAGTAGTCAATGAGTTGATCTTGTGATAATCGGTGCTACCATTGATGTGCAAGCCATTGGCATCGGTAACCCAAACAGTACCGTCACCCAACGGGTCAGAACTATAGCTAGCCAATTGTGAGCTGAATTGAGAATATGAAGTTCCAGCAGGATTGATTAATTGACATGCTGAAATTCCCACAAAGTTAACATAAAAGCCGGTATAACACTTCTGAATTGTTGACACGCTACCTGGGCTCAAACTTGTTACGACAGGGTTTCCTGAATCAAAATCACATCTATATACACCAGATCCACCACCATAAATAAAGAATGAATGATCATTAAGGGGATAAGTCTTCCTATTTGCATAAGTGGAGGCGGCTGTAGCATTCTGATAATTCTTAATTGGGTCAGGATCACCAGGTGTACCCCAATAACACCTATTGTTGGACAAGATGACCAAAGTTTCACCCATGAGACATACAGAATTGATACAGATGCTTTGACCCAAGTCATAATTCTTAATCACTTTCAAAGTCTGCTCATCGATAGTAACAAAGCCGTAACCTACAGCCACATAAGCCACGCCATTACCGAAGGTGATATCCCTGATTTCTTTTCCAGCATAACTGCTTAATTCACTATTGCTCAATATGTAATTATGAACAACGGATATCATGTTCTTGATATTGGGAATGTTTGTCACTTTTCCCGTGGCATCAATGACATCAATATTGGAATTAGTGTAAGCCACAAAGAGCAACCTATTCTCCCAGTCATAGTAAATTTGAGAGATTCTGTTATCGGACAAAACGTTCTGCTTGTTCAGCGCTTCGGAAATGCCTGTATCTTTATGATAGCAGAAAAGATGGTTACTGTTCAAGTAATAAACCTTATCACCGGCATCATAGATGTTCTGCATCTTAGAAGACACATAATAGTTATGCATTTTCCACGTACTGGCATTGGCACTAAAGACCGCCATCAGCAGAAGCATCACAGAGAAAATCAGATGTTTTTTTATCATATCCATTTAGTTTAAATTATTTTCAAACGTAATAACATATTGATTCTCAGTAAGATGTACGTATCTCTCGCACAAAACCCACTGAATCAAATGCCAAAGGTATAAAATAATAACGAGAAATTGCCTTTTTTTGCTTGAATAAGATGTTGAAAACTTTCTTAAAATTTGCAAATTCACAAACTGTTGAGGGCAAGAACCCAAACTATCTTATGGTTCCTGCCCTCAAGGTTTATGTAGTAACTTGCACTTATTGCTGTGTATCAACGGCTGCTGCAGCCTCAACCCATTTCTTGACCTCGTCAACCACGGGCACCTTGTAGCCCAATTTGTACTTCTTGTTGATGTCAAGCAAATCCTGGAAGAGTTTGCCTGGTTTCTCAAGAGCGCCCAAAGCGGCTACAGTGAGGAAACCAGCCTTCTGGATGGGAGCCACCCACTCCTCGGGGATACCCAAGGCGGTAAATGCCTCGACCTTGTCACGGGCAGGCACTTTCTCGGGGCGCATCTGGGGGAACAAGAGCACGTCCTGAATGTAGCTATTACCTGTCATGAGCATTACCAGGCGGTCGATACCAATGCCGATACCGCTCGTGGGAGGCATACCATACTGCAGCGCACGCAGGAAGTCCTGATCAATGATCATCGCCTCGTCATCACCCTTGTCGGCCAGGCGCATCTGCTCCTTGAAGCGTTCCTCCTGGTCGATTGGATCGTTCAACTCGCTATATGCATTGGCAAGCTCCTTGCCGTTGACCATCAGCTCAAAGCGCTCGGTCAGGCCAGGCTTGCTGCGATGCATCTTAGTCAGGGGCGACATCTCGACAGGATAGTCAATGATGAAAGTGGGTTGGATGAATGTGCCCTCGCAGAACTCACCGAAGATTTCATCAATCAGTTTGCCCTTGCCCATCGTGTCATCGATCTCAAGCTTCAACTCCTTGCAGACCTCACGGATCTCGTCCTCGGTCTTACCCTCCAAGTCATAACCGGTCTTCTCCTTGATGGCATCAAGGATGGGCAGACGGCGGTAAGGAGCCTTGAAGCTAATCACCTGGCCGTCAATCTCGGTCTCAGGTTTGCCGTTGACTGCGATACAGATTGTCTCCAGCAACTGCTCGGTGAAGGACATCATCCAGTTGTAGTCCTTGTACTGAACGTACAGCTCCATGCAGGTGAACTCGGGATTGTGGTTACGATCCATACCCTCGTTGCGGAAGTTCTTGCCAATCTCATACACACCTTCAAAGCCACCCACAATCAGGCGCTTGAGATAAAGCTCGGTAGCAATGCGCATGTACATGGGGATGTTCAACGCATTAAAGTGTGTAACGAACGGACGTGCCGTAGCGCCACCAGCGATGGCCTGCAAGGTCGGAGTCTCAACCTCGGTGTAACCAGCATCGTCAAGCACCTGGCGCATGGTCTTTACGACCAAAGCACGCTTCAAGAAAGTATCCTTTACACCAGCATTCACTACCAGGTCAACGTAGCGCTGACGGTAGCGAAGTTCGGGATCCTCAAATGCGTCATAGGTCACGCCGTCTTTCTGCTTCACCACGGGCAGCGGCTTGAGCGACTTGCTCAGCAGTTTGAGCGACTGGGCATGGACGCTGATTTCGCCCGTCTGCGTGCGGAAAACATAGCCCTCTACGCCGACGAAGTCACCCATGTCGAGTAGCTTCTTGAACACGACGTTATAAAGGTCCTTGTTCTCGTCAGGACACAAGTCGTCACGGCTCACATATACCTGCACACGACCTCTTGAATCCTGCAGTTCAAAGAACGATGCTTTACCCATAATGCGGCGGTTCATCATGCGGCCTGCAATGCTCACCTGTCGCGGCTCTGCATCATCACTGAAGTTGGCCAGAATATCGTCACTATAGGCGTTCACCACATACTCGGCGGCGGGATAAGGGTTGATGCCCATTGCCTTGAGCTGCTCCAGACTATTACGGCGGATAATCTCTTGTTCACTTAGTTCAAGTACATTCATTTTTTACCCAATTATTTGATGTTGTTATGTTCAAAAGTGCAAAGGTAGTAAAAATAGTCTTTACTTGCTACCAAGAGGTTATAAGATTTTACTTTCTAGAGTCATTACTACCACAAGAGAGCTGATTGACTAAAGCCTTATCTCGCCCTCGAAGACGATGGTGGCGGGGCCGGTGAGATAGACGTGACCGTCGGCTTCGTTCCAGTGGATGTCGAGGGTGCCGCCATCCATAATGACGTGAGAACGGCGACCTGCACGGCCAGTGACGGCTGCAGCGACGGCGGTGGCGCAGGCTCCAGTGCCACAGGCCATAGTGATGCCGCTGCCGCGTTCCCAGACACGCACGCGGATGCCGTCGTCACGCACCTGGGCAAACTCAATATTACAACGCTCGGGAAAGCTGGTATGGCACTCAAGAATGGGACCACTTGAGGCGACATCTACAGCATCGATATTGTCGACAAAGATGACGTAGTGTGGATTGCCCATCGAGACAAATACACCATCGGGCAAAGGCTCGTCAACGCGCTGGAACAAGGCAGAATCTTCCAGCACTGGAGCCAGCATATCTACGGTGACAGACTCGACAGTACCATCGTCACCGACAACCAGTTCTAGCGTCTTGATACCCGATGCTGTCTTCAGGCGGATACTACGTTTATCGGTTAAGCCACGTTCATAGACATACTTGCCGATGCATCGACTGGCGTTACCGCACATGAGGCCCTCGGAGCCGTCAGCATTGAAAATGCGCATCGTGAAATCAGCATCAGGGGTGCCACTGCGACCGATAAGCACCAGCCCGTCGCTACCGATGCCAAAGTGTTGCCGGCTCCATGCGACAGCCAGCGCTTTGGGGTCATCAATGGGGAACTGCTCGGTGTCAACAAAGATGTAATCGTTCCCGACACCATGCATCTTGATAAAATGTATCGCCTTGTTCATCTTATATTATAAATAAGGTCTGCAAATATAGTTAATATTCAGAAAATGCAGAAACTTGGCAACAATTTATTCGCTCTATAATCCTTAAATCATTTCAAGACAACGGCTAAATATGACTTTGACCGTTGCATTGACCGCCATCGCACGCAATGCAAGAAGATTGAAATACTCAAACAAGATTACGGACGCGACGATCTGCCCCCGCTGTGGATCGCCGACATGGACTTTGCCGTGTGCCTCGTGATCACCGAGGCGCTGGAACATCTGGCCAAGAAACACGGTATCATCGTGTTCTCGGACGAAATCTTCGGCGACCTGATGCTCTATGGTCACAAGCACACCCCGATGGCTACCGTCAGCGAGGAAGCTGCCGTCAAGGAGTTAAAGAATACTTCCTGACTTCATCACTTTTTTCTGCCATCAAATAGCGGTTATTGAAAATCAATGAGTTAGCTATTGAAAGTGGGTGACGCAGGGTGACGCAAACGGATTTTTGCCTAACTTTGCGCCATGTTTGTAAGAAAAAAGCGTAATCGATCGGGC
>Ga0310697_10001259_pt1 | contig 30552 bp, 18 predicted proteins | sample 172DNAGHGlowgp2_FD_203883 | JGI IMG/M metagenome (GOLD analysis project Ga0310697, IMG submission 203883) | Sheep rumen microbial communities from Palmerston North, Manawatu-Wanganui, New Zealand - 1728 DNA GHGlow gp2 (v2) (version 2) | ecosystem: Host-associated > Mammals > Digestive system >... | reverse complement strand
TAACAGCGGTCTTCAGCGCATGCTCGCTCGACGACATCGAAGACCCGAACAACCCATCAATAACCTCGGTTACCAACAACGCCACACGAGGACAGCTGCAGACTCTCGTAACAGGACTTGAGGATCTCAGCAAGAGCTACGTCTCGACTACCGCAAACGCCGAGGGCACCTTCGGACGCGACATCTGGTACTTCAACTACAACGATCCGCGTAACCTGCAGCAGTGGACAGGCATGACCGTTACCGTGCCCGATGAGAACTTCTACGGAGTTGGCGGCATCTACTCTTCGCCATACCGTGCCGTCAAGCAGGCCAATGTTCTCATCAGTGCAGCACAGAACACCAACGCCGTATCGGCAGAGGAGCGTCTGGCATATTCCGGTTTCGCAAAGACGATACAGGGCTATCAGCTCGTGGTGCCTGCCAACGCGCAGTATGAGAACGGAATACGCGTGGACGTGGCCGACGAAAACAACCCCGGACCATTCCTCAGCTATCAGGACGCACTGGCAGCAATACAGCAGATTCTGCAGGAGGGATTCGACGAACTGCAGAAAGCGGGCGACATCGCACTGCCCTTCAAGCTTACCAACGGTTACGCCGGATTCAACACGCCTGCCGGACTGGCACAGATAAACCGAGCACTGGCAGCACGTGTGGCCATTTACCAGAAAGACGGCAACGCAGCACTTAACTACCTAAAGGACTCGTTCCTCGACCTTGAAGGCGACTTGCAGCGCGGACCGGCACACGTCTATGGTGCACCGCCAGAGAGCTATAACCCCTTCTACTATGTGCTTGGTGCCGACCTGCGAACGGTTCCAGCCCCCCACCCTCAGTTCGTTGAGGAGGCAATACCGGGCGACAAGCGCATCAAGGAAAAAATATTCGTTCGAGAAACCGAGATGATAAACACCGTGGGAAAGGTGCCACTGGCTACACGCTACCAAGACAAGCGCTGGGAAACCAATACCTCGCCAGTGAAGTACATCCGTAACGAGGAGCTGGTGCTCATCTATGCCGAGGCTAACATCCTGACAGGTAACCTAACAGAGGCCGTTCGTGCAATAAATGTCATACGCCAGTCGGCAGAGATAGGCGACTACACTGGTGCGCAGACGAAAGAGGCACTCATCGACGAACTACTCTTCCAGCGACGCTACTCGTTGTGGTTCGAGCCCGCCGGACACCGATGGGTCGACATGCGACGCTACGACCGTCTGGACCAGATATCAACGGAGCTCGACCAGGGAACCATCTTCAAACAGCTGGCACGCCCCGAGAACGAGAACAACTGGGACATCTATATCGCAACACACTGACAGATTCTAACTGCGTTTTACATAACTCAAATATACAGAAGGAGAGAATGAGAACTTTGTCTTTTGTCATTATATCAGTAGTCCTGGCCTGCACCGCCTCGGTGCAGGCACAGAACTACACCACACCGTTCACGCCGAAGCTCGGACTACTCAGCGAGAAAGCCTACGACTACATCGTAGGCGAAGCTTCGGGAGAACAGGCTTACTACCACGTTTTGAACTGGGCGCCCTATGAACGTAACCGCACTACAGAAGAGTACAGCGGCAAATACGCTGAAGAACTGTACATCGCCGAGCGCTTCAAAGAATACGGCCTGCCCAATGCACAGATAGAGCACTTCGAGGGCTCGCCTGTATGGGACGGCATCGAGGGCACCCTATGGGAGACATCCCCGAAGCTTCAGAAATTGGCCGACTATCGCGATCTCACCGCCGAACTGCTGCAGGGCAGCAGCAGTGCTGATGTCGAGGCACAGCTGCTGTGGATAGGCCGCGGCACTGACAAGGAACTGCAGGGACTTGACCTTAAGGGTAAGATCGTCGTCACCGAGTCCGCCGCCTCGCGCGTGCAGCAGGCCGTGCGGCAGGGCGGTGCTGTGGGAATAGTCTCCTTCTACGCCCCACGGCCGCTCGTCGATCCTGTTCAGATACCAAACACGCAGATACGCAACGACTCTACACTCTTCGCCTTCAACCTCACCCCACGTGACGGCTACGCCCTGCGTGACAGACTGCTTCGTGGCGAACAAATCAATGTGCGCGCACATGTCGCCGTGCAACAGGTTAAATCGACACTCAGCGTACCATCAGTATTCATCGAAGGTACAGAGAAGGGAGGTCCTGAAGTAATCATCTCGGCTCACCTCTTCGAGGGCTACGTAAAATTCGGTGCCAACGACAACCTCTCGGGGTCGGCGGTAACGCTTGAGGCCGCCCGCGTGCTGACAAAGCTCATCAGAGAAGGTAAGATTGAGCGGCCACGCTATGGCATACGTTTTCTATGGGTACCTGAGATTTCGGGTACCATACCCTGGGTGAACGCCCACAAGGACATCACGGAAAAAGCCCTTTGCGCCCTAAACTTCGACATGGTGGGACTGTGGCTCAGCAAGAGCGAGTCGTACTTCGTACTGCACCGCACGCCATTCAGCCAGTCCCACTTCGTCAACGATGTTTCAGAAGCGCTCTTCCACTATATCGGTGCCACGAACAAGGGATTCTGTGCCGTTGGGGCTGGACGCCCAGAAGCACTGAAGCCAATTTTCAGTGCCACCGGTTCACACGACCCATTCTACTACACCGTCAATGCCTATCAGGGCTCATCAGACCACGTCGTCTTCAACGACTTCGGCGTGCAGGTGCCGGGAGTGATGTTCGTCACATGGCCCGACAACTACTACCACACCTCTGGAGACCGTCCCTCCATAGTCGACCCGACACAGCTGCGACGTGCAGTGGTGACAGCGGCGGCGGCAAGCTACGCCATAGCTACTGCCGGAGAAGAACAAGCCTTTAAGGTTGCTCAAGAGGTGATGACCAATGCTACCAAGAGACTGGCACTCGAAGAGCAGACTCTGCTGCGCGACATCAACGATGCCAAGACCGACAGTCTCTATTACATACTAAAACGCAGCATCTTCACCCTCGATGCTTACCTAACAGCGGAACAGACATCACTGCAGAGCACGTTGCAGCTGGCACCGTCGAGCACAGAGGCAAAAGCCTACGTTACGCAGCTCAAGACACAACTCCTAACGACTCATGACCAGAGCGTACGCAGTCTGACAGCAGCCGCCCGCCTGCGTGCCACGGCCCTCAACACACGTCTGCCAGCCATAACGCTGACACCGGAAGAGAAAGCTGCCGACAAGATACGTCCCCGGGCCACACGCAAGGCTCACGACAGTGGCCACGGGACGCTCAACGCCCTGGAACAGCCGGCACAAAGGGCTGGTGGCACACAAAATCGCCGCCCTTCACGCGGCTACAAGAACGAAATTGCCAGCCTCACCATTGGCGGACAGCGCTCCGTCCTCGATATCAAGAAGGCCCTCGATGCCCAGTACCCTGATGCTGAATCGCTCGCCGATGTCAAGGCATACGTCGAGAAACTTAAGGAGGCCGGTTTCGTCACATATTGATATAATCGCATATTGGGATGACGTCCCATCCATAACTCACAGTCTCTCACGTTGGTTGTTCGCTCCATTTCACCCTGCGACTGCAGTTCCTGCTTCTGCAGCTGCGTTGGGTGGGACGGGGCGACTATTTTCGTGTTAGTCTATGAAAAAATGAAATTAATTTGGTTATTCGGTGATATCTTCGTACCTTTGCAGTCGTTTTTTAGAAGAAAGAGAGATGCAGGACATAAGAAACATTGCAATTATAGCGCACGTAGACCACGGTAAGACGACGCTTGTAGACAAGATGATGCTGGCAGGCAACCTGTTCCGTGATGGTCAGAACCTGAGCGGTGAGGTGCTGGATGCTAACGACCTGGAGCGTGAGCGTGGAATAACGATACTGTCGAAGAACGTGAGCATAGAGTGGAAGGGCAGGAAGATAAACATCATAGACACTCCGGGGCACTCGGACTTCGGCGGCGAAGTAGAACGCGTTCTGAACATGGCCGACGGTTGTCTGCTGCTGGTTGATGCCTTCGAGGGTCCGATGCCGCAGACGCGCTTTGTTCTTCAGAAGGCCCTGGAGATAGGCCTGAAGCCGATAGTGGTGGTGAACAAGGTAGACAAGCCGAACTGCCGTCCTGAGGAAGTCTACGAGATGGTGTTCGACCTGATGTTCTCGCTTAACGCGAGTGAGGATCAGCTGGACTTCCCGGTGGTTTACGGTTCGGCAAAGAACGGCTGGATGGGTGAAGACTGGCGGACGCCAACGGAGGACATCACATACCTGCTGGACAAGATAGTAGAGGTGATACCCGCCCCTAAGCCACTGGAGGGTACTGTGCAGATGCTGATTACGAGTCTGGACTACTCGAGCTACCAGGGCCGTATAGCCGTGGGCCGCGTGCACCGCGGTGAGCTGAGGGACGGTCAGCAGGTGACGATCAGTCACCGCGACGGCAGCATGGAGAAGACGAAGATAAAAGAGCTGCACACGTTTGAGGGTATGGGGCACGTCCGTACGGAGAGAGTGTGCTGCGGTGACATCTGCGCGGTGATAGGGCTGGAGAAGTTCGAGATAGGCGACACGATCTGCGACGTTGAGACGCCCGAGGCCCTGGCCCCGATAGCGATTGACGAGCCTACGATGTCGATGCTGTTCACGATAAACGACTCGCCATTCTTCGGCCGTGAGGGTAAGTACGTGACGTCGCGCCACATAAACGACCGTCTGGAGAAGGAGCTGGAGAAGAACCTGGCGCTGCGTGTTGTGCACGCCGAGGACTCTACGGACAAGTGGGTGGTGTCGGGTCGTGGTGTTCTGCACCTGAGCGTGCTGATAGAGACGATGCGCCGCGAGGGTTACGAGCTGCAGGTAGGTCAGCCTCAGGTGATATACAAATATTTACCGAGGAACGAGGAAGGAGGAACGATGAGCGAGGAAGGTTCGGAGCTGGTTAAGATGGAGCCAGTTGAGGAGCTTACGATCAACGTTCCTGAGGAGTTTGCTTCGAAGATGATAGACATGGTGACCCGTCGTAAGGGCGAGCTGACGTCGATGGAGAGCCAGGGTGAGCGCACTAACATAGAGTTCTGCATCCCCTCGCGCGGCCTCATCGGTCTGCGTACTAACGTGCTGACAGCGAGCCAGGGCGAGGCTATCATGGCGCACCGGTTCAAGGAGTACCAGAGGTACAAGGGGGAGATAGAACGTAGGGTTAACGGTTCGATGATAGCTCTGGAGACGGGTACATCTTACGCGTACGCTATAGACAAGCTGCAGGACAGGGGTAAGTTCTTCATAGACCCTGGTGAAGAGGTGTACACGGGTCAGGTGGTCGGCGAGCACGTTCACGACAACGACCTGGTGGTGAACGTCTGCAAGGCGAAGCAGCTGACAAACGTGCGTGCTAGCGGCACTGACGACAAGGCGCGTATCGTTCCGAAGACGGTGATGAGTCTGGAGGAGTGTCTGGAGTACATAAAGGAGGACGAGCTGGTGGAGGTTACTCCGAAGTCGATGCGTATGCGCAAGGTGATACTGGACCACGATCAGCGTAAGAAGGCTAACAGGGCTTGATTATTTCGAGGAACGAGGAACGAGGAAGGAGGAACGATGAGAGTTTTTTTCGAGGAGGGAGGATAGTTTATTTGGGATATTGGAGTTGCTCGGCTGTTATGCAGTCGAGCACTTCTTCTTTATAGCGTCGTGCCTCGTGACGTGCGAGTGGCAGGTCCATGAAAGAGTAGTTGCCGCAGTCGCGCGGTGTAGCTCCGGGGACATCTCCCTGGAAGTTGGCCGCGAAGAGGAAAGCGCGTTGCAGGAGTGGTAGAATGTCCTGAGGCTGTAAGTCGCCCTGAAGGAGCAGGTAGTTGCCGGTCATGCATCCCATTGGCCCCCAGTAAATGACGCGATCCTTCCACTGGGGGTCGTTACGGAGGAAAGTAGCGATGAGATGTTCGAGACAGTGAACGGCTCGTGGGTCGAGAGGTGGCTCGCGGTTAGGTTCTTTCATGCGTATGTCGAAAGTGGTGACGCAGGAGGTGCCGACGCAGTCCTTCCGGCTGACGTAAACGCCCCGTAGGAGTCGAAGGTGGTTGACGGTGAAACTGGGTATTTTGTTCATTTTTTCGAGGTGCGAGGGTGATTCGAGGAAGGAGGAACGAGGAAGGAGGGGAGAGGGATGTTATAGTGTGTTGATGAATGAGCGTGTTACCTGGAAGGATTGTTCGGCGATGGTGTTCCAGAAGTCGTGGTACATTGCGGCGTCGGTGTCGTGTAGGGGGATGTCGCTGATGACCCGGAACGAGATGAAGCGTACCCTGTTGACGAGACACGTCTGTGCTAGTGCCGCGGACTCCATGTCGACGGCGCGTGCATCGGGGAAGTGACTGAGGATATCGCGCATCTTATCCTTAGAATCGACAAACCAGTCGCCGGTGACTATCAGCCCGGGGTGGATTTTATTCGAGGAAGGAGGAGGGAGGAGGGAGGAGGGATTCTGTCCGAGGAGGGAGGAGGAATTGAGTTTTAGAGCCTTCTGTAGGAGGATGGGGTCGGCCTGATATCGTGCCGGCATGCCCTGTACCTGTCCGTAGACAGTTATCCCAGAGGCGTTGCCGCAGTAGACGTCGTGGTATGCCAGTTCGGTGCTTACTACGACATCTTGAACGCAGATGCCGTCACCATGTCCTCCGGCACATCCTGTGGATATGACGACGTCGGGTTGGAACTCGTTGATGAGTCTCTGAGCCCCGAGTGCAGCGTTAACCTTTCCTATGCCACATTTTACGACTCTTATGTCAGGTGAGTTGAAGAACTGCTGCAGCTGTCGCAGTTCCTTGTCCATTGCAACTATTACGCCTATTTTCATGATGTAGTATTTTTTCGAGGTACGAGGTGCCTCAATCCCCCTAGTGGGGGAGGACTTTTTGAGATTACGGAGTGCAAAGGTAATGAAAAAAAGTGATATAATGACATGAAATCAGAAAAAAAATGCTTACTTTTGCAGTCAGAATGAGAAAAAGCGAGAAAAAGATGATTAGAATTAAGAAGATGCTGCCCGATGTTGTGGCAGTAGTGCTGTTTGCAGTGATAGCCTTCGGCTATTTCTTTCCAGCCGACATTGAGGGTCGAATACTGTTCCGCCACGACTCGTCGGCAGGCGCCGGTGCCGGCCAGGAGCAACGCGAGTACCGTGAGCGCACTGGCGAGATGACCCGTTGGACCAACGCCCTGTTCTCAGGTATGCCGACATACCAGACCGCCCCGTCGTACGACAGTCAGAAGCCCTTAGAAGCGTTTGAGAAGGCCTACCACCTGTGGTTGCCCGAAAACGTGTGGTTGCTGTTTGCCTACCTGTTAGGCTTCTACATACTGCTTCGTGCCTTCGACTTTAGGAGCTACCTGGCTGCGCTGGGTTCAATAATGTGGGCATTCTCGACTTACTTCCTGATAATAATCGCCGCGGGTCACATCTGGAAGGTGCTGGCACTGGTTTACCTGCCACCGATGATAGCGGGAATAGTGCTGGCGTACCGTGGTAAGTACGTTGCTGGACTGGTTCTGACGGCCCTGTTCGGTGCCCTAGAGATACTGGCGAACCACGTGCAGATGACGTACTACTATCTGTTTATCGTGTTCTTCATGGTTGTGGCTTGGCTTATAGCAGCGCTGCGTGAGCACCGTGTGGCAGAGTGGCTAAAGGCTACGTGTGTATGCATTGCAGGCGGTTTGATAGCCGTGAGTCTGAATCTGTCGAACCTGTACCACACGTGGCAGTACAGTCAGGAGTCTATGCGCGGCAAGAGCGAGCTAGTGAAGTCAGACACCAAGAACCAGACTGGTAGCGGTCTGGAGCGCGACTACATAACCCAGTGGTCGTACGGCATAGACGAGACGTGGACCCTACTGATTCCGAATGCCAAGGGCGGTTCGCACAGCATCCACCTGAGCAGCAACGCTGCGGCAATGGAGAAGAGCGACCCCCAGTTGTCGGAGTACGTAGGGCAATGGTACCAGTACTGGGGCGAGCAGCCCTTCACGGCCGGTCCGGTGTATGTGGGTGCTTTCGTTCTGCTGCTGTTCATCTTAGGAGTGTTCATCGTCCGCGGTCCTATGAAGTGGGCACTGTTAGCAGCCACCCTACTGAGCATAGCTCTGTCGTGGGGTAAGAACATGATGTGGCTTACGGACCTGTTCATCGACTACATGCCGATGTACTCGAAGTTCCGTACCGTGTCGTCGATACTCGTGATAGCAGAATTCTGCATCCCTTTGCTCGGCATAATGGCCCTGAAGGAGCTTGTCAGCAACCGCGATTTGCTGGGGCAGCGCATGAAATACGTCTACCTATCGACGGCTATGACCGGTGGTTTCTGTCTGCTCTTCGCGCTGATGCCCACGCTGTTCTTCAGTTTCACTTCATCGGCCGACGTGGAACAGTTGCGCCAATACATTCCCCAGGAGTATCTGTCACCGATGCTGGCGAGCATAGGGCGCGTTCGTCAGGCAGTGTTCACTGCCGACTGCTGGCGTTCGCTGCTGGTCATCGCCGTAGGTGTAGGCTGTCTGCTTCTGTACCGTTACGGTAAGCTAAAGAAAGAATATCTGGCAGCCTCGCTGTTCGTTCTCTGCCTGCTGGACCTGTGGCAGGTAAACAAGCGCTACCTGTACGACGACCTGTTCGTTCCCAAGAGCGAGCGTGAGCACCCTGTCAGCAAGACGCAGACCGACGAGCTGATTCTGCAGGACAAGACCCTTGACTACCGTGTGCTGAACCTTGCTTCTAACACGTTCAACGAGAACGAGACGAGCTACTTCCACAAGTCGATCGGTGGTTACCACGCTGCCAAGCTTCGCCGCTACCAGGAACTCATCGAGGCATATATTGCTCCGGAGATGCAGTTGTCGATGCAGTCTATCGCCTCGGCCGGCGGTGACATGACACAGGTGAAGGGCGACTCTCTGTACCCCGTCCTGAACATGCTGAACACCCGCTACTTCATCGTTCCGCTGCAGGGTGGTCAGACGGTGCCGATCCAGAACCCCTACACGCTGGGCAACGCCTGGATAGTTGACGAGGTGAAGTATGCCGACAACGCCAACGAAGAGCTTGACGGTATAGGCCGTATCAATGTGCGCCGTCAGGCCGTGGCCGACAAGAAATTCCGTGAGATACTGGGCGAGAGTGTGCGTCAGGACTCTACGAGCATTGTGAGGCTGACAAGCTATGAGCCCAACCGGCTGAAGTACGACGTGACGACGTCGAAGGGCGGCGTGATAGTATTCTCAGAGATCTACTACCCCGGCTGGACTGCTACCGTCGACGGTAGGCCAGTGGAGTTGGGTCGTGTGAACTACGTGTTGCGTGCAATGAATGTCGCCCACGGAAGCCACAAGGTAGAGTTGTCTTTCTTCCCGAAGTCGCTGGACATCACCGAGTCCATCGCGTATGCCGGTTATCTGCTTCTGCTGCTGGCAATCGGTCTGTCAGTCTATCTTGAGATAAAGAAGAAGCGTGCCGTCAAGGTTTAGTGACGGCACGCCAACAAGAGGAAATCAGCTTCAGCCGACGAGAGTCAGCCGTCAGAGCTCGTGAGTTATACGCTCGCGTACGAAGGCGTGATGTCCGAATACTGCCACGACGACGAAGCACACCATCGGTATTATGAACGAGAGGTTAGTTGAAGGCAGTCCGAAGAGCGTGATATTCGAGTCGATGATGAGCGCCTGAAGCGGCGGGAAGAACGATCCTCCGAGAATGGCCATTATGAGTCCTGCTCCAGCGATCTTAACATTCTCGCCGACCCCTCGCAGAGCCATTCCGTAGATAGTCGGGAACATCAGCGACATGCATGCCGAGACAGTTACGAGACAGTAGAGTCCGTTTCTGTCGGTGAACATTACCACCCCCGAGACGGCGACTCCTGCTACGATGGCGAGTATGGACAGGAGACGTCCCGGCTCGATGTACTTCAGGAAGAACGTGCAGATGAACCGGCTCATTGTGAATAGTACCATAGCAAAGATGTTGTACTTCTGGGACAGGATCTCAGCCGCCTTCTCCTCCATTCCCTCGGCCATAAACACGCGCGTACCATATTGTATAATAAAAGTCCAGCATGTGACCTGTGCTCCGACATAGAAGAACTGAGCTATTACCCCTTCGCGGTAGTTCTTTCGCTGTGACAGTTCGCGCAGTGCTGTCCAAAGCCCCTTCTTCGACTTGGTGTCGCTGTCCATCGGCATCTTGGTAATAAAAATCAGCACGAGCAGCACCAGCACAATGATTCCGAGATAGAGGTATGGCTGTATGAGCACTCCGAGGTCGTGACTCTTTACCACCTCAAACTGCTGCAGCGGCAGTTCACGTCTTGCCGCCGATGTCATGGGGCTCATCTTCGCCTGTACGAACTTCATGGCTATATACATTCCTATCAGGTTGCCAATGGGGTTGAAGGCTTGTGCAAGGTTCAGCCGCTGGGTCGCCGTCTCCTCGCTTCCCATGCAGTAGATATAGGGATTACAGCTGGTCTCGAGGAAGGAGAGTCCGCATGTCAGTATGAAATAAGCCAATAGGAATGGTAAATAAAATCCCAGCATCTTCGCCGGTAGGAAGAGCAGCGAGCCGGTTGCGAACAGTGACAGTCCTACCATAACCCCCGCCTTGAACGAGTATCGCTGTATGAAAATGGCTGCTGGGAATGCCATGACGAAGTATCCCAAGTAGAAAGCCACCTGTACGAGAGCTCCCTCCGTGACACTCATTCGGAATATCTTCGAGAAAGCCTTCACCATGGGTGTTGTGACATCGTTGGCAAATCCCCATAGTGCGAAGCAGCATGTTATCAACACGAACGGCAGAATAAGATTCTTCCCGCCCTTAGACAATAAGCTATAATGTTTTGTTATTGGCATCGTTATAGTCTGAATAAGTCCTGATAATGAATAGTATTTCGCGCAAAATTACAATAAATAATCCAAAAACCTCACATTTTAAGAAGTTTTTACTACCTTTGAAGCCGAAAAACAGGAAAACGATGAAAAAACTCATATCCCTCCCCCCGAATGTAGTGGAACCGTTCCATGAGATCACCGGTCTGCCGACCGGCGAATACTTCTGTACTTGTGACCCCGTCGGAAGTCGGTTAGGCAGCGGCGGCGGCAGTGCATGGCTTCTGGCCGAGGCCTACCGTAACGACCTCAAAGACTCTGGCAATAGCGACAGCCCCTCGGATAACAACAACCGTCCTGACTTCAACACGTGGCTCTGCCGTGAGAAGCGTATACTGCTGCATGCCGGCGGTCAGAGCCGTCGTCTGCCCTCGTATGCCGTTACGGGAAAGATTCTGATGCCCGTCCCCGTCTTCCGCTGGGAGCGCGGTCAGCGTATCAGTCAGACGCTGCTCGACCTGCAGCTTCCACTCTACGAGCGTATCATGGAGTCGGCTCCCCGGAACATCCACACAATGATAGTCAGCGGCGACGTTTACATCCGCTCCACACAGCCCTTGCAGCCCATACCCGAGGCGGATGTCGTGTGCTACGGTCTCTGGCTCGACGCTTCGAGGGCGAAGAACCACGGTGTGTTCGTCAGCAGCCGGAGCACCCCCGGCGTACTGAAGCAGATGCTCCAGAAGCCATCGGTGTCGACACTCGCCAGTCTGCAGCGCGACCATTTCTATCTGACAGACATCGGTGTCTGGCTGCTCAGCGACCGTGCCGTCAGCCTCCTCATGAAGCGCAGCAGCGATGAAGCGATGGGGGGTATGGGCCTTATGGGGGCTATGGAGGCAAGTTCCTTTCACGATTACGACCTCTATGGGCGTTTTGGTTGCTCTTTGGGCACCGCCCCCAGCATCGACGATGCTGAGCTTCGCGAGCTCAGCGTGGCGATACTTCCTCTGCCAGGCGGTGAGTTCTACCACTTCGGAACGTCGTCAGAGATGATATCGTCGACGCTGACGCTGCAGAACCTCGTCAACGACCAGCGCGAGATTATGCACCTGGACCGCAAGCCCCACCCGAGCATCTTCGTACAGAACTCCGTCACCGAAGTGGCTTTCAATGAGCTGAATACCAACATCTGGATAGAGAACTCCCACATAGGGCCTCGGTGGACACTGACCCACGACAACATCGTCACCGGCGTACCCCGCAACGACTGGGCCATCACTTTGGAGCCAGGAGAGTGCATCGACGTGGTGCCCGTTGGCGACAACGGCTACGAGGTGCGCCGTTACCGCATTGACGAGTCCGTCGACAGCAACGCCCTCAGCGAGCGTGCCAACCTGCGCCGGTTGTTCCGCCAGCGTCAGGAGTACCTCAGAGAGAACCTGCCTGCCATGGCAGCCAACTACGAGCACAGCATCTTCTACCAGCTGGACTTAGACGATGCCGCTCATCGTTTCCGTGAGTACAGCATACCGCTACCGCCACCCGTTGGCGACGATGCCCCGCTGATGACCCGCATCCACGATGCCATGTTCCGTGGCGACGACAAGCGTGCCTTCGCCCTTCTGCGACAGGGTTTTCTCGAGCCGCACCTGTCTGCATGCTCAGCGGTATTGCCGCAGCAGTCTTCCGATGGCTCTACGACGCAGCCTCACAAGGCCGTCTTCGACGACCAGATAGTATGGGGCCGCTCACCTGTGCGCATCGACATTGCCGGCGGATGGACCGACACCCCACCCTACTGTCTGATGGAAGGCGGTAACGTGGTGAACCTCGCCATCGAGCTCAACGGGCAGCCGCCGCTGCAGGTATTCGTCAAGTCCTGCCGAGAGCCTCACATCGTACTGCGCAGCATCGACCTCGGCGCTACAGAGGTAATAGACACGCTGGAGCAGCTGCTGGACTACAACAAGGTAGGCTCGCCGTTCTCCATACCGAAGGCGGCACTGGTACTGTCCGGTTTCGGTACGCCAGCGGGAGCGTCTGGCATCAGAGCGTCAGCAACGTTAACATCGCTACTGGAGGAGTTCGGCTGCGGCATAGAGCTGACCCTTCTCTCGGCGATACCTGCCGGCAGCGGCCTTGGCACGAGCAGCGTCCTCGCCGCCACGGTGCTCGGTGCACTAAGCGACTTCTGCGGTCTGAGTTGGGACAAGACAGAGATCGGTCGCCGCACACTGGTGCTGGAACAGATGCTCACCACTGGCGGCGGCTGGCAGGACCAGTTTGGCGGACTTTTCGGTGGCGTCAAGCTACTGCAGACGGGACGCGGCTTCGACCAGATGCCCACCGTCAGGTGGCTGCCCGACAATCTGTGGACACAGCCCGAGTACAGTGCCTGTCACCTGCTCTACTACACCGGTATCACGCGCACGGCGAAGCACATTCTTGCAGAGATTGTACGCCGTATGTTCCTTAACCACCACGACCAGCTGCACCTGCTGCGGCAGATGAAGGAGCACACCATGGAGATGTACGATGCCATCCTGCGAGACGACTTCGAGCGTACAGGGAGCCTCATGCGTAAGACATGGGAGCAGAACCAGCTCCTCGACAGTGGCACGAACCCTGCTGAGATAAGCAGTCTGACGACCCTCGTCGACGACCTGTGCTTGGGCTACAAGCTGCCTGGTGCCGGTGGCGGCGGCTATCTGTATATGGTTGCCAAGGATCCTGAGGCAGCCCTCCGCATACGTCGTACGCTGAGTGCCCACCGCCTGAACGCTAACGCGCGTTTCGTCGACATGACTCTAAGCAAGAAAGGACTGCAGATTAGCCGCAGCTGACGGAGCCTAAGGTCTTTCATTCAACAGTAACGACACATCCATGGAATTCCGTACTATCGTAACGACCGGTCGCGGCGGCTTCGAGATAGAGCCGCTGGAGGAGATTCTATTCGTCGGCTCCTGTTTCGCCGACAGTATAGGACGCCGTTTCGCCGAAGAGAAGTTCCGTGCCGTTGTGAATCCCTTCGGCACGATGTATAACCCCGCAAGCATCCTGCACACCGTGCAGCGATGCGATGCAGCACCGCGTACCGCAGTCTTCACGCTGGGCACCAACCACGTCTACCGTCTGCGTGAGACGGGCGAGATAGTTGACAACTGCGAGAAGCGTCCGGCACGACTGTTCCAGGAAGAGGAGCTGAGCGTTGAGGAGTGTGTCGGCTACCTGAAGCAGGCCATCGAAGTCTTACGCCGACGCCGTGCAGAAGTGCGCGTCGTCATCACCGTCAGTCCCATACGCTACCGCAAGTACGGCTACCACGAGAGCCAGCTCTCGAAGGCCACGCTGCTGCTGGCCGCCGACCGTCTGTGCAAGACACAAGAGTCAGACAAGAGCGGCACTACAACTCAGCCCTCCATCGTAGAGTATTTTCCTGCCTACGAGATTGTCCTGGACGAGCTGCGCGACTACCGCTTCTACGCTGACGACATGCTACACCCAAGCACGCAGACTGTGGAGTACATCTGGCAGCGCTTCGGCGACACCTACTTCAGCCGGCGCACCCATGAGTTCATAAAGGATTGGCAGCCGGTAAAGGCTGCCCTCGGACACCGGCCCTTCAACCCTGAGTCGGAAGAGTACAGGCGGTTCCTGGCTGATGCCCGGGAACGAGAACAGCAAATAATAAAAAAGTATCAGACGCCTGTCTGATACTTTTTTTATTCTAAACGATGATCATGGTCAACGCCTGAGCACCTTTCGTCCGTTCCTGACAACAATGCCTCGGTAGTCGCCACCGACACGCTGTCCCGAGAGGTTGTAGGCCCTGTCCTCGACGGCCTCGTCGGCACTGACGGTGTTGATAGCCGCCACCGGCGCAGTGCACTTCAGCTCCACCTTGTCGATATTACAATTGCCGGGATTGATGGTGAAACGAATAATCTGCTCTCCGGCATCAAGGTTCTTAGACAGTGTTCCTTTCACGGTCTTGTAGGTGTCCCATCCGCCGGTGCCGGCAAACGACACCTTCGCCAACTGAGTCACCGTTGACCCCTTGACAAGGCTGATGGTAAAGCCACCGGTCGAACTGGAGCCGTTAGATATCGTTGCCGTATACGAGTACTCACCGGCCTGCTTCACATTGACCGTATACTCCGTCCACTCGCCGTTGGCAGTATATCCGATGGCTGTCCCCCCGTTGCCCTTCACAAGGTCAAGCCCCTCATTGTCAGTACGATAAGATGCGTCGCCCTCGTTCTTCGAGTCGGAGTCGTGGAACGTCATTCCCTCGCCACCCTTGTCGAAGTTCTCAGCCTGTATCACGCCCGGCACGGTGATTGCCGACTTGTACGGCTCGCGCTTGCCGTTGACCTTCAGCGTCTTCTTTGTAGACATCTTCTCCTTGCCGTTGACATCGGTGGCAATGGCCGTGATGGTATATGTTCCTGCAGTCTGAGGCACGAAGTCGAAGGTGTACGGAGCCTCGGTCAGCGTACCGAGATAGAGATTGTTGGCATAAGCGCTGACGCTGGCCAGCGTGTTGCCGGTATTGGCCCGTGCGGTGACGCTGATGGTGGTCGTCTCGCCGACGGTGATCGTCGTGGGCTTCATGGTGGCGGCAACGGTCAGCGCAGCATTCTCTTCGTAACGGCTGAAGGCTATCTTGTCGAAGTAGAAGCCACCCTTGTCAACCATTACACAGAAGATGTGACGGCCAGCCGTCAGAGGCATGAGTAGCCGTCCGTGCAGCGTCTTGAACTCGGTGGTACCGCCGGTGGCAGGCACGTTGACAAACTCCGTGAGATAGTCCAGTCCGTCAAGGCGGTACTCAGCAATGTGAAATACTCCGCCGGCCTTGGCCGAAGCCACCACGGCATCGAAGGAGTAGAGTCCGTCCTCCTTTACGTCGACGGTGTACTCAGCCCATCCGCCGTCCTTGGTGACGGGGTTGTTGCGACCGTAGTTATAGTAGGCAACGCCCGAGGCACCGTAGTCATAGTTCTCAGCCTCGATAGTTCCCGGCAGTTCGGCGACGGTGTCCGCATAAGGCCTGCGCTTAGTAGTCCCTGAGAGCACGTTAAACCGTCCGTAGCGTTCGTAGGTGTTTCCGTCGTTGGTGGTCACCACGGCGCGCATGGTCTTCCAGCCTGCCGAGGCCGACGACGGCACAGCATACTCCGTGAGGTAGGGCTCCTCGGTCATCGTTGACACCAGCTCGGTGCCGACGTATAGCTCCACCTTCTCTATGGCAATGTCCGACTTCTCGGCCCTGGCATCGTCGGTGATATGCGTGCGCACCAAGATGGGCAGCACATCGCCCTTCGACACCTTAAGGTCCCTTGGTCTGACGTAGACACCAACGCGCTTCTTCATGCCCGGATAAGGGCTCTTTGCCTGCTTAGCCTTGTCGGTAGCCATGTATTCCTTCAGCCAGGTCATGGCCGGGCGCTCTGTGCCGCCCTTATAGAGTCCAGAGTTGTCAACCCACGTAGCACCATGGACGTAGCCCCAGAGCGTCACTCCGGCGCAGTACTCGGCTTCCCACATTACAGGCAGGACGCTCTGGTACTGCGACTTCTGCCTGTTGTCATCTGCGATGTCTATGTCAAGCTCCGTTACGAACATCGGCATCTTCAGCGCGTCCTGCTGCTTCTTGAGTGCACTTTTCAGTTCACTCTGACTGATATCACTCAGTTCGTGCGACTGGTTGCCGTAGGCATCAATGGGTGCACCGGCATCACGCAGTGTCTGCACAAGAGTGATGTAATTATCTAAATCCCAACGTATTGAGTTATAGTCATTATAGATGAGGATTGAATTCGGGAACCGCTCATAGGCCATCTCGAAAGCCTTGATAAGCCAGTCGAATCCCGTCTTTCCTCCGCCGCCCAATGACTCCTTGACCATCGGGTTGCCAGGCTGGTGTGTACCCACAGCCTCGTTCACCACGTCAATCATAGGCAGGTGATTATACTTCTTCTTCACGGCGTCGAACCACTTGACGTACGACGCATAGCGGTCGTTGGGCACGAGGCTGGAGAGCCATCCGGGATACTGCGCCCCCCACACCAAGGCATGGAACTTATAAGTAAATTTGTGGTTTTTGGCATAGTTGAAGGCCTTGTCGGATCCGCCCCAGTTGTAAGTGCCACGGTTTCCCTCCACCGACGACCACTTCGACTCGTTCTCACACGTAACCTGGTTCCACAGCTTGTAGTACTGCGGCACTCCGCCACCGGCATCCATTGCGTAGCGGGTTGTGATGTTTCCGAGGAACTTGTCGGGGTTTTCCGATAGCTGTGCACTCGCGGTGGTGACAGCCGCGACGCATAACAGTGCAGGTAGTAGTCTCTTCATATTTTTTTAGTTTTATGAGTTACAATTTTGAGGCAAAGTTACTCAAAAAAGTCAGTAACATGTTTTGTTTTTGTCTCATAATAGTTTCTGTAGCGACAAATAGACAGGCGCAAATGCCATTTTGTCGGCTCGCAGCCCTTCGGCACGCTCTTTGATGGGCTGTCGGCAGAAACAACAGAAAAAGCTACAGGAGGAAAAGACTATGACATTAGACAAGTTTACCATCAAAGCCCAGGAGGCAGTACAGCAGGCTGTCGCCACGGCACAGCTTAGCGGCCAGCAGGCCATCGAGCCCATACACCTGCTGAAAGGAGTCATCGATAAGGCACAGGATGTCTGCTCCTACGTCTTCCAGAAGCTCGGAGTCAACGGCCGTCAGTTGTCGTTGCTCGCCGAGCAGGAGATCAAGCACCTGCCGCGCGTCGAGGGCGGCGGGCAGCCTTATTTCTCATCGGAGTCGAATCAGGTACTGGTGCGTGCCGCTGACATTGCACAGAAGCAGGGCGACGAGTTCGTTTCCGTCGAGCCCCTGCTGCTGGCACTGCTTGCGGTAAGCTCCACGGCGAGCCGGCTGCTGAAGGATGCCGGCTGCACCGAGAAGGAGATGCAGCAGGCTATACTGTCGCTGCGCCAAGGACAGCGTGTGCAGTCGCAGTCGGCCGACGACAACTACCAGTCGCTGGAGAAGTACGCCAAGAACCTCGTCGAGTTGGCGCGCCAGGGCAAGCTCGACCCAGTCATCGGGCGCGACGACGAGATACGCCGCGTCCTACAGATTCTCTCGCGCCGAACCAAGAACAATCCTATATTAATAGGTGAGCCCGGTACTGGCAAGACAGCCATCGTCGAGGGACTTGCAGGCCGCATCGTACGCGGCGACGTTCCCGAGAACCTCAAGGACAAGCAGCTATTCTCTCTCGACATGGGAGCGCTGGTGGCCGGAGCGAAGTACAAGGGCGAGTTCGAGGAGCGTCTGAAGAGCGTCATCGGCGAGGTGACGCGTGCCGAGGGCCGCATCATACTCTTCATCGACGAGATACACACCCTCGTGGGTGCCGGCGGCGGCGAGGGAGCCATGGACGCTGCCAACATCCTTAAGCCCGCACTGGCACGCGGTGAGCTGCGTGCCATCGGTGCCACGACACTCAACGAGTACCAGAAGTATTTCGAGAAGGACAAAGCCTTAGAGCGTCGTTTCCAGACGGTTATGGTTGACGAGCCTGACGAGCTCTCGGCCATCAGCATCCTGCGCGGCCTGAAGGAGCGTTACGAGAACCACCACAAGGTGCGCATCCAGGACGATGCCTGCATAGCCGCTGTCAGACTGTCGGAGCGTTACATCTCTGAACGGTTCCTGCCCGACAAGGCCATCGACCTTATGGACGAGGCGGCCGCCAAGCTGCGCATGGAGCGCGACTCTGTGCCCGAGGAACTCGACGAGATCACCCGCCGTCTGGCACAGCTCGAGATTGAGCGCGAAGCCATCAAGCGGGAGGGCGACGAGCCGAAGATACAACAGCTCGACAAGGAGATTGCCGAACTGCGCGAGCAGGAGATGCAGTTCCGTGCCAAGTGGGAAGGCGAGCGTCAGCTTGTGAACCGCATACAGCAGGACAAGCAGGAGATGGAGCGTCTGAAGTACGAGGCCGAGCGCGCCGAGCGCGAGGGTGACTATGGGAAGGTGGCCGAGATACGCTACTCAAAGCTGAAGGCTCTTGAAGACGACATCGCCCGTCTCTCGGCCGATTTGCAATCGGCAGGCTCCGCCGGTTCACGCCTTGTCCGCGAGGAGGTCACCGCCGACGACATTGCCGAGGTGGTGTCACGCTGGACCGGCATCCCCGTGACGCGCATGCTTCAGAGCGACCGCGAGAAGCTGCTGCACCTCGAGGAGGAGCTGCATCGCCGCGTCATCGGCCAGGACGAGGCTATCCAGGCTGTCTCCGATGCCGTTCGCCGCTCGCGTGCCGGACTTCAGGACCCCAAGCGTCCCATTGCCTCGTTCATCTTCCTCGGCACCACCGGTGTCGGTAAGACAGAGCTGGCGAAGACCCTTGCCGATTACTTGTTCAACGACGAGACTATGATGACGCGTATAGACATGTCAGAGTATCAGGAGAAGCACACCGTCTCGCGACTCGTCGGTGCACCTCCGGGCTACGTCGGCTACGACGAGGGTGGACAGCTCACCGAGGCGGTGCGCCGTAAGCCCTATCAGGTGCTGCTCTTCGACGAGATAGAGAAGGCGCACCCCGACGTGTTCAACATTCTGCTGCAGGTGCTTGACGACGGCCGACTGACCGATAACAAGGGACGCACGGCGAACTTCAAGAACACCATCATCATCATGACATCGAACGCCACGCGCGAGCAGCTGCGCATGACGATGCGGCCGGAGTTCCTGAACCGTATTGACGAGATTATCACCTTCGAGCAGCTCACCCGTGAGCAGATTGCCGACGTGGTGCGCCTGCAGATGAAGCGTGTCACCGACATGCTCGAGCCGCAGGGCATAACCCTCGAGGTGACACCGCAGGCCGTGCAATACCTCGCCGACGAGGGCTACGACCCCGACTTCGGTGCACGCCCCGTGAAACGGGCCATACAGCAGCTGGTGCTCAACGATCTGTCGCGCAAGATCCTTGCCGACACTGTGGACCGCGCAAAGCCCATCATCGTCGACTACTTCGGCGACGGACTCGTCTTCCGCAACTAATGGGTTACATTTCAAGAATTGCCGACACCTTGTCGGCCATGGGCAGCGTCGCGTCGATCCAGTGTATGGTGAAACCGCGACGCTCCATGCCGCGGAACCACGTCATCTGACGCTTGGCAAACTGGTGGATGGCAATCTCCAGACGGCGGAACATCTCGTCGTAGGTGGAATGCCCCGTGACGTACTCGGTGACGAACTTGTACTCAAGACCATAATAGATGAGGTCCTCCGGGGCTATACCCTCGTCAAGCAGTCGGCGCACCTCGTCGACCATGCCTTCGTCGAGACGGGCCTTCAGGCGGCGCGTAATCTTCTGCCGGCGCAGTTCGCGGTCGATGTTGACACCTACAATCAGAGAGTCGACGGGCGGCAGCTCGCGTCGCGGCAGGGGATGCTCCAGGTTGTAGGTCTCTATCTCTATGGCGCGTATGGCACGCTGCGCCGTGTCCACGTCGGTGGTGTTGTGCATGGCGGAGCCAGTGCGTTCCTTCAGCTCACGCAGCATGGCGGTAAGCTCGCCGAGCGGGAGGCCTTCAAGACGGCTGCGCAGCGCGGGATTCTGCGGCACAGGCGAGAGGTGGTAGCCTTTGAGCACCGCCTCAATGTACAACCCCGTTCCTCCACAGAGTATCGGTGTCATCCCACGGCCGGTGATGTCGCGGTAGGCATCATAGAAGTCCTGCTGATACTGAAAGAGGTTGTACTTCGTCCCCGGCTCGCAGATGTCTATCAGGTGGTGTCGTATAGTCACCGTCGCGCCGTCGCGCTGCAGGCTGTAGTCGCCGAGATCCTTACCAGTGCCAATGTCCATGCGCCGGTAGACCTGTCGCGAGTCCGCAGAGATAATCTCAGCGTTACCCAGCGTCGCTGCCAGTGCTGCCGCCAGCGGTGTCTTGCCGCTGGCCGTCGGACCGAGTATTGTTATCATACCTTTCATGTCTTGCATATTTCAGCTCTTACAACTCACCCTTCACGACACCGGTATCTGTAACATGAAAACACTACCGTCGCTACCCGAACTCTCGAGCAGCACGTCGCCGCCTATGTTGTGAGCCAGCGTACGTGCCACACTGAGGCCGAGGCCTATGCCCTCGCGGAACTTGTCAACCTTCTCGAACTTCTCAAAAATACGCTCGCGAGCCTCCTCGGGCACGCCGATGCCCGTGTCGGCCACACGCAGCTCAAGCATTCGCCCGCTGAGTCTCGTGCTAAGCGTTATGCTGCCCTGCTTGGTGAATTTCGAGGCGTTGTTCAGCAGACAGACCAGTATCTTAGTCACGCTCTGGATGTCAGTCCTGACCGTCACGTCGTCACCGACATCGTTCTTCACGCTGAAGTCCACCTGTGGTGTTGGCCCTATGCCGCTCGTCAGCACAGCCGTCTGGCATAACGTGGCGGCAGTGGTGCTGTCGTTGAGTTCGACAGCAGAGGCACTCTCGCTGAGCGACAGTTCGAGCAGCTCGTTCACAATCTGTGTCACGCGCCGCGTGTTATCGTTTATCTGACCCACAATCTCCGTCCGCTCGGCAGAGCTGACATTGTAGTCTGCCGTGTTAAGAACCTGCGTGAAGCCGTTGATGATGTTCAGCGGCGTGCGTATCTCGTGGCTTACGTGGCGTATGAACGACGACTTCATCTCGTCAGACTCACGGGCGTGATCCAGTGCCACCGCCAGCTCACGGTTCTTCGCCGCCAGACGGCGCGAGAGCCACAGGCGGAAGAGCGACAGCAGCACCAGTGCCACGATGACCACCGAACCGATGATGGTCACGTAGCGCGTGCGCTCCTGCTGCTGCTCCAGGGCCATCTCGTCGAGCTGGAACAGAGTGTTCATCTCCGAAAGCTGGTTCTTGGCATCCCTGACATTGCGCTCCTCGGTGTCCTTAAGCACTTTCTGCCACAGTACGGCAGCCTCATGGTCGCGCCCCAGTTCCATCAGGATTTCGGCACGCTGGTACTCGGCACCAGTCAGTTCGGAGTCAATGCCCCGCTGCCGTGCCCAGTAGATGACATCGTCGTTGTATCGCAGGGCTTTCTGGAAGTCGTCAAGCTCAATATAGTACGAAGCCCACTCACCCGCCACGTGGTGCCAGTAGCCCTCGTCGGAGTCGTCGCCGTAGAGCTTGGCATTGCGAGTGGCGATATGCAGCAGCCGCTCCGCCTCACGGTAGTTGCCCAGTCCGCGCTCCGCCTTCGCACGTGCCACGAAACAGTAGGTGGCAAAGACGGTGCTGTCGACGGCCTCTGCCGTCATGCTCCGGCTCTTGCCCCATTTCAGCAGGGCATTGTGCCAACCCTCGGTGGCTGGCAGCAGCTGCTGCCACTCCTGTCGCTGAGCCAGCACCTCGCAATAGTCGCCGTACATGCTCACCTGCATGAAGTACTCACCCATGCTCGTCATTATCTTCAGACTGCGCTCCATAGCCTTCTGAGCCTCCTCGTAGTAGTGAATGTTGCTGTAGGCCAGCCCCATGACGTGGCTCGACATCGCAAGGCCGTAATCGCTTTTCCGCCGCTGAGCGTCGGCGTACATCTTCTGTGCCTCGCGCAGTGCAGTATTGTTACGCTCGCTGTAGAGATGTGCACTGACGAGCATGCGCCACATATAGTAAAAATGTTCCCAGTCACGGTGCTCCTCGTAAAAGTCCATGCACTCGGGAATGATGGTCAACATCGAGTCGAACTCCAGCTGGTTGTAGAACGTCACGGTGAGCCGTTCGCGTGCCAGTGTCTCGCCCTCTACGTCGTGCGCTGCCCGCGCCGTGGCGATGTCACGCCGCAACGAGTCGGTGACTTCGCTGGCCATAAGCGTCAGCGGCACGGCAAACCACACTAGTGTTATCGTAAGTTTCTTAATGTCAGGCATTATCCTTATGGTTTAGGTTTATCAGAACTCTGCGTTCTGTTTCGGCGGCTACAAAAATACAACTTTTTTTCGAGAACAACAAATTTTTCCCGAAAAACAGCAAAGAATTTCTCAACACTTCGCGCGCACTCACGCGCATGGACGAAACAAGTCGCACCTCCCGCACCCGGCGTACCCAAATTTCGAGGAACGAGGAGGGAGGAACGAGAAAAGGCGGTCAGTCGAGCTGGTTTTTCGGCGCACCTAACCACTGCGAGAATGGTCTGGAGTCTGACACTCCACGAGTATTGGAGAATAGTCATGGAGTATTGAAAATTAGTCGTGGAGTATTGCGTAATACTCATGGAGTATCGGACCGAAAAGCCCGCATGCTGAAAATGCTTGACGTGCATGGAGTCACTGACTCCGCACCCGGTCTATCCTCGTACCTCGAAAAAAATGGTGTGCGAGGTGCGCCAGGTGCGACCAGTTTTTCTTACGCGTGAGCGCGTGACAACGAAGCCTATCGCTCTGCAGACCCTCTCCGCACGAAAAAAAACGGAAGAAAATCCCCCCCCCAAGCCCTTGCAACTTCCGAAAATCTTCACTATCTTTGCAGCAAATCCTCAAGAACCTGAATCCCAACACCGACGATTTCCGGGAGTATAAAGAAGAGCTCGAAAGGGAAAAGTAGCGGACTACCACGCGTCCATCGACAAGGAAGGACAGCTGGTAGAGCAGAACACCAACAAGCTGAAGGACTCTGCCCCAAATGTGTCCGCGATAAATACGTAAAAAGAGGGAAACATGCTGATAATCAGCTATATTTCCCTCTTTAGTTGCGGAGGCAGGATTCGAACATGCGACCTCCAGGTTATGAGCCTGGCGAGCTACCAACTGCTCCACTCCGCGATGTTATTCCTTGTTTTGCGGGTGCAAAGGTACAAATATTTTCTGAATCCTGCAAATTTTTGCACATTTTTTTGGTCAATTAAAATAAAAGGGGTAATTTTGCACACTGTAATGCCACTGTGCAATAACAAGTAAAAGAAAAATTTGAGGAGGAAGAGCCATGTCGATATCAAAAACACGGCAGTTACTGGTAGACGTTGCCCGCCAGCTGTTTGCAAAGAACGGACTTGAGAACACGACGATGAACGACATTGCCGTATCATCGGGCAAGGGTCGTCGTACGCTGTACACATATTTCAAGTCGAAGGAAGACATCTACTACGCCGTCATCGAAAGCGAGTTGGAGCGTCTGAGCGACAAGCTTGACGAGGTGGCAGCCAAGAAGATCCGCCCTCAGGAGAAGGTGATAGAGCTCATCTACACCCACCTGAGCATGATTCGCGAGACGGTGGTGCGCAACGGCAACCTGCGTGCCGAGTTTTTCCGAAATATCTGGATGGTCGAGAAGGTCCGCAAGAACTTCGACGACGCCGAGATAGAGTTATTCCGCAAGGTGTACGCCGAGGGCAAGGAGGACGGAGAGTTCGATATCGAGAACGTCGACTTAGTGGCCGACATCACGCACTACTGCATTAAGGGTCTTGAAGTGCCTTACATCTACGGCCGAATAGCTCACGGCATGACCGAGGAGGCCACCAAGCCTCAGGTGGCAAAGGTTGTCTACGGTGCCTTGGGAAAGATAAAACACTAAGGGTGCTGGAGCGATAGCCGCTCGTGTAAAACGGAACTGAACACTAACAATAAAGAAAAGGAAAAAAATGAAAATGGGAATGTTAAATGGTAAGACTGCGCTCATCACGGGTGCAGCACGCGGTATCGGAAAGGCGATAGCGCTGAGGTTTGCTGAGGAAGGTGCCAACATAGCCTTCACCGACCTTGAAGTGAACGAAGAGACGGAGAAAGAGATTGCAGCCAAGGGGGTCAAGGCGAAGAGCTACGCCTCCAATGCCGCCGACTTTGCACAGACCGAAGAGGTCGTCAAGGCGGTTAAGGAAGAGTTCGGCAGCATTGACATCCTTGTGAACAACGCAGGCATAACTAAGGACGGTCTGATGCTCCGCATGAGTGAGCAGCAGTGGGACGCAGTAATAGCTGTGAACCTGAAGTCGGCCTTCAACTTCATCCACGCCTGCGTGCCTGTGATGATGCGCCAACGCGGCGGTTCAATCATCAACATGGCATCCGTAGTAGGTGTCCACGGTAACGCCGGCCAGGCCAACTACGCCGCCTCGAAGGCTGGTCTGATAGCCCTCGCAAAGTCTATCGGGCAGGAGATGGGTCCCAAGGGTATCCGTGCCAATGCCATTGCCCCGGGATTCATCGACACTGCCATGACGCAGGCTCTGTCAGACGATGTCCGCAAGGAGTGGATAAGCAAGATTCCCCTTCGCCGCGGCGGTACTGTCGATGACATCGCCTCGTGCGCCGTGTTCCTGGCCAGCGACATGTCGAGCTACATCAGCGGACAGGTCATCCAGGTCGACGGCGGCATGAACATGTAAACCATGTCACTGCATTTATGCAGCAGTGACGAGATAGAAGAAAAGGTGGCATTTCTGCCACCTTTTCTTCTTTTCACTGCATATCGTAGACCACTTGCATCAGGCGCTTGCCCAGCTCGTCAGCCTCGCCGAGCTCTTTTGCTTCACTATAGACGCGTATTATCGGCTCGGTGTTCGACTTGCGCAGGTGCACCCACTTGGTTGGGAAGTCGATCTTCACTCCGTCAATGTCGTTTACAGTGGCCTCAGCGTCACGGGCGAACATCTCCTTAACCTTCGCCAGGATGGCATCGACATCAGTCTCGGGAGTTAGGTCGATGCGGTTCTTGGCTATCTGGTAGTTAGGGAATGTGGCACGCAACTCACTGGCCTTAAGACCTTTCTGTGCGAGTGACGACAGGAACAGCCCTATGCCCACCAGTGCGTCGCGTCCGTAGTGGCTCTCGGGGTAGATTACTCCGCCGTTGCCTTCGCCGCCGATGACGGCCCCCACCTCTTTCATCTTTGTAGTGACGTTCACCTCGCCTACAGCAGCAGCGGTGTAGTGTCCGCCGTGTCGCTCGGTGACATCGCGCAGGGCACGTGTCGACGAGAGGTTGCTCACCGTGGTAAGCGTTGAGTGCGGAGCAACAGACGAATGGCTCAAGACATAGTCGGCAACAGAGACCAACGTGTACTCCTCGCCGAACATAGTGCCGTCTTCGCAGATGAAAGCCAACCGGTCGACGTCGGGGTCTACGACGATGCCGAGGTCAAAGCCTCCTTGTCGCATGCGTTCCATAATGCCCTGTAGGTTCTTCTCAAGAGGCTCCGGGTTGTGTGCGAACTGTCCTGTGCACTCGCCGTTGAGAATCTCGAAGTCGACGCCCAGTGCCTGGAAGAGCTGGGGCAGGATGATGCCTCCTACACTATTGATAGTGTCGGCACAGACACGGAATCGACGACGGCATATTGCCTCGACGTCAACAAGGCGGAGGTCGAGCACCGACTGTACGTGTCGCCGGTTCATGGTGTCGTCAGTCACCACACGACCCATCAGTTCCACGGGAGCGTAGTCGAAGTCCTCGGCCTCGGCAATCCTCAGTACCTCGGCGCCGTCGGCAGCCGTCAGGAACTCCCCTTCACTATTCAACAGTTTCAGCGCGTTCCACTGCGTGGGGTTATGCGATGCCGTTATGATGATGCCGCCGTCGGCTTCGTGCCATCGTACTGCCAGTTCTGTTGTGGGAGTGGTGGCCAGTCCGATGTCGATTACTTCGTAGCCCATGCCCACGAGTGTTCCGCAGACTATGTCGCGTACCATGGGTCCGGATATGCGCCCGTCGCGTCCGACGACGATCCGCTTTCCGCCTATGAATGTTGCATAGGCTGTTGTGAACTTCACTATGTCCAGCGGGTTGAGCGTATCGCCAGTATGCCCGCCGATGGTGCCTCTTATTCCGGAGATTGATTTTATCAGTGTCATAATATGATTGTGATTTACCCTTCACGCAGCAAGATGGTGGCATGAATGGGGTTTATTAATTACCTGTCGCGCTGGAATGTCAGCTCGTAGTAGTAGGGATAGACGTTCGACGAGGCGGTGCTGTGCCCCTGCGAGTGCGGCACTATGAGGCGCACCTTTGCCAGCTCATCGTCCTCAGTAAGCTGACGCCCGATATTGACGTAGTTGAACGTCAGCAGCCATCCCGCAGGTACCGACGCCCCGTAGGTCTCGAACATACGCCCTGAGAGGAACGACGCGGTGTAGGTACTGCCCTCGCGCTGGACGTTGATCTTGTCGACCTGGTAGACATAGTTATAGGCATTGAAGAGTACAACCTGCTCGCGTATGTTCAACTCGAAGAATCGACACAGCACGTTCACGTTCTCGCCGTCGGCGATGGGTTTTCCGCAGCCTTTCCTGACTATCTGCATATAGACCCCGCTCTTGTCAAGATATACGAACTGATTCTTGCTTACGTCGGTGACGTTGCCCTGCGCCTCGAATACGGTCTCGGAGATGACATTTATTGCCGAGTCCTTGATGAACTGCGAGATGGCTTCGCGCTCCTTTTCCTTCAGTTCGCCGTAAGTCTCGTAATCGCTGCACGCCACCGTCAACGCAACGGCTGCGACGGCGCAAAGAGTATACAGTATTTTTCTCATTTCAACTTTTTCTTCTATAACATTGTGCAAAGGTACAAAATAATTGAGAATAGAGAATTGAGATTTCGGAATTAATGCTCTTCCTTGTTTTTTTTTAACTATCCTCCACCCGCCAGCACCACACGAAGGCATATCAAGGCATGGGCTCTGAGCACTCCGTCACCTGAGCAGCTCCTCGTAGTGCAGTATGGCCTGCTGAGCCACCTTCACCGCTTCGTCTACCGAGCAGTACAGCTTCCCTCCGGCAGCATTCAGATGGCCTCCGCCGTTGAAGAACTCTGCCGCCATCCTGTTGCAGGGGAAGGTGTCGACCGAACGGAGGCTCACCCACACGAGGTTGTCCTTCTCGGTGTCCTGACGCAATGCTATAGACAGCTTGTGTCCCTTTATCTGCAACGGCATGTTCACCAGCCCTTCGGCATCGCCCTTGACGAAATGGAAACGCCGCAGGTCCTGGCGCGTCAGGGCGTAGTACGACGCGTGGCGCACGGGGTCGACGACCAGCTTCTGGTACATCACGTATCCCGTCAGCCGCAGACGGTCCTCCGAGTAGTTGTGGAAAACATTGCGGTAGATGCGGTCCTTGTTGATGTGCTTCTCAAGCAGCTGCGAGATGATGAAGTATATTTCCGGTGTGTTGCTGTTGTAGGTAAAGCCCCCAGTGTCGGTCATCATGCCACAGTAGATTACCGTTGCAAACTTCTTGTCGAGGGCGTTGTAAGCCCCCATCTGCCACACGATGCGGAACACCAGTTCGCAGGTGCTGCTGGCATCGGGATGAGAGACCGTCAGCACGGTGTCGACACATGGGTCGAGGTGGTGGTCGATGAGCACTTTTCGTGCGCTCGCTGCCGCCAGCGACTGTTCCATACCCCCTACCCTGCCGACGACGTTAAAGTCCATGCAAAAGACGAGGTCGGCAATCTTCAGCAGCATGTCGGCCTTCTCCTGATGCTTGTCGTAGCGCACTATGCGCTCCGTCCCCGGCATCCACTGCAGGAAGTCGGGATACTGGTCGGGCACAATGACCGTTGGCTCCTTGCCTCTGCTCCTGAGGAACTCCGCCCATCCTAACGACGACCCCACGGCATCGCCGTCGGGGTTGGTGTGGCAGGTTATTACTATGTTCTGGGAATCAGAAATCAGCTGGCTCAGTTGAGCCAGCTGACTGTCGCTAAGTATGTCAAGACTCATTTAGAACAGTTTGTTGGGATACACACCTTCGTCAATGAGCTTCTGTATGCGGTCCACTGTAGCCTGACGGTCGGCAGCGTAGGTCACACCGAACCACTTCGACGTAGTGTCGAGCACCTCGCACGTAGCAGTACCCTCGGTAATTAGCTTGTTCACCATCAGCGGGATGAAGAACTCCGCCTTCAGGTTCTCCATGTTCTTCGGGTCGCTGAGGAACTCACGGAAATAAGCCTCCGAGTGATTGAAGTAATCGGGAGTGAAGCCCCACATGTTCATCGACACGGGAACATTCTCCTCCAGCGGATACCACTTGTCACCGTCCTTGTAGCAGATGGCATTACCCTGCTCGGCGATTCGCATAATCTCAGTGCGCTCGACGACATCGGTCAGGTGGCGCTTGTCGTCATAGGCACACACGCCACGGGCTACAGAGCCGTTCTCCGACAGGGTGTTGCAGCAGCGGAAGCCCACCATGGCATACTGGTTCGTAGAGCCCTCGGGCAGTGCTGCGAGGAACTTGCCAATCTGCATGAATGCATCACGCCCATAGAAGTCGTCGCAGTTGATGACGCAGAACGGTTCCTTGATGACATCCTTACCCATAAGCACGGCGTGGTTCGTTCCCCATGGCTTGACGCGCCCCTCGGGTACGCTGAAGCCCACGGGCAGTGCGTCGAGAGCCTGGAAGCAGAGCTCGCAGGGCACCTGTCCCTCGTATTTTGAAAGTATCTGTGTGCGGAACTGCTCCTCGAAGTCCTTACGTATCACCCATACGATTTTGCCGAAGCCCGCCTGTATGGCATCGTAGATACTGTAGTCCATGATTGTCTCGCCGTTGGGACCTAGTCCGTCAAGCTGCTTCAGACCGCCATAGCGGCTTCCCATGCCAGCAGCAAGTAAGAAAAGAGTTGGTTTCATAGTTATTTTGTTTTATGTTCTTGAAAAGTTGCCACAAAGGTATAAAAAAAATGTGATTGCTGATGAAGAAAAGGCAAAAAAAAGCTCTCGCGCTACAATTATTAACACTATCCGGACAGGCCGCCAAGGGGTCGGCTGCGAGAATAGTCAGAACGGGTAGCCAATAGCTATGTGCAGGGTGTGGGCATCACGGAAGCGGTTGATGTTGAAATAGCCCGAGCTCCCGGTGTCGTAGGGAGCATGAAGGGCGAGGCCCCAGTCAGCGCGCACGACGAGGAAGCCGAGGTCGTATCGCAGGCCTATGCCCGTGCCGAGGGCTATCTGCCGTCCCAGTGTTGACAGCCGTAGCTGTGTGCCCGACATCCAATTGTTCATATAGTCGAGTAGCATCGACTTCTCCAAGTCGGTGAAGTCCGCGCCGTCGAAGTCTATGTCGCTATCGCCAACCTTCATGTCTTTCCACCGCCACACATTTCCGGCATCAATGAAGACCGCACCATGGAGGTCACCGAAGAGGCGTGTGCGGTACTCGAGATTCGCCACGAATTTCAAGTCGCCGTTCTGCATGAGGTAGTTGAACTGCTTGCTGCCGGGTAGTCCCACAAACGAGCCCGGTCCGATGCTGCGCACGGAGAAGGCCCTGATGCTGTTGGCACCGCCGGCATAGAAGAGCTCGCTGAACGGTGCGTCATTGATGTCGCTGTTGCCGAAGCTGCGCAGAACGCCGGCATTGAGATGCGCCACCAACGAACGTCCGCCACCGAAGCCCCATGTCTTGGTGATGTCGGTCTCGACCCTAATGAACTGTGCGTAAGGATTCTTGAACAGCGTCTTGCCCTTCTCATTAAACGAGTGGCCTCCGGCCACATCCCACAGCGATGTGATATTGCCCGACTCCTCGACGGTTATCTCCCAGCGCAGCGGGTGCCGTTCCTTAGTATATATATAGGTGTAGCGCATCTTGGGCACAAAATAGTCCTCCATCGTGGCATTGAGATAGAGGTTGTTGGTCATGATGCTGTCGAACTTCGCCGTGTGGCTGTTCATGAACTG
>Ga0310697_10001258_pt1 | contig 30636 bp, 35 predicted proteins | sample 172DNAGHGlowgp2_FD_203883 | JGI IMG/M metagenome (GOLD analysis project Ga0310697, IMG submission 203883) | Sheep rumen microbial communities from Palmerston North, Manawatu-Wanganui, New Zealand - 1728 DNA GHGlow gp2 (v2) (version 2) | ecosystem: Host-associated > Mammals > Digestive system >... | reverse complement strand
TTATATTACTATTCCAATTCTCAGGAACACCATGCACACCAACTGTCCAAGTTGCATCTGGATCACCTGTGAATGTTCCAGTTGCACTCACACCAGATACCCAATATTCAGTATTATATGTATCAAAATTACCTTCTCCATAACAGGTTATATTATTTAAACTTGAACAACCAGTGAACATATTATAATAACATGCATATACATTTATATCAACTGCTGGTAATATTGGTGAAGTTCTTAAACTTGTACAACCATAGAACATATATGAATAACAAGATGTTGTCAAGGTTGTTGCTGGAAGGATATATGGTGCAGAAGTAAGTCCCGCACAACCACTAAACATATTTTCATAACAAGATATGTCTAATCTTGTTGCTGGAAGAGAGGGTGCAGAAGTAAGACTTGCACAATTATGAAACATACGCATATAACAACTACGTGTTGCAGTTAAAGCAGGAAGTGCCGGAGCAGATACTAAATGAATACAACCACTAAACATATCTACATAACATGATTCTGCTAATGTTGTTGCTGGAAGTGCCGGAGCAGATGTCAGATTTATACAATTACAGAACATATTTCTATAACATCCGTCTGCTAATGTTGTTGCTGGAAGTGTTGGTGCAGAAGTAAGATTTCTACAACCATAAAACATATTACTATAACATTCATCTACTAAAGTTGTCGCGGGAAGAGTTGTGGTTGTTCTTAAATTTGTACAATATCTAAACATATTTGTATAACATCCTTCTGCTAATGTTGTTGCTGGAAGAATTGGTGTAGATGTTAAGCCAGAACAACTAGAAAACATACTTTGATAACAATATGATGCTAATGTAGTGGCCGGAAGAGTTGGAATAGATGTCAAACCTATACAATTAGAGAACATACTCTCATAACAATACGATGCTAATGTTGTTGCTGGAAGAACTGGAATAGATGTTAAACTAGAACAACTACCAAACATCATTCTATAACAATGATTTGCTAATGTTGTTGCTGGAAGAGCTGGTGCAGAAGTAAGACTTGCACAACTATAAAACATACTATAATAACAATGCTGTGTTAAAGTTGTTGATGGAAGAGCTGGCGTGGATGTTAAAGCAGAACAACCACCAAACATCATACTATAACAATAATCAGATAATGTTGTTGGTAAAATTAAATGAGATGTATTAACAATATTTTTACAATTATAAAACATTTGTGCAAAAACATAATTCTTTCCACTTAAACTTGTTTGATTCTCAAAATTGTCACCATAAAGAAGAGACATTATATTACCAGACACATTAAATCTTCCTGTTGAAGAAAATGTACCAATACCATAACCATCTGTAATTGTTGGATTTGTCTTCTTAAACAATATCTTATTTCCAGTACTTACAGTTGGTGTATTTGTACTTGCAGATAACGTGGTCCAAGTTGTTCCATTATCTGTACTATATTGTATTGCATTTCTTGAAAAACTAAATGTTGTATCTTCAAGTGCTTCAAATGTCAGATAATCCTTGCTATAATCATAAGGTGGACCCCATATCATCTCATACAGACACTTGGCAGAAGGTATCTGTTCATCAGTTGAACTTGAATTTATTGATGTGACAATCTTTCCGCTTTCCTGGAATTCATTTACAGATCTCCCATTGATTGTGACAGCATCAATAGGATAGTTTTGTTCATCAAATCTTATATACTGAATAGGTTCTATATATGGAGGTTGTGGCATAATTATACATTTACTTCTATTAAGGTATTTATGGGTATTTTGTTATATTTAATATATGAGTAGGAATATAACATAATGGTAAAAAAGAGAGTGGAGAAGACAAGAGAAATCTGGGGCTGCTCTGATCCTTCTGTCATTGATGGTAGTACTTGCTGTGATGGTGACTGTACATTATGTTCATATAAAACTATTGAAATTGTCAAATATATAGATTATAAGTAATATGAAAAATTATTCAGCTGGAACATTTCTTTATGGGATACCTTCAAGTGAGGTATCTGCAAGTTATCACCCTGAAGACCAAAGGGTGTTTCTCTATGATGGATACAACACAGCAGATGGGTATGGTATCCTGATTGGTTGGGAAGATGGTAAACTGGTACACAGTACCGGGTTTGGAAACTTCTGCTGGGGTGGCGATGTACGACTTGCGACAGATGATGAAATCAGAAGGTTCATCAATCAGATTCAGTATTATGATGGTATAAACTATAGGAGATAAGAACTATGGGAAAAGTATTTGAGAAAAAAGACTTTGGCAATGGTGTTAAATACTGGTATCTTTTTGGTAGGAGGATTGCCAAGAAGACTGGTAACTGTTTCTACCTCCTGAAGAGAGCAAAGGGTTCTAATGAATATGACCAGGATGAATGGTATGTAGGTTGGCATGACTGGAAGTTTGAACTGACTTATGAGGAATGTGGATATGAAGAAGGAAACGGTGAACTTCATATCTGTCTCTTTGGTTGGCATTCAGTGTTCAAGATGCCTTGGAAAAGTAAGAGGTTTCCTTATGGTGATTGCGATGCACCGCAGTGGGGTATTGCAATACATGACAACACCTTCTGGATTTATAAAGGTGGAGATGGAAACTGGGGTGGTGGAAGTAAATGGTGGACTTGGGATTTGCCATTCTTCACATCAGAACACATAAGACATCAGGTGGAGTGCAACCTGGGTGATGATAAGGTGAAAAGTCTTGTAATGGTTGATTCAGACAGGCTTGAAAGACAGCAGGGTGATAAATATATTCCTTTGAAAGAACATCCGCTCGTGAACAAATATCACTATGATTATAAGGACAGTTATGACGGGAGTATTGTTCCTTGTACCTACTGGGTGGAAGAAAGGGAATGGAGAAGAAAATGGTTGAAGTGGACAAAACTTGGAAGGACAGTTAACAGATATATAGAGATAGAGTTTGACGGGGAAGTGGGTAAAGAAAAAGGAAGCTGGAAAGGTGGTTGTGTAGGTTGTTCTTATAACCTTCTCCCTGGAGAAACACCGGAAGAATGTATCAGGAGAATGGAAAGGGAAAGAAAGTTCTAAGGTCATAAATACCATATAATTAAATTTATAAGGTTATGGCACATAATATCATATTGACAGGTACAAAGGCATTTAATGACTATGAGTTTTTTAAGACCAAATGTGACAAATATATTGCCCAATTTTTACAGGACAGTGATAGTGATGAAATTACCATCTTGACTGGTGATGATGGCTTTGCTGAAAAAATGGCACAGAGATATGCATCAAGCAATGGATATAATTTGGTAGTATATCAATTCAATGAGTTTAAAAATGTACTTGAAAGGAACTCCAGGTTGGTTGCGGATGCGGATGCGGCAATCTGTTTCTGGAATGGAAGATCAGCCGGTGTAAAAACAACCATAGCACTGTGTAATAATTATAATATTAATTGTAAGGTAATTAAGGTTAAAATAACCAAATAATGAGGATAGGAATCATTGTATGCGCTGCCGGTAAAGGTACAAGAGTAGGCGGTGACATTCCCAAGCAGTTCATCAAGATTGGTGAAAAGCGGGTAATAGATTACACCCTGGATAACATACTGATGTCCGGGGTGTTTGATGATGTAATATTGGTTGTCAGACCAGGTGACAGACCTGAATATGAAAATTACTGGGGAAGATGTGTGTTTGTTGATGGGGATACGGAAGATGGTCAGAACTCCAGGAGACTTGGATTGAAATATGCCAAGGATGTACTTGGTTATGAAGATGATGACCTCATTGGGGTTGCAGATGGAAACAGACCATTCATAACTCCTGAATTCTACTGGATGCTGGTCAATGTTGCGAAGACGAAAGGAAATGCGGTACCTTATATGATCCAGAGAGATATACTGATAAGGTATGATGGAGAAAAGGTTACACTCCCAGGTTGGTCAAGGAATGATTACAAGGTGACCCTGGCTCCAAGTTTCTTCCCGTTCAAACTTATGCTTGATGTCTATGAGGATGCATATGATAAAGGCACATTGAAAGACAGTGAGGGTGTGGTTAGTCTGATTGTAGAGAGACTGGCGATATTTGATTTGAATGACAGAATCAATCTGGTAAGAGGTGATTCACTTTGTTTCAAAATAACGACACCTGATGATGTGGAAATGGCAAAGTTAATAATGAAAGGATTAGAAAATTAAAGATGTGGAAGAAACTCCACATCTTTTTTTTTTGTTATTTTTTGGATATGTCAAGAAAATATATTATATTTGTAATAGATAAATTAAATACATATGAGGACTTATAAAGAATATTATCAGATTGGATTGGACCATTACCTTGACTGGAAATCAAAACAGAAAGATGAGTGGTGGAGAACAAGACAGTATAAAGGTAATTTGGATTTGAGAGGGGAGTATCTTGAAACTGTAACCCCCCTTTCAGAAGAAGAAAAAAATGATTCTTCTCTCTTCGAAAATCACACCAATGTGAAAAACAGTGAATGGGATATTCTGTTCAGCATGCTTGGACAGGCACTTGTTGATTGGTGTGTGGAAAATGGAAAACAGGAAAATCTGTGGTCCTTCTCCATCAAAGTAAAACGGGTTGTTGATGGGGTTGAAGATTTGTATATCCCATCTTTCAATGTGAAGTATTATGTCCCTGATACTAAAGTAGTTGAGAACCTTGAAAATGAATCCAAACGGGAGGGGTTTGTTGGTTGTCAGGATTTTCTTTTTGGACTTATTTCAGAGTTCCTTGAGAAGAATAAAAAAGACCTCCCCCTTGACTGGAATGGGTTCTGGTTTGGTCTTGATGACTTGGCTGCCAGTTGTAAGTATGGGGAATGGATTTGTGCATCAGACGGGTATATGGACTTGGCATCTGTTGATGATGAAAACAAGGAAAATGAACTCTATGTAGAGTGCATGTAAATTGAATTCATATGTATAAAGAAATCTTAAAAGAAGACCTGGATAAATGTAAAGTCCTGCATGATAAGATAAAGAATCATGAGTTTAGGAAGAATCCACAGTTGTATCTCCTGGATGAGTATGCCAAGTTGTTTGAGGAAGTCGATGATGCTCTTACAGTATTTGACTGGGAAAATTATGACAGGGTTTATAGGTATTACAGATATGTGAAAGATAGGATGCTTCACTACAAGATGTCTGATTCACCTGATGGATATTTCCATTATAAGGATGGTGCAGAAATCTATGCAAATCCAAATATTGCCCTGATTAGCTATGCGATGCACGATTTCCGGGGTATCTGGTGGAAGCTCAGGGAAAACTGGAACAGTAATGGTGTCTTCAAAGATTTATATGGAAAATTCACAGAGACTACTGAAAAGATGCTGATGATCCTCCACAATCTCATTGATGGAGAATTGGTTACATCAATCAGTTACCCTGTTGAAAGATTATTCAGTAAAGACCAGTGTACATACAAGATGGTCCAGAATCCACATTATGACAATGACTGGACTCTTGAGAAGTATTTACACAAGGAGTGGTATGAAGACAAAGGATATGTAGATTAAGTTTAAAAGATATGAAACATTATGACTCCATACCAAGAATCCAGGATGATGGTACTCTGAAAGGAGAGATCGTCTGGGGATTCAATAAACTGGATGGTCAGAACTTCTGTGTAACATATAACTGTAGAAAGAAGACCTGGGGACCATATGGTTCCAGGACAGTCACTGTGGATGAGAATTCTGAACAGTTTGGTGACACTGTGAAGTTCTTCAACAACTCCGGATACAAGGAAATACTTGAAAAGATTATTAAAGAACACTCAGGTAAGAAGGATGTGTTCACTGGTATTGAGGAGATAACCTTCTTCTTTGAGTGGTATGGGGACAACTCCTTTGCAGGAAAGCACCAGGAAGGAGATAAGATGAGACTTGCATTGATTGATGTGTTTCTAAAAAAGAAAGGTTATATGGAATCAAGAGAATACTATAACCTTTTCAATGACAGTGGTATAGAAATCCCTGAACTCATCTATACCGGACCTCTCAATTCCGATATAGTTGAGAATATCCAAGGAAATGACTGGACTCAACCTGATGCCATATTCCCTAATGTAAAAGAAGGCGTTGTCTTTAAAAGGAGTACTCTTATGAAAGGACAAAGGAGACCATCTGTTAAAGTAAAGACCAAGTGGTGGATTGAAAAACTCCATTCTATGTATACTGAAGAAGAATGTAAGAAACTTGAATAGATATGGAAGAAGAAGTCAAAAACTTTGTTGAACTCTATAATATGAATATGTCTTGGAACAAAGACATTCTGGACAGTATGAATATAGATTACATCAACAAATATGAATATACAAAAGACTTTGTTAAGGATAAATTATCTACAAAAGCCATCACAGTTGATGATTATTATTTAGATCATGCAGAAGTATATCATTATGATGATGGTACTCTTGAATTACAAGTATATAGTTATGAATCTTATCATGGTGTATATTTCTGGGCAAATCCCAATGACAATGAAGATGCATACAAGTACAAGAAAATAACTTGGATAATTGAAAATCTTGATAAGAGTATTAATGAGAAAAAAGAAGAACTCAATAAACTATCTTCTATACTTGAGAATGAAATTGAATTAAGAAATATGTTGAAATAATATGAAATGTATTGAATTGAAAGTTGTCATCAATGTTCCTGACGATTACGAATGCGATTATCCATTTGATACATTGACTGACATCAACTGGAGAGATGACTTTGAAGTAACATCTGTAGAAAAACTGGATGAATATGAATTCTGAATATAAACCAATAGGAAAAGATGTAGTCAATATATATGGATTTGTGTTTGGAAGTTACAGATACCAGGTTGAATGGTTTGACCACAAGAAAGAAAAGGAAAATAATCCCGACAAGATTGTATCTATTGATTATTGGGATACTCTTTATGGTACAAAAGTTTACAAGTTTTATGACAATGATTATGAACCACATATAGAGACATATCTGATTTTTGATTCCAAACTCACAAAGGATGAGTTAAAGAAAATGATTCTTGAAGACATCATTGATTGGAAAGAAGAAGACCCATATGACTTCAAGGATTTGTTCATCACTGACAAACATCAAGCATATTTCTACAATCTTTTCCATAGAGAAAAGGAAAATGTAAAACACAATTATCCTGAATGCTTGGATCCATATGACAAATGCCCTATATGTGGTCATAAATTGATTGATGATGTACTTGACCCGGAAAATGTAGTAGATATATTCAATTATCATGGCGGTTCGTCAGAAGATGGACCCTGGGGATATTGGGATGAAATATACAGATGTCCTCATTGCCAAAAACTATTTTATATTAGAGGAGAATGTTAATATGTCAGAAAATTCATTTATAGATTTAGTTGAAATTGAGGACTGCTTGTCTGAAAGCAAGAGTCTTCAGGAAGAGATTCAAAGAAAAGTATCAGTACTAACTGATGCAATCAAAATACTTGAAGATGATAGTGTTTCCATACCAGAATCCATATATGGTTTATTGGATGGTTATAAAGCACAGTTGAATCTGGAAATCAATTATTACAATCGATTGATGAGAGAAAAGAACAAAATAAAGGAGGAAAGAAATGAGATATAATATCTGGCATATTGAACTATATCATGGTTGGTCTGATTATGATGGACCCAATGATTGTAATGTAAATAAAGACATCATTATGGATGCTGATTTTTCAAAAGACCAGGTGATGGATATGCTTGTTGGTCTTTATTCAGAAGACAGAAATGTTGCAATCAATAAATGTGAGTTGGTTAAAGGAAATCAAAAACTTTGGTTGGAAGACTTATAAAAATTTGGATATCTCAAGGAAAAACATTATCTTTGTATTGTAAAAAGTAAAAAGAAATGTCAAGTCCTTGTGATATATGTTTAGAAGAGACCTGCAAAGGTGCTCATAATTGTCATTGTGATACTTGTAAAGTCAAAGACAAGTGTTACAGGAATCTTCATGCAACTATCAGAATCACCAACAGATGTACCCAGGAGTGTGGTCACTGTTGTTTTATGTCTTCTCCAAAGTCAAACATTATGATGACTGTGGAGAAGGCAAAAGAAATTGCCAAGTTCTTGAAAAACAATGACATAGAGAGTATCAACCTTATGGGTGGAGAGTTTTTCTGCAATCCTGACTGGTTTGAGATATATAGTGCTCTCATCTCATCTGTAAAGTATGCCAGACTGGTGACCAATGGTGACTGGGTGAACAATATGAAGGTAAAGACCCAGTTGATGACATTGGTATCACTGTTCAATGAGCAGATTTACTTCTGTATATCAAAGGACAAGTGGCATACCAACAAGAATGTGGAAGCAGCAAAGGCATTCCTGGAAGAGATAGGGGCGATTGTCAAAGTGGCGACAGAAGATCAGACAACCGATCAGTCTATTGTTCCTGTGGGTAGGGCATATGGTCAGTACATCAGTGGGGTATTTGATACAATGGGATGTTACTGTCAGAATCCAGAACATATGTATTCTTTCCTTATTGATGAAAAGGGAAATATTTTCAAGTGTTCATTTGGCGTCCTGTGTTATGCACACATAGATGATTATCTTGAAGGTGAATTCAGGAAGAGATTCAAGGAGGCAAATACAACATTTTATTCTGTATTCATCTCATCATGTCAATCCTGTTATGACTATATATCATCACAGAAACCAGAATTTATAGTAGATTATGATTAGAAGAGACATATTATTTTTTATAGGTATTATCATCTATGGACTTGCAATATATTTTATTCTTCCTGGATATAATACACCACAGGAAATAATTGTTCATATGGGAATATGGACAATATTATTAGTGGTTTATTTGTGGGGTATAATTGTTTTGGAACTCATATCCAAAAAGATTAGTGATTGGAATTGTAAAAAGTTATTTTAATATGAAAAGATTGTCTTATGAAAAAATGATAAAGGTTTGTGACTCCCTGACAGTCATTGAGGAACCTTATCAACCATATCCCAATGATTCACATTGGTGGAGAACCGGGGAGAATGACAGATATGCATATGAAAGTAATTCTTTTACTATGGACCACAGAATCATAGACAAGAAAACAAATCAGGAAGTCTGGAGTTATTATACTGATTTTTACACTGGATAATTTGGAATTGTCAAAATAATTCATTATCTTTGTAGTGTTATGAAATTTGATGAATTTTTAAATAAAGAAACACCAAAAGAAGGTGGATGTATGGTCTGTCTTGCCAAGTATAAGGTAAAGGATTATAATCCAGATACTCAAGCATATGAGTATGTTCCAAGGGAAGATTATATGCTTGTTGAAAGACATAAATGTGCAAATGGTGATGTGTTCACTATCAACAAGAGATTTCATTATGATTATAATTTCACCTGGGATGAACAAGCACCTTGGGAAATTTTATACAAGAAGGAATCTTAATTATGGAAAGAGATTGTTGGTTAAGTCCATATGGTGAAGTTATTAATTGTACAGGTAAATGGGACCATGCTGGAACCGCCTGGAAAATTATGGAGGAAAAACTTGGTTTAGACCTTGATGAAATAGATAAACTTGACAGGGAATATGGTTCACTTACAGCTGCTTTAGAGAGTCTTGGGTGGGTGAGATATACGACACTCCCCAATTATGCAACAGGTGGTTATGATGATATTGGCTGGGTCATAAAAGACAAGTTTGAACCGACAGAAGACCAAAAAAGAAAGATGTTTGACTTAACAGGATTTATATATAGTTAATATGATCATAGACAACACAGAACAGATTAAGAAACTCATTGCCAACTGTGGTAAGGATGAGTTCTATATGCTCCAGATTCTCCACCGGGCAAAGGATGGTAAGACTCCTTATGAACCTGAAGGAAAGAAGATCTCACAGCAGACAGTGAAGACCTATTACATCTCTTCTCCAGAATATCTTGATTATAAGATGAATGAGATTAGAGACTTGTGCAGGATGTTCAATGCCAGGGCATATATCAACCTCAACAAGAAGTCCTGGAGACAGATTTCACTGAAGTCTCTTGGTATCCTTGCCGGCATCATTGAGAAAGCTGACAACAACCCTGATGAATGGAGGGGTGTGAAGACCATCATTGACTCTGCCTGTGGTCAGACTGGTGCCTGTGATGGAAACAAGACCTGGGTGGTTGATGTTGACTGCAAGGATGAATCTGAAATGGAAAGGATTAAAGATGTGATCAGACAGTGTGAACCTCTCAATGAGGAGAAGATTGTTGCAACCATCCCTACTCTCCATGGTTACCATCTGATTTCCAAACCTTTCAACAAGGCAAAGTTTGCAAACATCTATGGACTTCCTCTGGATATCCATGACAACAATCCAACTCTTTTATATGTAGAATCAAATAAAGAATAACTATGGCACTTTTTAGAATTCACACTGCAAGAAAAGTATTTGATACTGACAGTTATGCACAGTATCATGCCTGCTCTGTCTCTGGTGTAATCCCCAGTGGAGGTCGTTATCTTGATGTCAAGTACATTGAAGTTCTGCAAACCAATGGAACTTATAAGACTGAATATCCCAAACCATAATGGAAAAGAAGAATAACATATTGATCGACAACCGTAAGGCAAACTACAACTATTTCCTCCTGGAAGAGTATGTGGCAGGGATTGTCTTGATTGGATGTGAGATAAAATCCATCAGGAACAGGGATGTCAATATGTCTGATTCTTACTGCACCTTTGTTGGTAATGAACTCATTATCAAGAATATGCACATCTCTCCTTATAAGAACTCCGGGTTTGCATATGGAGACTATGACCCCAAGAGGGACAGGAAGCTTCTTCTCACCAAGAGAGAATTGAGGAAACTCCAGAGGGATGTACAGACAAAGGGGATCACCATTGTACCTGTCAACCTTTATACTACTGACAAAGGACTGGTAAAACTTACGATTGCGGTAGCGAAAGGTAAGCACACCTATGACAAGTCTCAGACCATCAAGGAAAGGGATCTGGACAGAGAGATGAAAAATATTTAACAAAAATTTGGATTACTCAAATTTTTTTGTTATATTTGTAATGATAAACAAACCTTAAAAACCTATAAGCATATGATGAACGAGTATAAGCAGACCCTTAAGATGGTCAACAACCTTCAGAAGACAGAGAATGGTGCAACTGGTTTTTCCACTACCGGAAACAACCTGGTTGACCTCAACTTCACAGTTCCTTCCAATCATAACAATGTTAGGGAGGAAGACATCAAGAAGTTTATCCAGGTTCTCAATGATGACCTGGTGACTGGTGTGAAGTGGATGTTCTATCTCCGTGATGTCCGTGAAGGACTTGGGGAGAGGGATTCCTTTGTGAAGTTCTTCATCACCCTGTGGATGGTGAATCCAATGTCTGCCATCAAGGTTGTTCCGCTTATTCCTGAATATGGAAGGTGGAAGGATGTATTGGATATCCTTGCTGAGATTCCTGATGACAATGCACTTGCAGAGGTCATCTATGAACTCATTGAGAAGCAGTTAAAGGAAGATGTTTCCAATATGTCCGCCAATCAGTCTGTGTCTCTTCTGGCAAAGTGGCTTCCTTCCGTGAATGCATCCAAGAAGGCAAGGACTCTGGCAAGGCGTATTTCCAACCATCTTGTCCTCACCTTTGAGAACTACCGTAAGATGCTCTCTGCCCTCCGTCAGTACATTGATGTGACAGAGGTGAAGACCTGTGGTGGTAACTGGAAGAAGATTGACTACAACAAGGTCTCTTCCAATGCCAATGCCCGTTATGTCAAGGCATTTATGAAGCATGACCCTGAAAGGCGTCAGAAGTATCTGAATGACCTTATGTCTCCTGTACCTGTTGGTGCTGTAATGCATGCTGCCAACCTCTATCCTTATGAGGTGTATTGTAAGTACACCAAATATGATTATAGTTCCTGGGATAACCCCATTGCACCGGCAGTTGAGGACCAGGGGGTTGAGGCACTATGGAAGAACCTCAAGGACATTCCATCTGTGGGTAACACTATGGTGGTAGTGGATGGTTCTGGTTCAATGGAGACTCCCATCAATGGATCCAAGGCAATGGCTATTGATATTGCAAGGTCTCTTGGTGTGTACTTCTCTGAAAGGTGTACTGGTGAGTTCAAGGACAAGGTGATTGAGTTCTCAAGGAATCCAAGGTTCATTGACCTGACTGGATGTAAGTCCCTGGCTGACAAGTACAATGTCCTCAGGGAATATAGGGACTGTTCCAACACTGATTTGGAGAAGGTATTTGACCTTCTTCTGATGACTGCTGTCAACAACAAGATGTCCCAGGATGACCTTCCAAAGAGAATCCTTATTGTCTCTGATATGGAGTTTGACAGTGCTACAACTATCAGGAGTTATAATCACTTCCAGATGATGGAACAGTACAAGACTCTGTTCCAAATTATCAAGGACAGGTGGACTGCTGCTGGTTACACAATGCCAGAGATTGTGTTCTGGAATGTGAACTCCAGGACTCAGACCATCCCTGTTACATACAATGAGGCAGGTGTCATCTTGGTCTCCGGGTTCTCTGTGAACAATGTCAATATGATCCTCTCTGGTGAGATTGACCCTTGGACTGCACTGAAGTCTGTCCTGGATTCTGAAAGGTATGATGCAGTAGAGAAGGTACTCTCTGTATAACTCACAGAAATGTCCATATTTGGGCACAAAGACATATGATGGTGTCCAATACACCATTGCCCCCTAAATATTCTCTACGGTCAAAATAGGTGGTAAATTTAGGGGATTTTTTATATGACACTTTTGTAACGTTTAATAATAATAAAAGTTATGAAGAAATTTTTTAGTATTATTATTGCATTTGTGATGATGATTACACTCGCAAATGCCCAGACGGTTGAGAAATCCCGTCTTTTTGAAAACACCTATGTCACCCTTGTTGGCGGTGCGACTACAACTGGCCAGTTCGCAGATGTCCCTACTCCATTCTTCTGGGATGGTGCAAAGGGTGTAGTAAATGGTGTACGTCCTTTTGCTGGACTTGAACTTGGAAAATATATCACCCCTGTCGTTGGTCTTTCCGTTGAGGGTCTTACATTCTTCAACACCACCACTTCAAACACTATTGTTGATGAACTTGCAGTGGTAGGTAATGGAAAACTCAACTTCTCCAATTGGTTTGGTGGTTACAAGGGTTATCCAAGAAGGGTTGAGGTTGTTGGTGTCCTTGGTATTGGTTGGGGACATGACTTTGTTGGTAATGGTCAGACATACACTTCAACACCTTCTGATGAACTTGAGTCTGTTTATGGTTTGAATTATACTGATGCAGGTACCAGAACTGATAAGAATTATGTTGTTTACAATGCAGGTGCAGAACTCAATGTCAATCTTGGTAAGGAAAGAGCTTGGCAGATTAATGTTCGTCCTGGTGTGATGTGGTTCAATAAGGCCAATGGTGAGTACCAGAGTCTTCCTACATTCAAGAATGATGCAAGGGCAAATGTCCAGCTTGGTGTTACCTATAAGTTTGGTAAGGCTGGTAAGCATAACTTCCGTCTCTGTCCTTATTCCGTGACCAGAGCTGATTATGATGCAGTACTTGCTCAGCTTGATTCACTTAAGAACCGTAAACCTGAAACTGTTGAGGTTGTAAAGACTGTCACAGAGACCAAGGAGGTTGTTGTTAGAGAAACACACTTTGTTCCCCGTAACACTGTCATCACTTTCCCTATTGGTAGTGCAACCCTTTCAAAGGTAGAAAAGGAAAAGGTTGAACTCTTTGCTGCCGGTCTTGCCCAGGATGCCAATGTTCGTATTGTTGGTTCCGCTGATACACAGACTGGTTCAGAGAAGAGGAACAACACTCTTGCAGAACTCCGTGCAAATGTAGTCAAGGATGTTCTTGTAAATGAGTATGGTGTTGCTGCTGACAGGATTGTTGTTGATACAAAACTGGATGCCACTGACAATGTTGAGACATCAAGAAGTGCCATCCTTACACTCACAGCAGAGTAATATACAAAATAATCTAAACGTTACAATATAGGGAGTCCTCCAAAAATGGAGGACTCTATTTTTTTGTTATATTTAATGTATGAGGAATATAGAATACCTGGAACAGTTCTTCAGGAAACATAAGTTGTCTGGTAAGGTGACAGTCAAATATGACTCTCCTGGTGCCATTGATGATTATATGACTGACATTGTATTTGAGAATGGAGATGTAATAAACATCAATGACATCATATTCGATATAGACAGTGATTTCCCAGAAGATGTGGTTGAACAGTGGCTGGAGTCAAAGAGACAGAATGACATCAGTCTCATTGACTGGATCCAAACAAACGTCAACTACTTCCCCAAGAATATTGACACTTCATCTGTGAGGAATTATCAGATTGAAATGGAGGGCATTGTAAATGAAATGAAGAAGAGCATAAACAAGGTGTTTGAACTTGAAGTAGATGATGGTGACAGTGATTTAGATGAAGGAAGCGAGGATGAATAATCCCCGCTTTTCTCATAAATAACTAAAACACATCACCATGAAAACACTAACTGAAATCCTTCTTTATATCTGGCAATTACCCCAGAACATTGCTGGACTTATCTTACTTCTTGTATATCAAAGGGAACAGGTCTATCACAGACTCAATGGCAGAACATTCTACTTCACTAAAGAGATGCCATCCGGTATCAGTCTTGGCAACTATATCATAATGAACAGGGAAGACAAGGAAGATGGTATGAAGCATGAATATGGTCACACTATCTCAAGTAGAAGATGGGGTCCTCTTTACCTCATTGTAATAGGTCTTCCAAGTCTCCTTGGAAATATCTTTGACAGAATCTTCCACAAGAAATGGAAATACAGTGATTCCTGTGAGTGGTATTACAATCAGCCCTGGGAGAAAGCGGCTGATAAGAATGGTGGGGTTGACAGAAAAGCATATATAGAAAAACTTCATTCTTGGGGAGTATAAAAAAAGAGGTTGAAGAAATCAACCTCTTTTTCTTTTGAATACTGCCACAATATGTATAGAACCAAACAGTGTCTTGTTGGTGTCAAACCCACAGAGTTCCCATCCTTTCTGACCCAAATCATTCAACTTGTTCTGGAATTCAGTAACATCATTTGCATCTATTGATGTAACAAAGTACTCAAATGTTCCAGGATTTGTTGCAACATCTAATACCTCTGAACCTGGTTCTAACTTGACAGCCTTTGCGGGATGACCACGTTTCTTTGGTTCTGTTGCTGTGGTTGGAGTGGTATTAGGCGGAAGATACTGCATAGGTGAATTATCTTTTTTCTCTAGACCTGGGATGGGGTTTGGTTTCTTTCCACCAAGAGCAATAACCTTGTTACATTCCACAAAACCAATCTCATCTTCAGCATCCTCACCTTCAAGTTTGTTCTTACCATAATTCACTTTGTAGTAGTAGATTCCGTCTCTTACTACATAATCTTCATCATCAAAGGTAAAGTGTCTGAGACTATCATCACCTTTTGCGATTCCTCTAATAAGTGCCATATTACTTCAAAATTCCAAATTGTCTCAAAAAACTGTAAAGACTTGTGTTCTCATCAACACCAAAGAAATCCTTCAGGTCTTTCTTTGTGACAGGTTTCACATATTCTTTCTTTGGTTCTTCCTTGACTTCTTCCTTTGGTTCTTCTGCTTCTGCCGCATCAAGGATATCAAGGATAGTGTTGTAGTATCTCCTTCTACCTTGCAAATCTTTCTGTTCATCAATCTTTTCTGAGAGTTTTTTCTGGAGACTTTCAATCTCACTCTCAATTTTATCTACACTCTTACTGTACTTGTGAATACCCTCAACAAGATTGTTTACATGGTATTCCACATTCTTTCTGATACTGTCCTTATTGGATGCTTCCTTGATTCTGGTAGCAAGAGCATCAGGTACATTATATTCTACACTGTCAGAAGTGACATTATCTGGTTTCCTGTCACCAAGGAAGTACTCATAAGTGGATACAAACTTGTCATCCTTTTCATCCTTCTCATCTTCTTTATCATCAGATGTGTAAGAATAATAAGATGAGATAGAAAGAGTTCCATCATTCTTCTTGATTGCCTCATCAGCAGCCTCATTGAAATCCTTCTCATTGTCAAAGGACTTACCATTTACATTACCTATAAACTTTTTCATAACTAAACTAATTTATATATATTAAATATAACAAAAAGTCACCATTTTAATGATGACTTTCCCCTTTACTCTTCAGACTTGTGAACAACCTTCTTCCTTGTGGTAGTTGAACCAGATTTCTTTACAACCCTTTTCCTCTTCTCCACAGCAAGTGGAGCTTCAGCTACATCAGTGATAAGTGTAACTCCCTTTGCCGGTGCTGAAAGACTTTTAATCTTGTCTTCAAGTTCTTTAACCTTCAATTGGAGTTCATCAATCTTCTTGGCCTTGACATACCCATCTTCCAGGGCATTCTTCAACTGCCACTCAAGATCCGAATAGTTCTGACTCTTAACAATTTTTAAACCAAACATACTATTATAAATTTATATTAGTTAATATAAATATAACAAAAAATCTTATTTTACTCTCTTCCAGATGAATCCATTCACTGTTGGAACCTTGATGACCTTTCCTTCCTGGATATCTTTGCGGAGTTTTATGATTGAGTTGACGGTTTTGGATTTATTTGATGAAACTACAGGTATGTCTTTTGGTGGTTTAAATCCAACAATCATATCCAGCAAATCCCTGAATTCCTTTTTTTCAAATGGCTTGTCTGTCCAGGACAAATGTCTCTTTACTGTTTTTAGATTTAATGTTCCAGCTTCCCTGACTCCTCTACTATTATTAAGGAGATGTGTATGATCAAAATTATTTACAATTGGCTGGTTTATATAATTATAATACAATGATTGAGTTATACAAGCAATATTGTGTTTATAATCATACTTTTTACACATCTCAATAAACTTGACCTTATTCATAGGACTCCAGATATGAGGTTCCCAGAATGCAGCAGTATCCTTTGGAAACAACTTCAATGTTTGATATAATGATTCATGCCAAAAATCTTGATGACCAAGAGAAATCCATCTTTGTTCAGATAAATCAGTAAACTTCCTGACAATCCTTGGTTTCATATCTTCCCAAGTACTTTCTTTTGCCACAATCTGATCATCTGAAATCATAAGGAAGTCATTAGACAAATCTTTTATATTCTCACAAGCATATCTCAACTTATGAATTATATTTGCATCTTTACAGTGTTTATATGGATTATCACAAGGAACAAATATAACATCTTTCTTTATTTGTTCTGGTGGTTCTGTTCCAACAATGAATATCCTCCCCAACCAAGATGAACAATATTTCTTCAATGATGCAATCACATATTCTATTTCAAGATGCTCACCGCAAGTCATTATCTGTGATTTTATACCAACCCTACCATATGGCATAACACAATCATATTTTTTCCTATTGAAAAAATTAAATGATTTGTCTATCGGCATATTTGTCAGTTTCAATACTGTCTTTTCTACATACTTGTCATAGTTTCTGGCAACAATATAAGTCTTTGCAGATCTCATAGATGTGTCATCAAGATTGAGACTATAATTCTTGAGAAGTTCATGATACCCATATTTTGTACATTTCTGGGCAATATAACCATTTAAGTATAATATATAAAGATATGTCCTGTCATCATTATAAGTATGTATAACTGTGTCATTGACATATTTATCCCAATTATTTAACATCTTCTTCTGGAACAATGTCATTATACTTATAACTCTTGATGCACCAACACCACTTAGACTACCATTACTTGATATTGGATATTTCTTGCCATTTGATTCAAAATCTTTCAATCTACTCTCAATCAAATCAACAGGAAATAAAGTATCATCATCACCATCTATGATAATATCATTGTCATTAAGATATTTTAAAATTGGAAAGATTTTTTTCATTGATTTTGTATTCTCACCATCAACCCAATTTATAATGAGTCTTTCATCAGAATCAAAATAATCTACCAAATCTTTAGGTAATTCAGTTCCTTCAAATTCAGTCTTACTCAAATTAAGATATACCCTATCTGGTCGAACAGTATTTTTCATAATACTTTCAACAACTCTTTTTACATACTGAATTCTCTTTTTCCAAGATGTTAAAGATACTACTATCATCTTATTCTATCATTTTAAAATTTTCTGCATCAAGAAGCCAAGTCTCATATAAGGATTTTGATTTACCATAACTGTTGTTAATCAAATATGTTTCCTTTCCCAGTAACCAGGCAAGAATAGCACCATGCATTCTGTTGGAATAAACTTTACTATATTGATCCACCCACTTGATTGTATCACATATGAGTCTATCCTTTACAGTTGCCTCCCAATCAACACATCTTAAATCCTCACGGGCATAATCTGGTCTCTTTATCATTTGTTCCCAGTCACTCTTCAAATCATAAACAAATGTTTTAGACTCAATCCTCTCCCTATCATTTCTATTAATGAACAGTGTTTTTTTACCTTCTGTATGTTGAATATTATATTTATCCATATACTTGTTTATATCCCAAGATAACACAACATCAGGTACCAAAACATTTGTTGCATATATACTAAACAATTTCCTTGAATTTTTTATACTTTGATATTCTCTTGAAAATATAACTGGTTTATATTTTCTTTTCCGGATGAGTTCTATGAATTTAGAAAATCCAGGACTGTTTTGTTTAAGTTTATAAACACTGTTGGGTAAAAATACAACTTTATTGTTTGGAAAAGTTTCCAGAACTTTATTGATATATTCTAAAGAACCTCCCCACACATCACTCAAATATCCACCACCACTGAAAACAATGATGTCATTACTTGTAATTTTGATGTGATGCATATATGTTCCGAAAAAGAATGTTGCAATACGCTTATGTGGTAACTTATCAAGAAGTTCCTTTTCAGCTTCCCATATAAGAGTATCACCAATATTCATATGTTTAGGAACACCAAGTAAAACATAATTGTTTGTAATATACTTGTTTATATAAAAATAACAAATATACTCACAAGCCAATCTTATATTTTCTGGTTTATGTAAAGACAATAATTTGTTTGCAGTTTCATTTGTAGAACATATATCAGTAACTCCAACAAACAATACCCCAGATTTATTCTCTTTATATAATTCTTTATATGATGTTGAATCTATACCTCCATGTGTAGATGTTGGTTCCTTACTGAATAAAACACAGTTCAATTGTTGATGAAGGTTTTTTGTATCCCTTGTAGGATGTGTAATATGACATATATGATTATCAATATTTACAAATTTATCCTTACCACATCTACAAGCAAATTCATTATCTTCATATCCATATCCCATAAGAAGACTGGAGAAACCATTAAGTTCCCTGAATACATCTCTTGAGACAAAAGTTATGCCTCCCCTTGGTCCAAATGTATGATCATTTGTTATGATGTTTGGTCTTCCAATTTTTGTTACTGTATATGAGTCCCCTGTTATTGTAACCTGTTCAATAACATTGAATGGTTGTAAAACCTGGCATCCTTTTTTCTTATATATACCAATCAAGTCAACATAATTTTTAAAGAATATGTCATTATCTATAAAGCACAGATATTCAGTATTGGCATAGTTATAAGACACATTAAAAATGGGTCCTCTCTTAAATGGCTCATTGTCTTCCTGGACAACAACAAGATACTTTTCATCCGGATAAAACTTCTTCAACTGCTTTATCACAAAATCAATATGCTTTCCACCTCTATTTGGAATTATAAAAGTTATTCTACTCATAATTTATTTATGAAAAATAACAAAAAGTGGACTGTAGGTATCTACAGTCCACTTTTTCATAAATCCAAGACAATTTTATTTTGTCAGTTCAAGAACATGGTCATTAACATTGAAATCAATGACAACATCCCATCCCAAGTCTTCAGCGGTTGGGTTTGCAGGAACACTTCCACCCTCAAGAATTCCTTTGAAAAGGTCAGCATCCACAAGCTGCCAAAGGACACCACCAACCGTAACAATCAAACCTTCCTTAACACCGGCAACCCTACCATTCTTCACCCAATTTGAGCGTGTTGTCAATGCTGTGACATCGGCAAAAAGTGTATTAGGTTCATATTCGAGGTCTGCCAATCTCTGGACCAATTCACTATGATAGGTCTGAAGGCCTGCATAATCTAAATATTGTTTTGTGTTGCTCATCTATCTATAAATTTATTATTTTCTTATTAGAATAAATTACGGATTTGTGTATCTGTAATAGGTGTGAAGTCTGTTGCCTCTGAAATCATGTTGATAAATTCATCCTTGTCACCTTCTGTCAAAACCCTTACTGGTGTTCCATCTGCATATGCATAAACAGTAGGAAGAACATTCACTGAATAGATATCAAGATCTTCATAGTTACTACCTGTCTGACCAAAGATATATTCAGTAGAATCTTCACCCCTTACTTCAGTCAATCCTGTGAAATAAATATCTTTATTAAACTTGATAAAGGTATTACCACCAAGAGTTAAGCTAATAGGAGATTCTGTATATGGATAACCTACATAAGGATTTATAGTCTCATTACCATTACTATTAATGATGCCCACAATATTTTCCATATTGAATCCAAGTGAATCATCACGAATATAGAGTGTTATTGTACTTTCTTTGTCAAACCTTATCCAAGAATCACCATTAGATAATGTAATATAATCTACACCTTCAAGTTCATTTCCGCCATTATCCTTTGAACTGTTGATACCCTTGCTTGTATAATATACACCGGCATGGAGATAATCATCAACATAGATCTCTTCAACAAGAGCATCAGGGTCATTTGAATTTATTGAGAAACCATTACCAGATGCAGGGACTGAACCATCTGATGTAATAACTTCTGTTACATCAAGACCACTGTCTGCATTACCACTACCAGAACCACCAAGAATTCTGTACCAGTTGCTTGCTGTTGTGTTAGGAACTCTTGTGAGTACATACAAACCAGACTCATCTTCTGACTCTGATTCTGATTCTGCTGATACCTTTACAACACCAAACATTCCAGCAAAAGGAGAATCAAGACTTGGAGAGAGAAGTTCATCAAATGAATCAACTACTCTTGCACCAAGTTTCTGCTGATAGTATGAAAGATAATCTGCTGGATTAATTTCTTCACCATAAATCTTTTTCCAATTATTGATATCTCCACCATTAATGAGCTTACCATTGCTCTTGTTCTTCCAGGTACTATTAGAAGCGCCTGTATAAATGTACAAGGACTTATCCTGATGTACATATACAACCATACCTCTGTACACCTGTGCTGCAATACCACCATTTTCACCATCAGTCAAATCTACTATATTCTGAACAGTCAACCTGGTATCAAATGGTGCATTTACGCCAACCTCATATACCTTTGATATTGGAGAACCTGAAGTATATATTTTTCCCATCTTATATTGTTGTTTTAATTATTTTTCTTTGTTATAACCAATTTGAGCAAGTGATTATTGTATGTCTGTGATATTGTTGCCTCAATAGTACTCTTTGCTCCACTGAATAAGAATCCTTCAACAGCATCCTTATAGTAATAAGTTGTATTATCTGGAGTTACATCCTTGGCAATCAAACTATATCCAGGATCTGCAATCTTTGCTTCATTGATATTATAGTCATTATTCAAATCATCCCAGAGATAAACTTTCACATCATAATCATTAGGAAGTATAACCTTGAAATATGTTCCATAATAGTTTCCTGTTGGATCCTCTATGTCATACCAACCATCTTCCTCATTCTTATGGAGAAGTTCTATCACAAACTCATCATTTGAATCAAGAACAATCTTATATTCATTAAGAGGATCAGTTAATTCAATGGCTGCATCACCTCTTCTATAACCATTTGTATAAAGATAGTCTGGTTTAATTAACTCTTCCTTTTTTTTTTCAAGTAATGCATTCACATAATCCATTACATCCTGAACTGTTGCATAACCATCAACTGGTGCTTCAGAGCCATCAATGTCTGAATCTGCTGGGAATGAACCGGCAGTTGGGATGTCATCAAGTGTTGCAAAACCATCAAGGTCACTGTCTGTCAAATATGCAATTGCATCAGCCGTCTTCACATAACCTTCAAGGTCTGACTTTGAAGCAAGATTCTCAAGTTCAGTCTTCGGGATGTAATCCTCAAGGTCTTCTGTCTTTACATAACCATCAAGATCACTCGCAAGTAAGAAGTCAGGAAGATCATTCTCTGTCAAATAACCAGAATCATTGATAAATGCACTTACATTGGTAGGAAGTTCACTTACCTTGAGATAAGAATCAAGGTCACTACTTGTCAAATATTCAACAGCATCCTCTGTTTTTACATATCCTTCAAGGTCTGACTTTGAAGCAAGGTTCTCAAGTTCAGTCTTAGGGATGTATGCTTCAAGGTCTTCTGTCTTTACATAATCCTCAAGGTCACTTGCAAGTAAGAAGTCAGGGAGTTCAGATTCCTTTACAAAATCAGCAATGTCTTCTGTTCTTACAACATCAGCAATGTCTTCCTGGGTCAAGTAATAGATAGCATCAGCAGTCTTTACATAACCTTCAAGATCTGACTTGGTTGCAAGATTTTCAAGTTCAGTTTTAGGAATGTATGCTTCAAGGTCTTCTGTCTTTACATAACCATCAAGGTCACTCTCCAACAAGAAGTCAGGAAGTTCCTCTAGTTTTACATATGCATTGAGTTCATCTCTTCTGACAACATCTGCAATATCACTTGCTGTCAAGAATTCAACTGCATCCTCTCTCTTAACATAAAGGTCAAGGTCATCAACTCTTACAACATCAACAATGTCACTTACTTTTACAAAGTCTTCAATGTCACTACCTGTCAGGAAATCTTTGAGGTCTTCCTTCTTTGCATAGTCTTCCTCTTCCAAAAGTTCAACAACATCTGCTACCTTTGCATATACCTCAAGGTCTGACTGTGATACAAAATCAGCAATGTCATCCTTTGTGGCAAATCTCTCAAGTTCATCTACCTTTACAAAATCCTCAACATCACTTGCTGTCAAAAAATCTGGAAGGTCATTCTCTGTAAGGTAACCAGCATCATTGGTGAATACACTTACATTGGTAGGTACTTCCGGAATGTCAATTGCCGCAATACGAGCATCAAGTTCGCTTGATGTTACAAAGTCAAGAAGGTCTTCTGTCTTTACATAGACATCAAGGTCTGACTGTGATACAAACTTGTCAGTTACTTCCTCTGAAATGATTTCATGGAGTTCATCCAATCTTACAAATTCATCAGCATCACTTGCTGTCAAGAAATCAGCAAGGTCTTCTTTCTTTGCAAAATCAACAAGATCATTCTCCTTTACAAAATCAGCAACATCTTCTGTCTTTACATAAAGATCAAGGTCTGACTCTGTTGCAAAACCATCTGTAATATTTGCAATATCTTCTACCTTTACATAGTCTTCAAGGTCACTACTGGTCAAAAAACCAGCAAGTTCTTCTTTTTTAGCAAATACACCCTCATAAAATTCAAGGGCATCAGTAGGGTCGACAATCAATTTTTTCCAATTATTGATATCTCCACCATTAATGAGCTTACCATTGCTCTTGTTCTTCCAGGTACTATTAGATGCACCAGTGTAAATGTACAAAGACCTATCTGCATGTACATATACGACCATACCTCTATATACCAATGCAGCAATACCGCCATTTTCACCATCAGTTAAATCAGCAACATTCTGAACAGTCAACCTTGTATCAAATGGTGCATTTAAACTTACATTATAAACCTTTGATATTGGAGAACCTGAAGTATATATTTTTCCCATCTTATATTGTTGTTTTTAATTGTTATTTCTTTAATACTAATTTAATCAAATGACCATTATAATTCTGCTGGATGTCATCTTCAATTGCTTGTTTTGCTCCACTGAACAAGAATCCTTCAACAGCATCCTTATAGTAATAAGTTGTATTATCTGGAGTTGAATCCTCTGCAATCAAACTATATGCGGGGTCAGTCACACTTGTATCATCTGAACTATATGCTGGTGGATTAGCAGTTTCATCCCAAAGATAAGTCTTTACAGTGTATCCATTAGGAACTATAACCTTGAAATATGTTCCATAATAGTTACCACTTGGATCCTCTATGTCAAACCATCCATCCTCTTCATTTTTATGGAGCAACTCGATTTCAAACTCATCATTCTCATCAAGTACAATCTCATATCTGTTGAGTGGATCAGTCAATTCAGTTGGTGTATCGCCAAGTTTATAACCATTGGTGTACAAGTATGGTGTTCCAGGTTCAACTGGTTCTAACTCATCCTTTTTTTTTTCAAAGAATGCATTTACATAGTCAATGACATCCTGTACAGTTGTAAGACCATCTGAGGGAGCTACTGTATCATCAACATCCTGACCAGATGGGAATGTACCTGTTTCAAAATCAGATGCACCAAGGTCTTTAATTGCTTCCAATGCTGCCCTGTCTTCAGATGAGAGAAGGCCATCTTCAATATCAACACGTGTGATATATTCTTTATCATTCTCAAATGCACTTACCTTTGTAGGGACATCTGGGATTTCAATTGCCTCAACAACTTCCTTCAATGCGTCAAATTCATCCTTACTTGCCTTTCCATCAATTGCATCCTGGAAATCATTAACCTTTGCATCCAATGCTGTCACAACTGAAGCATCAGCCTTATTAGAAACTTCCTCACTCAATGATGTAATACTCTGGGCCAATGAATCAACAACTGAAGCATCAACCTTACCAGAAACTGCCTCACTTAATAATGAAACACTCTGTGTCAATGAATCTACAACTGAAGCATCCACCTTTCCAGCAACTGTTTCTTCCAATGCTGTAACAACTGAAGTATCCACCTTACCAGAAACTGCATTACTCAATGATGTAACACTCTGTGCCAATGTGACTACATCAGAAGCATTTGCTTTTTCAGAAACACTCTGTGCCAATGACTCAACAACTGAAGCATCAACCTTATTAGAAACTGCCTCACTCAATGATGTAACACTCTGTGCCAATGACTCAACTGTTGAACTATCAGCCTTATTACTAATGGACTGTGACAATGCAGCCACATCAGAAGCATTTGCCTTATTTGAAATACTGGTTTCCAAATCTGAAACAGTATTCTGTAATGTTGTAACAACACTTGCATCTGCCTTACCAGCAATCTTTTCATCAATACCAGCAGCAGCAGTATTTGCTGATTCTGCGGCAGCATTTGCAGCAGAAACTGCATTGTTGGCAGCTGTAATAGCATCATTAACACTGTCTTCAATATCATCCACTCTATCAACAGCAGCCTTAGCATCATTAACAGCCTTCTGTGCCTTTGATGTGGCGGCATTTATCTTTGATTCAATAGCAGCAGGATCCAACTTGGCAACATCAGCCTTAATCTTTGCAATCTCTGCTGATACAGCAGCACTGTCACCAGTGAGATTTAACTTTGTCCTCTTACCATTCCAATCATAATAGAACTCATTAGTGTCAGTTGTGTGCCACAAACTGCCATTTGTCACAGGACTTTTCTTCAAAACCTTTGATGTACAAGAAGACACACCAAGATTACTGTAACTTACAGGTAATTTCTGTCCCTGTGATCTGTTTTCATAATTGTAATTGTAATTTTTCTCCATATCTTTGTTTTGATATTATTTCTTATAGTATTTATGAAAAACAAAAAGGGGAAATCTTCATAAGATTCCTCCACTTTTGCTTATCGTGTTTTATTATTTCGTGTAATCAATTTACCTTTGGTGTTACTTCCCCTTGATGAAAGATTTCTACTTTCCTGTGCAATAATATCAAGTTTATTGACAATATCACCACCAACATTTATCAAGGTCTGCTTTGACGATGTCCTTGTCCTGTTTGTGTTGGTTTCAATTGTACCACCATAGGTTGAATAGACAATAATATCATATTGCTTTGGCTTGATGGCATTCCTGTCTGTCCAGATGTCAATGCCGATGATATTAGCAAACTTGGCATTCTTTACTCTAGGACTGTTTGCAGTTGAATTAGTACCAAATATTTTTCCATCATAGTCTGTCATCCTAAATTGATATATAAGAGGAACTCTCAATGTCTCACCACCATCAAGGTTCTTGTTTGACTCCAAGGTGTCACCATCAACCTGGATTTCACTATGGTTAACAGGACTCAAGAACAGATATGACCTACAAGTTGTTGGTTTTCCATCCACATCCTTTGCATACTTATCTCTTTCTTCATAACCAATCTTATGGGTTGTTATGTATGATGTTCCATTTGCATCAGTATCAAATACCTTGAGTTCTGAATTAAAAATTTCACCTAAATCTGTAAATCCATATGCTGCTTGGATGGTAGGAACAATAGTATATGTTGATGAATTAGGAGTTACAAGACTTGATAATCTTTTACTCATTCTTGTTGCAGACTCAATTGCTTCACCACTATAATTTGAAATCCTGAGAAGAGTCCTTCTATCATTTACATTTCTTACAATAGCACTATCAGCCTTCTTCCAAGTCTTTGGAAGTCTATTAAGAACCTTCTTGACATTATCTGTTACTGTACCTGTAACTTCTGAACCAGTAAGTTTTTCATATTCCTCTTTCAAGGTTTCATAACTTTCATCTCCACCATCTGTATAATTGTTTATCTCACCATCTATGAATGATGCCTTATAATCAATCTGTTTGGCCTCACCAGTTTCTGTACCATTATTTGTATACATATCAAATGTATCACCAATATTCCTGAATCTTGAATAAATGAACTGTCCCTTACACTGGGCTGACTGATACATATTTTGAGCACCAAGTTGGAAGTCAAGAACTTCAGGATTAGTAAGGTTGATAGGTACAAGGTCATATCTACCTTGTTCATAATAATATGAACCACTTGTAGTTGATGGATAAATCACATTGTCATAACTTGCATAGTCATTACAGTCTTTATATGTATCACCATCTTTCTGTGAATCTGTGATTATATCACCACCATCTCTAATTGTACTTGGACACATTGATAATCTGTCACCAGTCAACTTGCTCAAAAGGAAAAGACCAGACTGTGCATCTGTTCCAATTTCAATATAGAAGGTCTTTGTGATAATCTCACCCTTTGGAGCTTCTTCACTACCTTTCAACTTCCTGACTTCAGATACATAATCACCGGCATTGATATAAGTTGTTCCACCTTCATTCAGAGTATATATCTTCTGGTCATCTGAATTGTCAAGGAGATGTACTACAAGATTTCCTACAGTACCATTAATCTGTTCGATAATCATATTAATCTGGTTCTGGAGTTCCTGAAGTTTATCATACAATGTGATAGGTGTCTGTTCAGGAGAAAGGAAACCTGATGTAATACTCTCTGCAGTGTGTGCAAAATACTTGTCATTGGTATAGAAACTGGATGCCATATGTGCAGCAGTTCCGCTGAACATCTTTGTCACATTCGCCACAGCGGCATCGACCCTGTTCTGCTCAACAAGTTCAGTAATGTCATCACCCTGCAATTCGGCAAAATCAGAGAATGATACAGTAACAGGATTTGACCACTCTGATTCCATAGGGTTAGATGGCCAACCTGCCTCACTGACAGACTTCACCTGAATCTCAACCTGCTCACCAGGATTGATAGGGATGTCAAGCTGATTGATGTTCACCTGGTCGGGATCTGCTGTGTCAATCTTCTCCCACTCCCATCCTGTATCTGTCTTTACTCTTTCCCTGAGCTTGGTCTCAATCTCATTCCAGTTGGAGAACCTACCAACCACAGAAGAGTTACCTGATGAATAAGTGAACTCTTCTTCCTTGTTGGCATTACCATATTCACTCAAGTACCTGTATCTGATTTTGAACTTGATGATTTTCTGCTCACCAGATGAAGGACTTACCTTTGAATCAGGAATGTCCCAGAAACCACGAACACGATATTTAGGAGTAATGGTGTTACTTGATTCATACCTGGCCTTGATACTGTTTACAATACTGTTATAGTTTGATGCAAGTATTGACTGGTTATCTACCAATGTATTAAGGGTTGTCTGTGCCTTCAGTTTATCATTGGTAGATACATACTGTGTTGTCTGGATGAGTTCCTTCTGCTTCTCAATCTCATTGGCAATACTGTCCAACTCACTCTGAACCTTTGCCTTATCAGAAACGAGACTCCTGAATGATGCAGCATCGGTTGATTCAGTGAGTTGAGTGTTTATCTGGACAATCTTGAAGTCACCCTCACCGGCAGCATAATTCAATACAGGTGCATTAGGAACAATACCCTCCCTGATTGATGGATAATAATCAGATGCATATGAAAGAAGAACCTGACCAAAGTCAACCACATTTCTCTGATAAAATCTCTGTAGTGTCTGGGTCATACCATTGTCATCCACATATGTGAGTTCATTTGTATAGAAACCGACACCAGGAGACCATTTGTTTGCGGGGATATTGGAATCAGGATCAATCGCCTTGACAAATACAACTTCCCTCTCATCAAATCCTACCGGGATGTCTGCTGAAACCAATGTGTCCTGTGATACGCTTATCTTCAAAGTATCCGCACCGATTCTAACACCTTCACTTCCTTCAATGCACCTGAGTCCAATCTTGTTCTCTGATGAGTCAACAAAAATGACTTCATATCTGGTTGTAGTAGGATTGGAGTTAACCTCAACAAAATCACCTACGGCAAGTATTCTTGTATTCTCAAATCCACTTCTTGAATCAGTGAACTCAAGACTGTCAAGGATATACCTCTTCACATTATTTCCATTGTAGTCCTTTTCAGACTCAATCCTGATGACAGAGAATGTACCATAATACCTTCTTGCCCTTGGAGGGAGATCCTTTATTTCATCATCAAGTGTATATTTGATTCTATTGTTAAGAAGTATGGTCAGGAACTCTTTATAATCAATATCATTTCTACCTTTCAACTGGGAGTTAAATACATCTATCTTATTCTGTGTATTACACTTCAAGATATATCTTTGAATCATAACCCTTTCTGTTTCAGGACTAATCTGACTTGACAAATCCCAGGTCACATAAAGTGAAGGGTTAAGCATGTCCTCAAAGAACCAGTTGGACTTGAAATTGAAGTTTGTAATATTGTCAACACTTGTAATGGTAGGTGCTTCACTCGGTACCTTACTTGCAATAATCTTCCTGTATGTACCATCAGACAACCTGACCCTGCTTCCTGCACCGTCTGTTATATTGGTCATAGTGTTGAGACTGGCAGACAACCTGTCAATCTCGGACTTCAAATATCCGAATGATGGAATTACATATTCTACTGTTTTCTTCGGATCATTGGGGTCAGTCAACACCAACTTTACACTATCCTCTGATGATGAAACAGCACTACTTATCTTATCTATGGTCTCAAGACTGTTTCCGGTCATAACCATTGCCTGTTCCAGGTAGGTACTTAATGAATTTTTTATCTTAATCATAAATGTCTATTTTAATTAAACACTATATATAATATATTTATGGTGAGGCATAAATAACATATATAAAAATAATCTTCTGAAATTATGGCAGTATATAAAAGAGGAAGTATAGGTGAACAAGTCAAGCAGATACAAAAAGCACTTGGAATCAAAGCAGACGGAATTTTTGGAAAAGGAACAGAAGATGCTGTCAAGAGGTTCCAAAAGAACAATAATCTTGCAGTTGATGGAAAGGTAGGTCCCAAAACACTTGAGAAACTGATGGATAAAATGGACACTGATTTGAGTCTTATCATCCAACCAAAGGCATTCTTGGACATTAAAGACTATTTCCTTCCAAGAAATGAATATGTAAATGGTAAGTATAAAAATGAATATATCATCCTCCATCATACGGCAGGGCATGATGACCCAAAGGCTGTAGTTGACTGTTGGGCAAAAGACTCATTGGGCAGGGTTGCAACTGAATTCGTGATCGGTGGCAAGAGATGCTTTGATGGAAGAAGCACATTTGACGGTCAGATTATAAGGTCTTACCCTGAAGGAAACCAGGCATACCATATCGGTGCATCAGGTTCTTCTTATATGAACATCCATTCTGTGGGTATTGAACTCTGTAATATGGGCTGGGTGAAAAATGGAATGACATATACAGGTTCAATAGTAAGACCTGACCAAATTGTGACACTCAAGGAACCGTTCAGAGGATACTACAACTGGCACAGATACACCAACAAACAACTTGAGGTATTGAGAGACCTTCTTCTCTATATAGCAAAGAGGGACAACATTGACCTTCATAAAGGTATCTACCAATGGATAAAGACAGAGGGTGTGATGAAGGCATTTGATTTCCATCAGGATGCATATCTTGGAAAGGTGAAGGGTCTCATCACACATGCAACCATCAGGAAAGACAAGTTTGATGTGTCTCCTCAACCTGAATTGATTGACATGATTCTTACTCTTTAATTGTTATATTTAATATATGGCATCAGAAAATAAGAAAAAGAAACTGAAGAATTCTTATTGTGTACCTGGTGAGTTGAAAAACAAAATCAAAGGTCCAAAGAGAAT
>Ga0310697_10001257_pt1 | contig 30639 bp, 15 predicted proteins | sample 172DNAGHGlowgp2_FD_203883 | JGI IMG/M metagenome (GOLD analysis project Ga0310697, IMG submission 203883) | Sheep rumen microbial communities from Palmerston North, Manawatu-Wanganui, New Zealand - 1728 DNA GHGlow gp2 (v2) (version 2) | ecosystem: Host-associated > Mammals > Digestive system >... | reverse complement strand
GTATGTCTATCTCTGCGCAGGCTGGAACATCCTCGTGGAGGTGGCGACCTCCGACGGCATCAACCTCGACAAGCCGGAGCGCGCCCGCAAGGTCGGCAACGAGATGTAATCGGAGGGGCCATCGTATGCGGTTTCTGAAGAACCCTTCGACCGACCCCTGGTACAATATGTCGTTCGACGAGTACTGCCTGGAGCAGTATCCGTCGAACGACCCTTTTTTCTATCTGTGGCGCAACCGCCCGAGCGTCATCATCGGGCTCAACCAGAATGCCTACAGCGAGGTCAACCTCGCCTATCTGGAGGAGCATGGCATCCGCCTGGCGCGCCGCGTGACCGGCGGCGGCGCCGTCTACCACGACCTCCAGAACCTCAATTACACCATCGTCGGCCGGGAAGCCACGCCCCGGCCGGTCGTCGAGGCGCTCCGCGCCCTGGGCGTGCCGGCGGAGCTCACCGGACGCAACGACATCTACGTGGACGGCCGCAAGGTCTCGGGCTATGCCCGGCGGGTCTGGCACGAACGGGAGATCGTCCATGGGACCCTGATGTATGACGTGGACCTGGACACGCTCACGCGCGTGCTGGACGTGCCCGGCTCCAAGCTGGAGGCCAAGGGCATCGCGTCCGTGCGCAGCCGCGTGGCCAATCTCAAGGACTTCCTGCCGCAGTTCTCTTCGCTCGACGGCTTGCAGGCGGCCCTGCAGGAGATCCTCGCCGGGAGCGATGGCGAACTCCCCTTCGGGGAGGAGCGCCGCGCTGCGGTGCAGGAGATCTCCGATACGAAATTCTCTACCTGGGACTGGATCTACGGCCGGTCCCGGCAGGCGGACATCGTCCGCAGCGCACGCCTGGCGTGCGGCACGGTCGAGGTCCGGCTCAGCCTCGACCACGGCTGCGTCACGGACCTCGCCTTCGGCGGCGATTTCCTGGGCGGGCTGCCCGCGGAGCGGCTCGCGGAGCGCCTCCGCGGACTCCGCTTCGACCGGCGGACGCTGCTCGCGGCGCTTGCTGCGGAGGATACCGGCCGCTACTTCGACGGGGTCTCTCCTGACGAGCTTACTGATCTGATTATCAGGGACTAATCCATCTTTTTTCGGGTTTTTGCACGGGCTGTCTTTCCTCGGGAAAGACGGGGGATAAATCGTGCAAAAACATAAACAAACCATTCATTTTTAAAAATATATGCGTAATTCTCGGTTATTATTATTAGCTTTGTGTTTGTTACTTTTTATTAACCACTAATTTTAACCGATGATTACCAAAATCCATTTCAAAAACGCACTCGCGATAGGATTATTCCTGTTGACGAGCCTCTGCGCGATGGCGCAGCAGAGCATTTCTGGAACGGTGAAGGATGCCAAGGGGGAACCTGTCATTGGCGCCGGCCTGTACCAGAGTGGCAACATGCGCAATGGTACGGTCACCGACATCGACGGCAAGTTCACGCTGAGCGTGCCGTCCGGCGCGGTGGTTACGGTATCCTGCATCGGCTACAAGGAGATGGAGTTCACCGTGGACCAGCGGCGGACGTACAACCTTGTGCTGGAGGAAGATGCCGAATCACTGGAAGGTGTTGAGATCGTGGCCTACGGCAAGCAGACGAAGGTGACCGTGACGGGCGCTCTGTCGAGCGTCAAGGGCGAAGACCTGGTCCGCACGCCGGTGACGTCCGTGAACAACATCCTCGCCGGTCAGCTGTCCGGTGTGACCACGGTGCAGTACTCCGGTGAGCCGGGTGCCGATGCTGCGGAGGTGTTCGTCCGCGGTAAGGGTACCTGGACCAACTACCAGCCGCTCATCCAGGTGGACGGTGTGGAGCGTTCGATGTCGGACCTGAACCCGGAAGACATCGAGAGCATCACGGTCCTGAAGGATGCTTCGGCGACGGCGGTGTTCGGTGTGCGTGGCGCGAATGGCGTTCTGCTGATCACGACCAAGCGCGGATCGCAGGGCAAGCCCCGGATCAACGTGAACACTTCGGTCTCCCTGCAGATGCCGACCAAGCTGGTCGAGCAGGCCGGGTCTTTGGACTACGCGCTCTTCTACAACCAGATGCGCGCGAATGACGGCCAGGAGCCGATGTTCTCCGACGCGGTGATCCAGAAGTTCCGCGACCACTCCGATCCGATCCGTTTCCCGGATGTCCGCTGGACGGACTACATCATGCGCAAGGCGAACATGCAGTCCAACCACAGCATCAGCGTATCCGGTGGTGCCGAGCGCGTGAAGTACTTCGTCTCGGCCGGCCTCTCCACCCAGGACGGCCAGTTCAAGGAGTTCGACCGCGACTACCACTTCGGCTACCAGTACCAGCGATTCAACTTCCGCTCCAATCTGGACCTCGACGTGACCAAGACGACGAAGATCTCCTTCGACATCGCCGGTACGGTGACCCGCCAGGACCATCCCCGTACGGGCCAGGGCGCGACGGGCATGCTTCGTAACGTTTACTACTGTACGCCTTTCTCCAGCCCGGGCTTCGTGGACGGCAAGTATGTCGTGACGACCAATGACTATACGGACGGCGTGCAGCTTCCGTTCGTGGGCGGCAACGGCCTCGAATACGTAATCTCCAACGGCGGTGGTTTCATCACTGCCGGCAACAATACGCTGCAGATGGACCTTACGCTGAACCAGGACCTGAAGTTCATCACCCCGGGCCTGTCGTTCAAGATCAAGGGATCCTACAACTCGAATTTCTCCATTTCCTATACCGGCGCGCGCAACACCGCATCCTACGAGCCGGTCATCCAGCCGGACGGCACCCTGCTGTATCGCAAGAACGGTCAGGATACTCCGATTTCCTATTCCAAGAGCCTGGGCCGCAGCCGCAACTGGTACGCGGAGGCCTCGCTCAACTACGGCCGCTCCTTCGGCGACCACAGCGTGGGCGCCCTGCTGCTGTACAACCAGCGCAAGACCTACTATCCCGGCTCCTATTCCGATATCCCGAGCGGCTATGTCGGCCTGGTGGGCCGCGTGACCTACGACTACAAGAAGCGCTACCTGGCTGAGTTCAATGCGGGCTACAACGGCTCCGAGAACTTCCACCCGTCCCGCCGCTACGGTTTCTTCCCGGCCGGCTCCATCGGCTGGGTGGTGAGCGACGAGCCTTTCTTCAAGCCGCTCAAGAGCGTGCTGAACTTCTTCAAGCTGCGTGCATCCTGGGGTCTGGTCGGTAACGACCGGATCGGCGGCTCCCGCTTCATGTACCTGGCTGACCCGTACTCCGTCAATGCGAGCGGCGCCAGCTTCGGTATCGAGAACTCGAGCTGGTATACCGGTGCTGCGGAATCCGGCCACAACAACCCGAACGTGACCTGGGAGAAGGCTTTCAAGCAGGATTACGCCGTGGACATGAACTTCCTGGACAACCGCCTGAGCGCATCCTTCGACTACTACATCGAGCACCGCTGGGACATCCTCCTGCAGGACCAGACGGCGCCGAAGGTGATCGGTTTCAACGTCCCTTACGCCAACCTGGGCAAGGTGGACAGCTGGGGCTGGGAAGTGCAGTTGAAGTGGAACGACCGGATCGGCTCCGACTTCCGCTACAACCTCAACCTGAACCTGTCTCACAACCAGAACAAGATCATCGAGCGTAAGGAAGCCCCTTACAACAATGACTATCAGTACGAGAAGGGCCACCGTATCGGCGCCCGCAGCCAGTACCAGTTCTTCCGCTTCTACGACGCGGACACGCCGCGTCTCTACCAGGAGACCTTCGGCAAGCCGTTCCCGACCCAGCTCGTCGAGCTGAAGGATGGTGACGCCGTGTTCGTGGACCTCGACGGCAACGGTTACATCGACGCCAACGACAAGACCCGCGAACTGGGCTTCACGGACGACCCGATGTACGTGCTCGGTTTCAACGGCGGCTTCACCTGGAAGCGCTGGAACTTCAACATGCAGTGGACCGGCGCCTTCGGCGTGACCCGTATGATCGGCGAAGCTTTCCGTATCCCGTTCGTTTCCCGTACGGACTACAACACCGGCGGTCTGCTCCAGTACCATGTGGACAACACCTGGGATCCGAAGAACCCTTCGCAGGATGCCAAGTATCCGCGTGCGACCTGGACCAACGGTACCGTCAACAACTACCAGGACTGCTCGCTCTACGAGCAGAACGCCAACTACGTGCGTCTGAAGACCGTCATGGTCGGATACAACTTCCAGGCTCCGTTCCTGTCGAAGCTCGGTGTCAAGAACACGCAGGTGGCCCTGAGCGCCTACAACCTGTTCACCATCACACCGTACATCTGGGGTGATCCTGAATCCCGTGCGAGCACGGATCCGACCTATCCGTTGACCCGTACCGTTACGCTGAGTCTGAGACTTAATTTCTAATAGCGATGAAACATCTGAATAAAGCCATCATAGCGATTGCCGCGGCAGTGGGATTCTGCTTCGGCATCAATTCCTGCACGGATCCGCTCAAGGTAGGCGACGCTTTCCTTGAGAAGGCTCCGGGTGGCACCGTCACGGCGGATACGGTGTTCACGAACGCTGAATATACCCGCCGGTTCCTGGCGCACATCTACCGGATGCAGTACTATGCCCTTCCGACCAGTTCCACGAACTCGCCGCCCCAGTGCCTGAACTACTGGAAGGGTGTCCCGGATGCCCTTTCGGATACGCACCAGTTCTTCTTCGCGAATACGATCGTCAACAACGCCTATTATACGGGAGCGCTGACATCTTCCTATACGACGAACGGCACCATCTACCCGTACCTCAACGAATCGGTATGGGAGAATGTGCGCAACTGCTACATCCTGCTCGAGAAACTCGACGATGTACCCGATATCCCTGCCGAGGAGAAAGAGCGGATGAAGGATGAGGCGCGCTGCCTGCTCGCGAGCACGTATTTCATCTGCTTCCGTTTCTACGGCGGCCTCCCGATCATCGAGGGGACGTTCACGGGCACGGAGGACGGCTACGACATGCCGCGCGGCAGCGTGGACGAGACCGTGAAGTTCATGGTCGGCCTGCTCGACACCGTGATCAAGGGCAACCACCTGGTGTGGAACTACACCGGCTCCGATGCCCAGCAGGAGACGGGCCGCTGGACGCTGGCTTCGGCTCTGGCGCTGAAGTGCAAGATCCTGCAGTTCGCCGCCTCCCCGTTGTTCAACGACACGAAGCCCTACTACGATGGCAAGTACACGATGGAGGATTCCGGTCCGGTGTGGTACGGCAATTACGATGCGAACCGCTGGGTCGCCTTCCGCGATGCCTGTAAGGAGTTCCTCGACAGGAACGCCGCTGCCGGTAATCCTTACCACCTGGTAGTGCCTGCCGGCAATACGCAGGAGGACTACGCCTACGCTTTCCGTTCTTCCTACCTGTTCCAGGGCAGCCCTGAGGTGATCCACAGCCACCGTGTGGTGACGACGACGGGCGGCAACGGCTATGCCTGGACGAACCTCATCTCCAACCCGCGTATGAGCTACTGCCCGACGCAGGAGTACGTGGAGATGTTCCCGTGGGCTGACGGCCGTCCGTTCGACTGGGACGAGACCGTGGCAGCCGAGAAGACCCCGTTCGAAGTGACCGTCAATGGAAAGGCGGTCGAGATCGACGGTCTGGACAATATGTTCATCAAGGGCGACAAGGTCGAAGGCAAGCAGATGCTCCAGAACCGCAAGTATACGCGCGACCCGCGTCTGTACGAGACGGTGGCCGTGAACGGCCAGCTGCAGGCGATCAACTGGGGCAACGGCCAGCGCAGCGGCGCCAACTACGAGACCTGGGTCGGCGGCACGGATGCCAAGCAGTTCCCGATCACGCAGAACGACCACTACGGTACCGGCTACCGCCACCTGCGCTACTATTCCGGCTCCGCCTTCCGCGGCCAGTATAAGCAGTGGGTGTGGCTGTGCCTGAGCGAGCTATACCTGGGCTATGCCGAGGCGATCGTGCAGACCGGCGGCGACTTCGCTGAGGCGATCAAGTATATCGACGCCGTGCGTGCCCGCGTGGGCCTGAAGGGCCTGGTGGAGTGCAACCCGGACAAGAACCTGCTTTCGGACAAGAACGCGTTGCTGGAGGAGATCCTGCGTGAGCGCGCCTGCGAGCTGGACTTCAACGATTCCCGCTACTTCGACCTGATCCGCTACAAGCGTGCAGACCTGTTCGAGAAGCAGCTTCACCGCCTGCTGGTCTATCGTCTGGACGAGAACGGCAAGCGCATCGAGACCCAGTGGTACAACAACGACCGCACCAAGGCGGCGGAGGGCACTTTCAACTGGTATGAGCCTTCTCATTTCGACTATGAGCGCGCGCCGATCACCGGTCTTCCGCGTGTATGGTGGACCGAGGGCTTCGACCCGAAGTGGTACCTGACCCCGTTCCCGCTGACCGAAGTCAACAAGGGCTATGGACTTACCCAGAACCCGGGTTGGTGATAGACTTCCTGTAACTTTTAACATTCAGAAAGTATGAAAATGAGATATACAATCGTGCTTGCGCTGTCGGCGGCCTTCTGCGTGGCAGCGGCCGCACAGGACGTGAAGTTCGAGAAACGGGTGGCCGAGACCGGTCTTCCGGGTGTCGAACTGACCGAAGAGGAGTCCACGGCGGCGGTATCCGTCATCACGGCGGACCAGATCGGGCACCGGACGACCAAGAATATTGGCAACAGTATCATCGGTCAGGGCCAGGGCCTGATTTCCCTGCAGGGAGCAGGCAACGTGTCTGACATGAATCCGACTTTCTACGTACGTGGTCTCCAGACGCTGAACGGCAACTCGACCCCGCTGATCCTGATCGACGGCATCGAGCGTCCGATCACCAATGTCGCTGCCGAGGAGGTGGAGAGCGTGACGATCCTGAAGGATGCGGCGGCCGTGGCCCTGTATGGCTACAAGGGCATCAACGGTGCGATCCTGCTGACGACCAAGCGTGGCGAGTACAACACCCGTAAGGTGAAGTTCACGTACGACCACATGTTCAACTCGCTGCTGAACAAGCCGCAGTTCGTGGACGGCTACACCTACGCCCTCGCCACCAACGAGGCCCGCATCAACGACGGCTATGCCGCCCAGTACAATACCAATGAGCTTTCTGCTTTTCGCAGCGGCCAGTATCCGTACCTGTACCCGAACGTGAACTGGGTGGACGAGACGTTCAAGAACACGGCTTCGGCCAACAACTTCAACATGGAGTTCAGCGGCGGCCAGGGCCGTTTCCGCTACTTCGCAATGCTGGACCTGATCGCCGACAAGGGCTTCATCAACGGCTCCGAGGTAAACGAGGGTTACAGCACGCAGGACAAGTACGTGCGCGGCAACCTCCGCCTGAACATGGATCTCGACCTGACCCCGACGACGGACCTGCGCCTGAACCTCCTGGGCATGCTGCTGGAGGACAGCCGTCCGGGTTCGAACATCAACCCGTGGGACATGGTCTACACGATCCCTTCGTCCGCATTCCCGATCCGGGATGGCGACAATATCTGGGCAGGCAGCAACAATACGGCCTGGCCGGGCACTTCCAACCCGGTGGCCCAGACCCGTGGCGCAGCCTACTACAAGAACCACAACCGCTCGCTGTTCATGGACCTGACGGTCAAGCAGGACCTGTCCGACTGGGCCGAAGGCCTGAGCGCGTATATCCGCGCGTCCTACGACAACCTCGCGAACATGTACGAGAACCACAGCAAGACCTATGTGTACCACTACCTGACGCCGACCTGGGCTGATGGTGCCTCCGAGCCTACCTGGAAGACGACTTCCGCCGGTACGGACTCCGCGATGGGCACGGGTGCCGGATGTAATGACTACTTCCGTCACGCGCATGTGGATGCGGGCCTGAACTATGACTTCTCCATCGACGAGAGTGCCTTCAAGACCCAGCTGCGTTACGATTTCGACTATGAGGACCGTGATGGTACGAACCAGTCGATCTACCGCCACAGCATCGGCCTGTGGGGCCACTACAACTACGGCGGCAAGTTCCTCGCCGACCTGGTGCTGATGGAGAACGGCTCGAGCCGCCTGGCTCCTGGCACGAAGTGGAACTTCTCGCCGACCCTGTCGCTGGCCTGGGTGATCTCCGGCATGGACGCCGTGCGCGGCTCCGACTGGGTGAATTACCTGAAGCTGCGCGCTTCCGCGGGCCTCATCCATGCGGACTACCTGCCGGGCAACAACGTCTGGAGCTACTATGCCCAGGGTTATACGACCGGCGGCAGCGGCTATCCGTTGACGAGCGCTTACTCTTCGGAGTTCGGTGCTACCGCGCTGGGCCAGCTGGCCACGGCGAATCCGAGCAACGAGCGTGCGCTCAAGACCAACTTCGGCGTGGACGGCCGCCTGTTCGACGGGCTGACCTTCAATGTGGACGCCTACTGGCAGCGCCGGAGCAACATCTGGGTGGACGCTGCGGGTAAATATTCCGCAGTCATCGGCAAGACCGCTCCGTACGAGAACGGCGGTATCGTGGACAGCTACGGTTTCGAACTGGGTCTGAACTACAACGTGAAGCTCGGCGACGTGATCCTCGACTACGGCGGGAACTTCAACCTCAACCGCAACAAGATCGTGGACATGCTCGAAGAGCCGCGCATGTTCAAGAACCTCGTCCAGACGGGCAATCCGGTCAACCAGCTTTATGGCATGAAGGCGATCGGTTTCTTCAAGGACGAGGCCGACATCGCTGCCAGCCCTGCGCAGAACTTCTCCGTGGTGCGCCCCGGCGACATCAAGTACGAGGATGTCAACAAGGACGGCGTGGTGGATGAGAACGATGTGGCTGCGATCGGCTACAGCACGACCGCTCCGCAGATCTACTACAACTTCCATCTGGGAGCCGAGTGGAAGGGTCTCGGGTTCTACGCCCTCTTCCAGGGTGTGGCGAAGTACAGTGCGATGCTGAACACGAAGGCGATGTACCAGCCCCGCATGGGCTACACGAGCCTGTCCCAGCACTACTACGACAACCGTTGGACGCCGGGCAACACCAATGCCTTGTACCCGCGCCTGACGAGCGAGAACGACAGCCCGAACAACTTCCAGAACAACACCGTGTTCCTGGCGGACCGCTCCTTCCTGAAGCTGCGCAACGTCGAAGTGTACTACAACTTCCCGGCGAGCCTGCTGGAGCGCACGCGCTTCATCAAGGGCGTGAAGGTCTATGCCAGCGGCAACGACCTGTTCAGCTTCGACAAGCTGCCGGTGAGCGATCCCGAAGCTTACGGCACGGCCCAGCTGTTCCGCAGCATCGTGGCCGGTGTGTCCCTGACCTTTTAACTGATAACACAGTATGGATATGAAACACAAAAGCATATTTCTGGTCCTTACCGTTGCTGCGCTGTTCCTGATGGGCTGCTCCAAGCAGATGAACTACAAGGAATACAACATCTACGACAAGGACTACATCACGCAGACGTTCGCGAATGTAGGTGGTTTCATGACCGGTGCCTATAATGTGCTGGAGTACGACTACGGCAACTACAGCGGTGGCGCTATGCTGGCTTCGGCTTCCGACGAGAGCGAGTATAGCCTCCGTGGCAACGGGATCGAGGACTTCTACAACGGCGGCTGGAGTCCGGCGAACCCCAAGTCTGCGACCTGGACCAACATGTACAGGGGCATTTCCATCTGCAACCTGGTCCTCTCCGAGATGCAGGGCCTGAAGTTCGACGAGCTCGTGCTCAACAAGGACTATCCGCAGCAGATGTACCGGTACAACAACTATCAGTACGATGCCCGCTTCATGCGCGCGCTGTTCTACTTCACCCTGGTCCGTCAGTACGGTGGCGTGCCGATGGTGACTCCGGAAATGTCGATCGACGAGGCCAACTCCCTGAGCCGTTCCTCTTCGGATGACGTCTTCAGGTTCATCATCTCCGAGTGCGCTGACATCCAGGACAAGATCATCAAGGACCACAACGACCTGGGTGACATGTCCCTGGGTACCGCCGAGACCGGCCGCGCCGACCAGCTGGCAGTCCTCGCGCTCAAGGCCCGCGCTGCCCTGTACTGGGCGAGCCCGTTGTTCAACCCGAACAACGACAAGGAGCGCTGGCACAATGCCGCTACCTACTACAAGGAGTTGGTGGCAGCCTGCGACGCCCGCGGCAAGAAGCTGACCCCGAAGTACGACAACACGTGGTATTACCAGAACTACACGACGCCGAACATCGTCCAGGAGATCATCTTCGCCCGTCGCACGAGCTCGAACAACAACGCCGAGTCCTACAACTACCCGGCCGGCATCGAGAAGGCGACCAACATCACGGACGTGGACAACGTCGTCGGTGCCAACTGTCCGACGCAGAACCTGGTGGATGCCTACGACATGCTCAACGGCAAGGGCATCAACGAGGAGGGCAGCGGCTATGACGAGCAGGATCCCTACAAGGACCGTGATCCGCGCCTGGCGCTGACCGTGGCGGTGAACGGATCGCAGTGGCCGACCTACTCCGGCGCTCCGAAGCTCCAGACCTATGTGGGCGGTGCCAACGGACAGCCGATGCTTGGTGCCACGACGACCGGTTACTACCTGAAGAAGCTCCTCAACGGTACGATCGACCTCCGTTCGAACAGCCGTTACAACAAGAGCTACCACACGTATGTGCTGTTCCGCATGGGCGGCATCTACCTCGACTATGCCGAGGCGGTGTTCCGCTACCTGGGCAGCGCGGATGCGACGAGCTCCGAGTTCCCGGAGTCCGCTGCGGCGCTGGCCAGCAAGACGCGCGTCCGCGCCGGCATGCCGGCGTTCGAGAGCGGCATGAGCAACGACAAGTTCTGGGAGAAGTACAAGAACGAGCGCATGGTCGAGCTCGCGTTCGAGAACCATCGCTTCTGGGATGTCCGCCGCTGGAAAGAGGCTGACAAGTACTTCAAGAACATCGTGGAGATGCAGATCACCCAGGATGGCGACGGCTTCAAGTACACCCGCAACACGGTCTCCCGCCAGTGGGACGACAAGATGTACCTCTTCCCGATCCCGCAGTCCGAGCGGATGAAGAATCCGAACCTCGATCAGAATCCGGGTTGGTAGCAGCAGCCTGATGCTCGCTTGAGCATCGCAAGCACCTTATCTGAAGGGTGGCCGGTCGCGAGACCGGCCACCCTTTTTTTTGTGCATGATATGACCGGATGGGGATCTATGGGGCCCGATTCAGTCATTCATTATATTAGATACATTTATGCATATAGAAAAGTAATTAATATAAATATATGTTGTATAATCATTGATAAATGCGTAAATAACAGCTGGTAATCAATGGTATACTATTTATTCAAATCTTTCTTTAGATGCAGTTTTAGAATAAAAATATTTTATATTTGTAGATGCTATACAGGGCAAATCAGTAAAAAAATAGGCGACCCTTTTTTATTAACCACTATAATTTAACCGATGATTACCAAAAACCATTTCAAAAACGCACTCGCGGTGGGATTGTTCCTGCTGACGAGTCTCTGCGCGATGGCGCAGCAGAGCATTTCTGGAACGGTGAAGGATTCCAGTGGCGAGCCCGTCATTGGCGCCGGCATCTACCAGAATGGCAACATGCGCAATGGAACGGTCACCGACATCGACGGCAAGTTCACGCTGAGCGTGCCGTCCGGCGCGGTGGTTACGGTATCCTGCATCGGCTACAAGGAGTTGGAGTTCACCGTGGACCAGCGGCGGACCTACAACCTTGTGCTGGAGGAAGATGCCGAATCACTGGAAGGCGTCGAGGTTGTGGCCTACGGCAAGCAGACGAAGGTGACCGTGACGGGCGCTCTGTCGAGCGTCAAGGGCGAGGACCTGGTCCGCACGCCGGTGACGTCCGTCAACAACATCCTCGCCGGCCAGCTGTCCGGTGTGACCACGGTGCAGTGGTCCGGAGAGCCGGGCGAAGATGCTGCTACGGTGTATGTCCGCGGCCAGGGTACCTGGACCAATTCCGCCCCGCTCATCCAGGTGGACGGCGTGGAGCGTTCGATGTCGGACCTGAACCCTGAGGACATCGAGAGCATCACGGTCCTCAAGGATGCTTCCGCGACGGCGGTGTTCGGTGTGCGTGGCGCGAATGGCGTTCTGCTGATCACGACCAAGCGCGGAGCTGCCGGCAAGCCGCGGATCAACGTGAACACGAGCGTGTCGCTGCAGATGCCGACCAAGCTCGTCGATCAGGCCGGTTCGCTGGACTATGCGCTGTTCTACAACCAGATGCGTGCGAACGACGGCCAGGAGCCGGTGTTCTCCGACGCGGTGATCCAGAAGTTCCGCGACCATTCCGACCCGATCCGTTTCCCGGACATGAAGTGGACGGACTACATCATGCGCAAGGCCAACATGCAGAGCAACCACAGCGTGAGTATCTCCGGTGGTGCCGAGCGTGTGAAGTACTTCGTGTCGGCCGGTCTCTCCACGCAGGACGGCCAGTTCAACGAGTTTGACCGCGACTACCACTTCGGCTACCAGTACAAGCGTTTCAACTACCGCTCCAATCTGGATGTCGACGTGACCAAGACGACGAAGATCTCCTTCGATATCTCCGGTACGGCCACCCGCCAGGACCATCCGCGTACGGGCCAGGGCTCTTCGGGTATGCTGATGGGCGTGTACTACGCTACGCCTTTCTCCAGCCCGGGCTTCGTGGACGGCAAGTATGTCGCGACGACCAATGACTATACCGATGGCGTGCAGCTCCCGTTTACGGGCGGCAACGGCCTCGAGTATGTCGTGGCCAACGGTGGTGGTTTCATCACGTCCGGCAACAACACGCTGCAGATGGACCTTACGCTGAACCAGGACCTGAAGTTCATCACCCCGGGCCTGTCGTTCAAGATCAAGGGCTCCTACAACAGCAACTTCTCCATCTCCTATACCGGTTCCCGCAGTACGGCTACCTATTTCCCTGTGATTCAGGATGACGGTTCGATCCTGTACCGCAAGAGCGGCCAGGACAGCCCGCTGAGCTACTCCAAGAGCATCGGCCGCAGCCGCAACTGGTACGCCGAGACCTCGCTCAACTATGCGCGTGCCTTCGGTGACCACAGCGTGGGTGCCCTCCTGCTCTACAACCAGAGCAAGACCTATTATCCGGGCTCCTACTCCGACATCCCGAGCGGCTACGTGGGCCTGGTGGGCCGCGTGACCTATGACTACAAGAAGCGCTACCTGGTGGAGTTCAACGCGGGCTACAACGGCTCCGAGAACTTCCACCCGTCCCGCCGTTTCGGCTTCTTCCCGGCCGGATCCGTCGGCTGGGTCGTGAGCGATGAACCATTCTTCCGTCCACTCAAGAGCGTGCTGAGTTTCTTCAAACTGCGTGCTTCCTGGGGTCTGGTCGGTAATGACAAGATCGGCGGCTCCCGCTTCATGTACCTCGCCGACCCGTATAGCATCAGCGCTGCTGCCGCTTACTTCGGCATTAACAACAGCACGGGCTTCACGGGTGCCGCAGAAAGCTCCCGCAACAACCCGAACGTGTCCTGGGAGAAGGCCTTCAAGCAGGACTACGCCGTGGATATGAGCTTCCTGGACAACCGCCTGAGCACCTCCTTCGACTACTACCTGGAGCACCGTTGGGATATCCTCCTGCAGGACCAGACGGCTCCGAAGGTGATCGGTTTCAACGTCCCTTACGCCAACCTGGGCAAGGTGGACAGCTGGGGCTGGGAAGTGCAGTTGAAGTGGAACGACCGGATCGGCTCCGACTTCCGCTACAACCTCAACCTGAACCTGTCCCATAACCAGAACAAGATCATCGAGCGCAAGGAAGCCCCGTACAACAATGAATACCAGTACCAGAAGAACCACCGCATCGGCGCCCGCAGCCAGTACCAGTTCTTCCGCTACTACGATGCGGACACGCCGCGCCTCTATCAGGAGACCTTCGGCAAGCCGTTCCCGACGCAGCTGGTGGACCTGAAAGACGGTGACGCCGTGTTCGTGGACCTCGACGGTAACGGCTACATCGACGAGAACGACAAGACCCGCGAACTGGGCTTCACCGACGACCCGATGTATGTGATGGGCTTCAACGGTGGATTCAACTGGAAGAAATGGAGTTTCAACATGCAGTGGACCGGCGCCTTCGGCGTGTCCCGTATGATCTCCGACGCCTTCCGTATCCCGTTCATGTCCCGTACGGACTACGTGTCCGGCGGTCTGCTCCAATACCATGTGGACCACACCTGGGATCCGAAGAATCCTTCGCAGAATGCCGAGTATCCGCGTGCGACCTGGACCAACGGAACTGTCAACAACTACCAGGACTGCACCCTGTATGAGAAGAACGCTGCCTACGTGCGTCTGAAGACCGTGATGGTCGGCTACAATTTCCAGGCTCCGTTCTTCACGAAGCTAGGTATCAAGAATGCCCAGCTGGCGCTGAGCGCCTACAACCTGCTGACCTTCACCCCGTATATCTGGGGCGATCCGGAGTCCCGGGCTTCATCCTCACCGACCTACCCGCTGACCCGTACCGTAACGCTCAGTCTGAGACTTAACTTCTAAGAGAGATGAAACACCTATATAAAGCCTTCATTGCGATTGCTGCGGCAGTGGGATTCTGCTTCAGCATCAATTCCTGTACGGATCCGCTCAAGGTGGGCAACGCTTTCCTTGAGAAGGCTCCGGGCGGCACCGTCACGGCGGACACGGTGTTCTCGAATGCCGAATACACCCGCCGCTTCCTGGCAAACATCTACCGGGGTCAGTACTATGCCCTTCCGACGAGCTCGACGAACTCGCCGCCCCAGTGCCTGAACTACTGGAAGGGTTTACCTGACGCCCTCTCTGACACGCACCAGTTCTTCTTTGCGAATACCATCGTAAACAACAAGTACTATACGGGTGCGATGACGTCATCTTATGAGTCCAACAACAACGGTTCGATCTACCCCTACCTGAACGAATCGATCTGGGAGAACGTGCGCAAGTGCTACAACCTCCTGGAGCATATTGAAGACGTGCCGGGCCTTCCCGCAGACGAGAAGGAACGTATGAAGGATGAGGCGCGCTGCCTGCTCGCCAGTTTCTATTTCATCACGTTCCGCTTCTACGGCGGTCTCCCGATCATTGAGGGGACGTTCTCCGGTACGGAGGACGGCTATGACTTGCCTCGCGGCAGTGTGGACGAGACCGTGAAGTTCATGGTCGGCCTGCTGGACACCGTCATCAAGGGCAACCACCTCGTGTGGAGCTATGCCGGCACGGACCAGGCGAGCACGGATACGGGGCGCTGGACGTTGGCCGGAGCCCTGGCGCTGAAGTGCAAGATCCTGCAGTTCGCCGCCTCCCCGCTGTTCAACGACACGAAGCCGTACTATGACGGCAAGTACAACATGGAGGACTCCGGTCCGGTGTGGTACGGCAACTATGACGCCAACCGCTGGGTGGCGTTCCGCGACGCCTGCAAAGAGTTCATCGACAAGAACGCGGCCGCCGGCAATCCTTACCACCTGGTGGTGCCTGCCGGCAACACGCAGGAGGACTACGCGTACGCATTCCGTTCTTCCTACCTCATGCAGGCCAGCCCTGAGGTGATCCATAGCCACCGCGTGGTGACGACCACGGGCGGCAACGGCTATGCCTGGACGAACCTCATCACGAACCCGCGTATGAGCTACTGCCCGACGCAGGAGTACGTGGAGATGTTCCCTTGGGCGGACGGCCGTCCGTTCGACTGGGACGAGACCGTGGCAGCCGAGAAGACCCCGTTTGAGGTGACCGTCAGCGGAAAGCCCGTGGAGATCGACGGTCTGGACAACATGTTCATCAAGGGTGACAAGGTCGAAGGCAAACAGATGCTGCAGAACCGCAAGTACGTTCGCGACCCGCGTCTGTACGAGACGGTGGCCGTGAACGGCCAGCTCCAGACCATCAACTGGGGCAACGGCCAGCGCAGCGGCGCCAACTACGAGACCTGGGTCGGCGGTACCGACGCTGCCCAGCACCCTATCAACCAGGACGACCACTACGGCACCGGCTACCGCCACCTGCGCTACTATTCCGGCGCAGCGTTCAAAAGCCAGTACAAGCAGTGGGTGTGGCTCTGCATGAGCGAGTTCTACCTGGGCTATGCCGAGGCGATCGTACAGACCGGCGGCGACTTCGCCGAGGCGATCAAGTACATCGACATGATCCGTGCCCGCGTGGGCCTGAAGGGCCTGGTGGAGTGCAACCCGGACAAGAACCTGCTCTCGGACAAGAACGCGCTGCTGGAGGAGATCCTGCGCGAGCGTGCCTGCGAACTGGACTTCAACGACTCCCGCTACTTCGACCTGATCCGCTACAAGCGTGCCGACCTGTTCGAGAAGCAGCTTCACCGCCTGCTGGTCTACCGGCTCGACGAGAGCGGCAATCGCATCACGACCCAGTGGTACAACAACGACCGCACCAAGGCGGCGGAGGGCACTTTCAACTGGTACGAGCCGTCTCATTTCGACTATGAGCGTGCCCCGATCACGAACCTGCCGCGTGTCTGGTGGACCCAGGGTTATGACCCGAAGTGGTATCTGACCCCGTTCCCGCTGACCGAAGTCAACAAGGGCTATGGACTGGTGCAGAACCCGGGTTGGTGATAGACTTCCTGTAACTTTTAACATTCAGAAAGTATGAAAATGAGATATACAATCGTGCTTGCGCTGTCGGCGGCCTTCTGCGTGACAGCGGCCGCACAGGACCCCGGGTTCGAGAAGCGGGTGGTCGAGACCGGCCAGCCGGGCGTCGAACTGACTGAAATGGAGTCCACGGCGGCGGTATCCGTCATCACGGCGGACCAGATCGGGCACCGGAAGACCAAGAATATCGGCAACAGTATCATCGGTCAGGGTCTGGGTCTGATCTCCCTGCAGGGAGCAGGCAACGTGTCTGACATGAATCCGACTTTCTACGTGCGCGGTCTGCAGACGCTGAATAGCAACAATGCTCCGCTGATCCTGATCGACGGCATCGAACGCCCGATCACGAGCGTCTCGGCCGAAGAAGTGGAGAGCGTGTCGATCCTGAAGGACGCTGCGGCGACGGCGCTGTATGGCTACAAGGGCATCAACGGTGCGATCCTGCTGACGACCAAGCGTGGCGAGTACAACACCCGCGTGGTGAAATTCACCTACGACCACATGTTCAACTCGCTGGTCAACAAGCCGAAGTTCGTGGACGGTTACACCTACGCCCTCGCCACCAACGAGGCCCGCATCAATGACGGCTATACCGCCCAGTATTCCGACAACGAACTCGGCGCCTTCAGGAGCGGTCAGTATCCGTACCTGTATCCGAACGTGAACTGGGTGGACGAGACGTTCAAGAACACGGCTTCGACCAACAACTTCAACATGGAGTTCAGCGGCGGCCAGGGCCGTCTGCGCTACTTCGCGATGCTGGACCTGATCGCCGACAAGGGCTTCATCAACGGCTCCGAGGTGAACGAGGGCTACAGCACGCAGGACAAGTATGTGCGCGGCAACATGCGCCTGAACATGGACATCGACCTGACGCCGACGACGGACCTGCGCCTGAACCTCCTCGGCATGCTGCTGGAGGACAGCCGTCCAGGTTCGAACATCAACCCGTGGAACATGGTCTATACCATTCCTTCTTCCGCATTTCCGGTCCGTGACGAGAACGGTTTCTTCGCCGGCAGTACCAATACGACGGCGTGGCCGGGTACTTCCAACCCGGTGGGCCAGACCCGCGGCGCTGCGTACTATAAGAACCACAACCGCTTGATTTTCACCGACCTCACGATCAAGCAGGACCTGTCTTCGTGGACGGAAGGCCTGAATGCCTTCCTGCGCGTGTCCTACGACAACGTGGTGAATATGTATGAAAACCACAGCAAGACCTACGTCTATCACATCCTTGCTCCGAGCTGGCCGGCCGGTGCTTCCGAACCGACCTGGAAGACGACCTCCGCCGGTACGGACTCCGCGATGGGTACGGGTTCCGGTGCGAACTCCTATGCTCGCCGCGCGCATGTGGATGCCGGCCTGAGCTATGACTTCGAAGTGGGCGAGAGCGCCTTCAAGACGCAGCTCCGCTATGACTACGATTACCAGGATGCCAACGGCACCAACGCCACGATCTACCGCCAGGACATCGGCCTGTTGGGCCACTACAACTACGGCGGCAAGTTCCTCGCCGACCTGGTGCTCATGGCGAACGGCTCAAGCCGTCTGGCTCCTGGCACGAAGTGGGCATTCTCGCCGACCCTGTCGCTGGCATGGGTGCTCTCGAACATGGATTCCCTGCAGGGCTCCGACTGGGTGAACTACCTGAAGCTCCGCGCTTCCGCTGGTATCCTGAATGCCGATTACCTGCCGGGCAGCAATGTGTGGACCTACTACGCCGAGCGCTATTCGACCGGTGGTGGCGGATACCCGTTCTCCAGCAGCTATACCTCCGAGTTCAGCGGCACTTCCCTGGGCCAGCTCGCGACGACGAACCCGAGCCATGAGAAGGCCCTGAAGACCAACTTCGGCGTGGACGCCCGGCTGTTCGACGGCCTGACCGCGACCTTCGATGCCTACTGGCAGCGCAGGAGCAACATCTGGGTGGATTCTGCCGGCAAGTATTCGGCGGTCATCGGTAAGACTGCCCCGTATGAGAACGGCGGTATCGTCGACAGCTATGGCTTCGAACTGGGTCTGAACTACAACGTGAAGCTCGGTGACGTAATCCTCGACTACGGCGGGAACTTCAACCTCAACCGCAACAAGATCGTGGACATGCTCGAAGAGCCGCGTATGTTCGACAACCTCATCCAGACCGGCAACCCCGTCAGCCAGCTCTACGGCCTGAAGGCAATCGGCTTCTTCAAGGACGCCGCGGACATCGCTGCCAGCCCGACCCAGACCTTCTCGACGGTCCGTCCCGGCGACATCAAGTTTGAGGATGTCAACAAGAACGGTGTCGTGGATGACAACGACCTGGTGCCGATCGGCTACAGCACGGTGGCCCCGCAGATCTTCTACAACTTCCATCTGGGAGCCGAGTGGAAGGGTCTCGGGTTCTACGCCCTCTTCCAGGGCGTGGCGAAGTACAGCGCCATGCTCAACACCCAGGCGATGTACTGGCCCCGCATGGGCTACACGAGCCTGTCCCAGTACTACTATGACAACCGCTGGACCACTTCCAACCAGAACGCCCTGTTCCCGCGTCTGACCAGCGAGAACGACAGCCCGAACAACTTCCAGAACAACACCGTGTTCCTGGCGGACCGTTCGTTCCTGAAGCTGCGCAACGTCGAGGTCTACTACAACTTCCCGGCGGGCCTGCTGGAGCGCACGCACTTCATCAAGGGCGTGAAGGTCTATGCCAGCGGCAACGACCTGTTCAGCTTCGACAAGATGGCGGTGGACGATCCCGAGGCCTACGGCACGGCACAGTTGTTCCGCAGCATCGTGGCTGGTGTGCGACTGACCTTTTAACTGATAAAACGGTATGGATATGAAACACAAAAACATACTTCTCCTTGCCGTCGCGCTGTTGTGCTTCGCCGCCTGCCAGAAGCAGATGAACTACGCGGAATACAACATCTACGACAAGGACTATATCACGCAGACCTTCGAGAATGTGGGCGGCTTCATGCCCCAGATCTACAATGCCCTGGAGTATGATTTCGGCAACTACAGCAGCGGTGCGATGCTGGCTTCGGCCTCCGACGAGAGCGAGTACAGCCTCCGCGGCAATGCGATCGAGGACTTCTACAACGGCGGCTGGAGTGCTTCCAACCCCAAGTCCACGACCTGGTCCAACATGTATACGGGTATTGCGAACTGCAACCTGGTGCTGTCCGAGATGCAGGGGCTGAAGTTCGACGAACTGGTGCTCAACAAGGACTATCCGCAGCAGATGTACCGGTACCAGAACTATCAGTATGAGGCCCGCCTCATGCGTGCGTTCTTCTACTTCAACCTGGTGCGCCAGTACGGCGGTGTCCCGATGCCGACCCCTGAGATGTCGCTGGAAGAGATCAACTCGATGACCCGTTCCACTTCGGACGAGGTGTTCTCCTTCATCATCTCCGAGTGCAAGGATATCCAGGACAAGATCATCAAGGACTACACTGACCTGGGCGATATGGCGCTGGGTACGGCCGAGACCGGCCGCGCCGACCAGCTGGCTGTCCTGGCCCTCAAGGCCAAGGCTGCCCTGTACTGGGCGAGCCCGCTGTTCAACCCCAGCGGGGACAAGGAGCGCTGGCACAACGCCGCCACCTACAACAAAGAGCTGGTGGCTGCCTGCGAAGCCCGCGGCAAAGGCCTTTCCGCCAAATATGACGACCTGTGGTCGACACTCAACTACACGACGCCCGATATCGTGAAGGAGATCGTGTTCGCGCGCCGCGTCAATGGTACCAACAACAATGCGGAGTCTTACAACTATCCGGTCGGTATCGAGAAGGCGGCTTCCGTCACGAGTGTGGACAACATTATCGGTGCGAACTGCCCGACGCAGAACCTGGTGGATGCCTATGACATGCTCAACGGCAAGGGCATCAACGAGGATGGAAGCGGCTATGATCCGCAGGATCCGTACAAGGACCGCGACCCGCGCCTGGCTCTCACGGTTGCCGTCAACGGTGCGCAGTGGCCGACCTACTCCGGTGCTCCGAAGCTCCAGACCTACGTGGGCGGAGCCAACGGCCAGCCGCTGGTGGGCGCCACCACGACGGGTTACTACCTCAGGAAACTCCTCCATGGCAGCATCGACCTCCGTTCGAACAGCCGTTATCAGGTGGACTACCACTCCTACGTGTTGTTCCGCATGGGCGGCATCTACCTCGACTATGCCGAGGCTGTGTTCCGGTACCTGGGCGGCGCTGATGCGACGAGCGGCGAGTTCCCGGTGTCAGCCGCCGAACTGGCCAGCAAGACCCGTGTGCGTGCCGGCATGCCTGCCTTCGAGAGCGGCATGAGCAACGACAAGTTCTGGGAGAAGTACAAGAACGAACGTATGGTCGAACTTGCGTTCGAGAACCATCGCTTCTGGGATGTCCGCCGCTGGAAAGAGGCTGACAAATATTTCAAGAACATCGTCGAGATGCAGATCACCCAGGATGGTGACGGCTTCAAGTACACCCGCAACACGGTCTCCCGCCAGTGGGACGACAAGATGTACCTCTTCCCGATCCCGCAGGCCGAGAAGATGAAGAATCCGAATCTTGAGCAGAACCCGGGTTGGTAGCAGTCTGACTGAATCATCTTTGACGGGGGCGGCCATCGGGCCGTCCCCGTTTGTTTCTGTGCGCTTTAATTCGTATCTTTACACAAACCGCATATTCCCATGAGACCGAAGCATCTGTTATCCCTGTTCGTGTTGGGGTTCCTGACCCTTTCCGCCGGCGCCCGGCAGAAGTACAATTTCAACGCCGACTGGCTGCTCAAGGTGGGGGATTTCCCAGCTGCGCAGAAGCCGGGTTTCAACGACAAGTCCTGGCAGAAGGTTACGCTCCCGCATGCCTTCAACGAAGATGAGGCCTTCAAGCTGGACATCCATGCCCTGACGGACACCGTGATGTGGTACCGCAAGCACTTCGTGCTCCCCAAGGACACGAAGGGTAAGAAGGTGTTTATCGAGTTCGAAGGGGCCCGCCAGGGGATTGACGTGTATGTCAACGGCCAGACGGTCGGCTACCACGAGAATGGCGTGATGGCCTTCGGCTTCGACCTGACCCCGTATGTCAAGCCCGGCAAGAACGTAATCGCCGTGCGCATCGACAACGATTGGGACTACAAGGACCGGGTCCGGGGCGTGAAATTCCAGTGGAGCGACCGCAATTTCAACGCGAACTACGGCGGCCTGCCGAAGAACGTCTGGCTGCATGTGACGGATAAGTTCTACCAGACCCTGCCGCTCTACAGCAACCTCGGGACGACCGGCGTGTATGTCTACGCCAAGGACATCCGGGTGGGCGAGCGCTCCGCGATCCTGCACGCCGAGTCGCAGGTCCGCAACGAGAGCGGCCTGCCGCAGACGGCAGTCTACGCCGTGGCGCTGGTCGACCGTGACGGCCGGACGCTCAAGACTTTCGAGGCGGAGCCCGTGACGGTTGCGGCGGGGGAGACGGCGACGCTCTGCGCCGAGGCTCCGGTCGAAGGGCTGCATTTCTGGAGCTGGGGTTACGGATATCTGTATGATGTCAAGACCTGCCTCAAGGTGGACGGGAAGGTCGTGGACGAAGTGACGACGCGGACCGGTTTCCGCAAGACGCGGTTTGCCGAAGGCAAGATCTGGATCAACGACCGCGTGCTGCAGGTCAAGGGTTACGCCCAGCGGACCTCCAACGAGTGGCCGGCGCTCGGGCTTAGCGTCCCCGCGTGGCTGAGCGATTATTCCAACGACCTGATGGTCAAGGACAACGCGAACACGGTGCGCTGGATGCACGTGACGCCCTGGAAGCAGGATATCGAAAGCTGCGACCGCGTGGGCCTGATGATGTCCATGCAGGCCGGTGATGCCGAGAAGGACATCGAAGGGCCGCAGTGGGAGCAGCGCAAGGAATTGATGCGCGACGCGATCATCTACAACCGCAACAACCCGTCCATCGTTTATTATGAGATTGGCAACAAGGGCGTGAGCCGCGAGCATTTCCTGGAGATGCGCGAGATCCGTGACCAGTATGACTTCTACGGCGGCCGGGCGATCGGCTCGCGCGAGATGCTGGACATCCGCGAATCGGAGTACGGCGGCGAGATGCTCTACATCAACAAGAGTGCGCACACGCCGTTCTGGGCCATGGAGTACTGCCGCGACGAGGCGCTCCGCAAGTATTGGGACGACTGGTCCTATCCTTTCCACAAGGAAGGGGAGGGCAACAACATGGTCTGGTCCGCGTCCCGGAACGCCTATGTGCCCGGCGGGGCTGCGGCCTACAATCGCAACCAGGACAACTTCGTAGTGGAGCACGTGGCCCGCTGGTATGACTATTGGCGTGAGCGCCCGGGCACGGGCAAGCGCGTGAGCAGCGGCGGCGTCAAGATCATCTTCTCCGACTCCAATACGCATTTCCGTGGCGTGGAAAACTACCGCCGCAGCGGCAACGTCGACCCGCTCCGCATCCCGAAGGACACCTACTTCGCCCATCAGGTGATGTGGGACGGCTGGGTGGACATCGAGAAGCCCCACATCTATATCGTAGGCCACTGGAACTACGATGCCGGGACCGTCAAACCGGTCTATGTGGTGTCTAATACAGAGACTGTTAAGCTCTATCTGAACGGTAAGGAGCTCCCTGCTCCTGAGCAGCAGTATCAGTTCCTGTTCACCTATAAGGACGTGGCTTTCGCCCCCGGAAAACTGGAGGCTGTTGGTTACAACGGCGGTCGCGAAGTGACTCGCTACAGTCTGGAGACGGCCGGCGCCCCGGTAGCCCTGAAACTGACGAAGATCGAGAACCCGAGCGGCTGGAAGGCCGACGGCGCCGATGTGGCCCTCGTCCAGATCGAGGTCGTCGATGCGCAGGGCCGCCGCTGCCCGCTGGCGAACGACATGATCCACTACGACCTGCAGGGCCCCGCGGAGTGGCGCGGCGGCATCGCACAGGGACCGGACAACTACATCCTCGCGAAGGACTTCCCGGTGGAGTGCGGCGTGAACCGCGCGATCCTCCGCTCCACGACGACGGCCGGCAAGATTACGCTCACGGCGAGCGCCGAAGGCCTGAAGGGCGCCTCGATCAGCTTCGAGACGGTTCCGTTCGAAGTGAAGGGCGGCCTGTCGACCTACATCCCGGGCGAGCACCTCGCGGCGCGGCTGGACCGCGGCGAGACGCCGCGGACTCCTTCTTACATCGACCGCACGATTGATGTGGAGATTGTGGGGGCCACGGCTGGTTCCAACGGCCAGGACGTGGCGGCCAGCTGGGACGACAACGAGCGCACCGGCTGGAAGAGCGAAGGTGCGCTGGAGAGTGCTTGGATCACCTACCACCTGGGCCGGATGGCCACGGTGGATGAGGTCTGTGTCAAGATGTCCGGCTGGCGGGACCGCCGGTATCCGCTCCAGCTGTATGCGGGCGACACGCTGATCTACGAAGGCGAGCTGCCGCGCAGCCTGGGCTATGCCCACATCAGCGTTAAGCCGGTGATGACCCGCGAGATCACGCTCAAGCTCAAGACCGCGTCCGAGGAGAAGGACGCTTTCGGCCAGGTCGTGGAGCTGGCCGACCAGCGGAACGCGCAGGCCGGCGTCGGCGGGCAGCAGCGAAACAGCGAACTCAACGTCATTGAAATTGAATTCAAGGAGAACTTGTTGCAATAATTGTTAACTTTGCACCCGGAAATTTTGATGATATGAAACAGCTCAACACGAAACTGATGCATCCGGCGGAGCAGCTTGCGCTCATCATCGGCCGGATCTACCGCAGCGGTCTCACGACGACCTCCGGCGGCAACCTGTCCATCATGGACGACAACGGCGACATGTGGATCACCCCGGCCGGTATCGACAAGGGCTCCCTGACCGCCAAAGATATCATGTGCGTCAAGGCGGACGGTACCATCGTCGGCCCGCACCGCCCGTCCTCCGAGTACCCCTTCCACAAGGCGATCTACAAGATCCGCCCCAAGATGCATGCGGTCATCCATGCGCATCCCCCGGGACTCGTGACCTTCAGTATCGTGCATCAGATTCCGGACACCAGCATCCTGCCGCAGGCCCGCAACGTCTGCGGTCCCATCGGTTTCGCTCCCTATGACGTGCCGGGCAGCGCCGCGCTGGGCGAGAAGATCGCCGGCGAGTTCAAGAAGAATCCGGACTACAAGGCCGTGATCATGGAGAACCACGGCGTGGTGCTCTGCGGCGAGGACATCGCCGACGCCTACCAGCGTTTCGAGACCCTCGAACTCTGCGCCCGCACCATCCTCAATGCCAAGACCCTGGGCGATCCGCACTACCTCACCGAGGAGGAGCTTCTCTTCCATGAGAACCACCTGGTCGGTGATTTCCAGCATTTCATGAACGTCGACCACCCGTCCGACGAGCGCGCCCTGCGCACGGAGATCGTGCGGATGGTGCGCCGCGCCTGCGACCAGAAGCTGATGAGCAGCTCCTACGGCACGGTCTCGATGCGTTGGCGCGGCAACGACTTCCTCATCACGCCTCCGGGCATCCAGCGCTGGGACATCGACGAGGAGGACCTCGTCCAGATCAAGGACGGCATGGCCGAAGCCGGCAAGACCCCGAGCCACGCTACGGCGCTCCACTACGAGATCTACCGCCGCAACCCCAAGGTCAACGCGATCATCCTCACGCAGTGCCCGTCCCTGATGGGTTACTGCACGACGGATGCCGAGTTCAACGTCCGCACCATTCCGGAGAGCTGGATCTTCCTGCAGGACGTGCCGAAGTTCCCCTTCGGCGCTCACGTCACCGACCCGGGCAAGGTCGCCGAGGTCTTCAAGAACCGTCCGTGCGCGATGCTCGCCAATGACTCCGTGGTCGTGGCCTCTGACAGCCTGATCAACGCCTTCGACCGCCTCGAAGTCGCCGAGTTCGCCGCCAAGTCGCTGATCCTCGCCACGCCGGTCGGCAAGCTCCACCCGATCACCGACAAGGAAGTCGAAGACCTCCGCGTCGCCTTCCACGTCGGGGAGTAGCACCCGCCGGCCCTGAACTCCGGCCCGGACTGCCTGCCATGCCGGATTCAGCCGGGATTCCCTGCGCGGTTTAGAAGGTATTAATTTTCAACTAATTGTGATTTTGCCCTGGGACGATTGTCCCGGGGCAAAATCGTATATTGCTAATTTTTATAGCATTACTAATACAAGTAATCAGTCAATTATCCCCGAGAAAAGTATAAAAATCGTATTTCCGTATTTTTCAAAATGCTTGTTTTCAGCATTATAGCAGTTAAACGTTTATTCTTCGAATAAAACGGATAACCCATCTTACCTTTGGGGTCATGACACAGAAACGGAAATACAGCTCCAGGGGTTATGTCCATATCTTTGGGATTACCTACGATGGTGGGATTTGTTTTTATACCATGGCAGATTGTCTGGTTTGGTTCACGCTTTTCTGCACGCTGGCCAGGAAATATCATGTCAAGGTACTTGCTGTTTGCATCATGCTGAATCATTTTCATATAGAAGCCTGGTTCCCGTCCAGGGAGGCGATGTCCTGCTTGATGAGGGATTTGAACAGCCGGTACACGCAGCAGTACACCCGGCATTATGGTCTGAAAGGGGCTCTTTTCCGTGAGCGATATGGCAATTCGTTGAAGTTGAAGGAGCAGCGCATCAAGGATAATTTCGTGTATATCTGCAACAATCCGATCGGCAAAAAAGCAGTGGCCCGGGCGGAGCAATATCGTTGGAATTTCCTGGCTTATATGATGTCGGATCATCCTTTCTCGGATCCGGTCATCATCAGAAAATGCTCCAGGCTGTTCCTTTGTGCCCGGTCAGAGGTGCTGAGGCGCTCTCGAGAGGGCCAGCCCCTGGGGTATGTCTTTTTTGAAGGTCTGTATGAAAATCTGTCTGTCCGAGAGCGGAAGCAGATGGTGGACCTGATCATATCCTCTTATAATGCAATTGATTACGAAGAGATATGTAAGGTCTGGGGTGGATACGACCAGTTATGCGGGATGCTGCGGACCGTGTCCGGGTCTGAATATGACCTGGTAGATGATGAATCAGCAGAAGATTACAGACGCTATTATCAGATGATACGCATCGTGGCGGAGTCCGGTTTCGATATCTGGCATCGGAGATTTACTGGCTTGCCGGATGAAGAAATCGGCAAGGTGGCAAGGATTCTTGCAGACAATATCAATGCTACGAAAATGGAACTGACTAAATTCTTGCATTGCCCGTTTTTGGAACTGTTTGGTATTCAGTAAGAAAGAAAATTGCTCCGGGAAAATCTTCCCGGAGCAATTATATAAGTCTCTATAATGCAACGAGTTGTAAAAACGCCGCGATAGAGAAGAATCGTCGGAGGGATTATAACTTCCGGGCACGGACCTCGGAGATCATGCCCTTGCGGTCTTCCGAGGCGGCGGTGTAGGAGACCTCGACCGGGAGGTCCGCCGAGGCTGCGCCGTAGGCGACCGTGCCGGTGTGCGTCACGACGCTGGCGCCGTTGTAAGTGGCTTCCACATAGAAGCGATAGGTCCCCTTGGCGACCGGCGCTCCTGCCTGGTCGGTGAAGTCCCAGGTGAAGGTCTGGACGCCGCTCTCAGCCGGCGTGGCGCCGGTGAAGGCGTCTATCTGCTCATCCGTCAGGTTATCGGCATCCACGTGCTTGACCCAGGTCGGCACGCAGGAGGTACGGTAGGTATAGCCGCGCTGCGGCTTGGAGCCGTCGCGGCTGCGTCCCTTGGCGGTGAACTCGGTCACGAAGAGGGTCTTGACGACCTGGCCCTCGGCATTCTCGATCCAGACGGCATACTGGTTGGAGCCGGGGCCGGCCTGCTTGGTATAGTTGAAAGAGATCTCCAGGCTGCCCGGCTTGGGCGCACAGGAGGCCATCAGCACTGCGGCGGCGCAGGCCATCAGGAAGGAAAGGACTTTTGTCATGGTGCAGCTAATTATTGGTTCAAGCGAAGATAAACATTTCTCACGGAAATTGTCCAGCTTCGGCAGGGAAATTTACATTCCTGCCAGGCTGCGCACGCGCTCGCGGTACTTGCGCGACACGGGCAGGGTGGTGTCTGCCAGCGTCACGGTCTCTGCAGTGTACTCCGTGATGAAAGCCCGGTTGACCAGATAGGCCCGGTGGATCCGCAGGAAACCCGGGCCGAGCAGTGCCTCCCACTGGGAGATGCCGGTCTTGTTGCGGTAGCTCCGACCCTCCGTGGCGTGGACCCAGACTTCATCGTCGTTGGACTCCACGTAGCGGATCTCCGAGGGACGGAGCGAAACCTCGTGCCGGTCGGAGACGAAGCGCAGCGGCTGCTCCCCCGCAGGGTATTTCCGCTCCAGCCAGCGGGACAGCCAGATATCCCCGGCCACCAGGACCAGCAGGATCAGGGCTAGGAATACCGGATTGAGCAGCGCATCCGCTACGTCCGGTACGTAGAGGACATGGGGCCCCGTCCGGAAGCGTCTGATGAAACAGTGGGCCAGAAGGACCAACAGGATCTCTCCAACCAGCAGGCCGGCCGTCACGAACAAGCCGTCCCGGATTCCTTCCCAGCGATGCGTGAAAGTAATCTTCGGATAGAGCCACCGGGCCGCCAGGGCTCCGGGCAGGAACATGGTCCCGACGAACAGGGCTTCACCGAAGCGGTAGCCGAAACTCAGCAGGATCACCGCCACCAGGGCGACGGCGGCGACATAGTATCCGGTCTGGCAGAGCGCTTTCTTCATGACAGGACAAAAATAAGGAATTTTCGCCACCCTTCCCATACGCCGGCCGGCCGACAGGGGGTTTTCACCGGCCGACAGGGGGATTCGACCTTTCATTTTACAGTCAGTATATGTACCTTTGTATCAGTTGAGTCCCTATATAAATGATGATCATGAAAACCCTCCTGCCGCTTCAGTTTGAAACCCCGCCCGAAGCACTCCAGGCTGCCAAGCCCCGAGGGGCGACCCTCCCGGACCTCTTCTCCCAGGGCAGCCCTTTCTGGATGAGCCTGCTCACCATCCTGCTGGTTGCGCTGCTCTTTGCGGCCTGGAAGGCCCCTCGCTGGGTCAAGGAGATCGGGCTTGCCGCTCCGGTCGTGGCCATCCTCTCCGTACTGTTCGGCTTGTACAATACCTTTGACACCTTGGGGCAGACCGCCGGCGCAATCAGTCCCGGCGTTTTGTTCGGCGGCCTGCAATGCTGCACGATACCGATCATCTACGGCCTGCTGATCTACTTGGTTTCGCTGATTATCAGGATTATCCATAAACCCAGGATCTAACTCCGGAAGATATGCACATACACTACACCAGATGGGCCGTACTGACGGTCCTGGGGCTGCTGACGGCCTGCCACCAAGCCCCGAAAACGGCGGGAGACATGGTCCCGGACCGTGTGATCGCCCCGATGGCCAAGGCCTGTACGGTCGAGGACCTGACGCCGTATATTGCCAGCGCCACGCTCTGCCCCACGGACGGAGCGCAAGACTTCGCCGTGCCGCCGTTCAAGACGCTCCTTCGTCCGGACGCCTTCTATTTCCTGAACGGCAGCGCCGTATGGCGCCTCAGCCGCGACGGCAAGGAACTCCGGCAGATCGGCCGGTCGGGCCGCGGTCCCGGCGAGTACCTGGCCGTCGAGGACATCTGCCTGGATGTCTCCGACTCAGAGGTGCTCTGCATGACCTCCTACCGGGGCGGCGGCGTCCTGCGCTACAGCGCCGCGACGGGCGAATTCCTCGGACAGACCGTCCCGGCGGAATTGCCATCGACACCGACCGGGATCATCCCGCTGCAGGATGGCGGTTTCGCTTTGTATTTCACCGGGTTCGATGCTCCCGGGTCCTCGATCGACCCGGAGAATCCAGCCTGGTGTCTGTGGTCCTACGACAAGACCGGTGCCGTGACCGGCCGCCAGCTCCTGCTGACCGATTTCAACATTCCTTTCTCGATGCTGCGCGCCGTCACGGAGATCTCTCCCGGCCGTTACATCCTGGTCCCGGAATCCTCCTACGCATCCTGCCCCGTCTTCGAGGATGGTCGGATCCGCGAAGTGCTCTCCTTCGACCTGGGACCCAAGTACCTGCCGCGGGGCTACGCCCTGCAGGGAGGGGGTGATCCCTGGGACAGGTTCGGAGACATCATGGACAGCGACTACTACAAACTGGTGAGCAATGTCCACATGACCCCGAAACGGATCTGCTTCTCCCTCTTCGGCGCCGGAGGGTCCACTTGGTGCCTGCTCAGCAAGGCAAACGGGTCCCAGACCATCCTTTGGCCGCAGATCATCATGACCCGTCTCCTGGCCACGGACGGGGAGACCTTCTATTTCGGGATTCCGCCCTTCGCTGAGCAAGACAAGGACAACGGCATCTTCGAGCGGGACGCCCTGGTCAGCTATCTGGTCGAACAGGGGATCCTTCCATTCCCTTCCTACACCTGGCAGATGGTAGCCGTCCGCTTTAAGGGTTGAGACTGAATTGATTACAAATTTGCCCCGGGGCGTTTTCCCCGGGGCAAAATCATAAATGACGTATAATCAGTCGGTTGCTGGAACGCGGGCGTGAGATTCCGGGTCAAGCCCGGAATGACTGTGCGCGTCCGGAATCCCGCTACAGCTCGTCGGCGTGGGCGAGGAGGTACTTCTCGGCTTCGGCGTTCCACAGGCCGTTGTGGGCCTTGCAGATGCGGTCGAGCTCGTCGTAGACCGGCTTGCCGACCTTGCCGAAGTCCGCGATGGCGGTCAGCGGCATCGTCACGTGGGTGTAGATGAGCTTCTTGCCGCCCGGGATGTTCGGGAGGTTGAGGGTCGTCTCGACCACGGCGTTGAGACCGCCGACGTGGGTCACGAGACCGGCCGGGTCCATGCCGAGGCCCATGTAGTGGAGGGCTTCCTTCATGTCGTCGGTGTTGCCGCCGGAGGTGCCGACCACGTGCGTGGAGTTGTAGTGGACGTTGTAGAAGTTGAACGGAGCCTTGAACGGAGCTTTGCCGGGACCGGCGAAGAAGTTGAGGCAGCCGTCGAAGGCGAGGATGTCGTCGGCCTGCTCGACCACCGGGGCCACCGGGGCGAAGCAGAAGACATCGTCGTAGCCCTCACCGCCGGCAATGCCCT
>Ga0310697_10001256_pt1 | contig 30654 bp, 22 predicted proteins | sample 172DNAGHGlowgp2_FD_203883 | JGI IMG/M metagenome (GOLD analysis project Ga0310697, IMG submission 203883) | Sheep rumen microbial communities from Palmerston North, Manawatu-Wanganui, New Zealand - 1728 DNA GHGlow gp2 (v2) (version 2) | ecosystem: Host-associated > Mammals > Digestive system >... | reverse complement strand
CGCGTTCGTGTTGTGCTTTGATTTGCTCCTCGCTGGGACGGCTGTACCATGAGAAGCCGATGAGCACGAGGGCCATGAGAATGAATCCGGTGATGGTGTTCTTGTCCATATTTTGTTGCGCGGCGGGCGCCGCTGTTTAAAAGTTTAACGTTTAATGTTTAAGGTTTAAAGATTTATGACTGAGTAATCTCTTTATTGATGCTTTCGATGTAGTTGAGGAGTTCGTCGCGGCCCTGGCGGGTCTCGGCGGAGGTGACGATGTAGGGCGGGAGGGGCTCCCAGTCCTCGGCGAGGCGCTTCATGTAAGCGTTGATGCTGTTCCCCAAGGCTTGCTTGCCGAGCTTGTCGGCTTTGGTGAATACGATGCTGAAGGGGATGCCGCTTTCGCCCAGCCATTGCATGAACTCGAGGTCCACCTGCTGCGGCTCGTGGCGGCAGTCAATGAGCACGAAGAGGTTCGTGAGCTGCTCGCGCTGCAGAATATAACCGGCAATCATGTTCTCCAGCTTGGCACGCTCGGTCTTGCTGCGCTTGGCGAAGCCGTAGCCGGGAAGGTCCACAAGATACCAGGCGCCGCCATTTATCTCGAAGTGGTTGATGAGCAGGGTCTTGCCAGGTGTCGCCGAGGTCTTGGCCAGCTTCTTGTTGCCGGCCAGCATATTGATGAGGCTGGACTTGCCGACATTGGAGCGCCCTATGAAAGCGTACTCTGGTGCGTGGTGCTCGGGGCATTGGGCGATGAAGGCACTGCTCTTGATATATGTAGCGTTCTTGATGGTCATGGGAGCGTTTTGCGTTGAGCGCTTAGAAATCATAGTTTAAGCCGAGGGAGAGCCATTCCTTGAACATGAGGAAGGTGCCATCGTGGTCTTCACCGGCACGGTATTTATCGCTGCTGTCGTCGAAGCGGGGATACAGGAACAGCTTAGCAGAGAGGTATCTGTTGATGGTGAAGTTGAGGGTGTTCTCCCATTCGATGCGTGTGAGGTGGAAGTTGGAGAACCAATAGAGGCGCGAGGCCCATGAGATGTTCTTCCACATGTGGTAGGTGAAGGTGAACTCCACATTGGGACCCCATTCGTGTTTGGAATGGTGCCCTTCGTTGATGCCGTAGCGTTCGAGGAGTTCATCGCGCTTCACATAAGTAATCACATAAGAGAGCGGTGCCAGGTGAAGTTTACCCTCGAAGCGCTTCTTCTTGATGATATAGTCCATACCGATAGAGGACCGCACATAAAGCGGAGAGATGAAGGCCGCCGTGATTTCATCGGAGTTGGCCTTGTAACTCTTGTAGGGTTGCGTCTCTAACTGCAGCTGTGCCGCATAGTTCCAATTACCGATGGCCTTGATGCCGAGGCTCGACGTGAGGCGCAGTAGGTTGTTCGTGGCCTTGAATTTATGGTATTGGTCGGTCTCGGAAGTCTGGAAACCGAGCTGCGCCTCGAACTTGTTGTCCCATTGCACGCGCCGTTGGTTGTTGTAGTTTGCCTCGGCTGAGAGCTGGCTGAGCATGGCGTAGTTTGTCTCACCGCCCTGATACCAGTTCTGGGAGTAGTAGCTCTGCGTGAACTGCAGCGATCCGTTGCCCTTGAATGTCCAGAAGTTGGGCTTCTTCACCTCGGGCTCCACCGCCTCCACGTCCACGTCGGGGAGGATGATGTCCTCTGTCGTTTCTGTCAGCAGTATGGGCACGTTCGGCAGTTGCGGAAGGTCTGTGCGGAGGCGACCGGCGTTGTTCAGCTGCAGCTCTGTGCTTGAGAACAGCTGCGGGTACAGGATGTAAGCGCTGGTGAGGTAATCATTGATGGTTGCATCTAATTGCAACTGCGCATCGTTGCCGGGATCCTCCGCGGTGCCCATGCTTTGTGCCAACGCGCTGGTATAGACGGTGCCAGGGGCGAAGAGGCGGAACATATAGGGTGATGGCGTGGAGGGTGTGCTGAGGTTCTGGAGGTCGTTGACCAGTTGCGTCAGCGAGTCAGAGTAGGCCGTGACGATTCCGGCGTCCACCTTTTGGACGCCATTTTTCTGTCGATGGTGGTGCTGCGCTTGTGCGTGAAGGGCTATACCGCACAGGGTAAGTAGGATGAATATCTTTCTCATAGGAGGATTTCTCTAACATTGAGCGCGCAAAGGTACGCAAAAAGGATGAAAGTGCACAATTTTTACACCCTAAATGCATTATTTTTATATAATAAGGTGTATTTTTCTTGATAAAAATTGGAGCGTATCATCACTTTTTACTACTTTTGAGCCGTTAACCAAAGTAAGATGGCCTATGAAATTAATTGTTGACAGCGGCTCTACCAAGACTTCATGGCGTTTGCAACTGGAGTCCGGCGCTCCGTTCCCCATCGAGACGATTGGCGTGAATCCCGTGCGCGATGACGCGGAGGCTGTCCATCAAGTCATCATTACCGCCGCTCGGTCTTTTGAGCGCGAGATGCCGTTGATGCAACACGAGGATTTCACGGCATCCAGTGTCACGGAGATCTATTTCTATGGCACTGGATGTGTTCCACCCTATGCTGACGTCGTTCGTCATAGCCTCTCCGAAGCCTTCCCAATGGCTAAATCGTTCGTGGAGAGCGATTTGCTGGGAGCCGCGCGCGCCTTGTGCGGCCACTCCGAGGGCATCGCCTGTATTATGGGTACGGGCTCTAACTCCTGTCTCTACGATGGTGAGCGTATCGTGAAGAATGTCTCGCCGCTGGGCTGGATTCTGGGCGACGAAGGCAGCGGCGCCGTGTTGGGGCGCTTGTTCGTGGGGGAGGTGCTGAAGCGTCAGTTCCATAAGTCTTTGTGCACTAGCTTCCTGAAGTATCATAATCTGACGCAGGCCGATATCATCGACCGCGTCTATCGCCAGCCCCAGCCCAACCGCTTCCTGGCTTCGTTGGTGCCTTATATCTCCCGTGTTCAGGATGACCGCGAAGTGCGACCTTTCCTGTTGCGTGAATTCCGTCGTTTCTTCAAGCGGAATGTCCAGGCTTACGACCGTCCCGACCTGCCTGTTAACTTCGTGGGAGGCGTTGCCGCCGCTTTTGAAGGGATACTGCGGGAATCGGCTGAGAAAGAGAAACTTACGTTCGGTATCATAGAAAAGTCACCGATTGACAAAATCTATCAATATCATTGCGGTTAGCAAGAACTACGATAGTGCATTTTGCAAAGTGCAGTTTGCAAAACATACCTCATAAGGCCGCATGAAGGTGCTTAGGAACCTCTGAAATCCCTATAAAGCTTTGTTTTTATGCTGCATAACATAAACGAGTGGGAACAATGTGTTCCATTTGCCCCTATCTTTGTTGCCGTTATCCTGAAAACAATCTTTTTACCTTAAACGGACTAATACCTAAAGACTGAAGCAATAGGGTCGCTGCGAAGCGGCCCTTTTGTTGTTATGTATGCGGGTGGAAAATTAACGGCCATTTTCTTTGCGTTTTCCGTCAAAAATGTGTATCTTTGCAGCGGCTTAAAGATATTCCTATGAAACAAGGCTTTGACAACGAGAAATACCTCCGCATACAGTCGGAGCACATCAAAGAGCGCATCGCGCAGTTTGGTGACAAACTCTACATGGAGTTCGGCGGTAAACTTTTTGATGACTACCACGCCAGCCGTGTGCTGCCCGGCTTTCAGCCCGACAGTAAGCTGAAAATGCTGATGCAGCTGAAGGACGATGCCGAGATCATCATTGTCATCAGTGCCGAGGATATCGAGCGCAACAAGGTGCGCGGCGATTTGGGCATTCCCTACACCGAGGATGTGCTGCGCCTGCGCAATGTCTTCACAGAGCGCGGCCTTCTCGTGAGCAGCGTCGTCATCACACACTTCAATGGTCAGGCCTCTGCCATAGCTTTCCGCGAGCAGCTGGAGCGGTTGGGGCGCGTGCGCGTCTATTACCACTATCTCATTGAGGGCTATCCCACGAATGTCGAGCTGATAGATTCCGACGAGGGCTTCGGCAAGAATGACTTCGTGGAGACCACGCGCCCGCTGGTCGTGGTGACAGCTCCCGGTCCCGGTAGCGGCAAGATGGCGGTGTGCCTGAGCCAGCTATGGGGCGAGAACCGCCGTGGCGTGAAGGCCGGCTATGCCAAGTTCGAGACCTTCCCCATCTGGAGCATTCCCCTGAAGCACCCCGTCAACGTGGCCTACGAGGCCGCCACCGCAGACCTCAACGATGTCAACATGATTGACCACTTCCACCTTGAGGCCTACGGCAAGACGACCGTCAACTACAACCGCGACATCGAGATTTTCCCTGTCCTGAATGCCATCTTCGAGAGCATCTACGGCGAGAGCCCCTATAAGTCGCCCACGGATATGGGCGTCAATATGGCCGGATTCTGCATCTCCGACGATGAGGTGTGCTGCGAAGCCTCCAAGCAGGAGATCATCCGCCGCTACTATGCCGCCTTGGGCGAGATGCTCGATGGCAAGAAAGGCAACGAAGAGGTGAACAAGATAGCGCTCTTGATGAAGCAGATGAAACTCACGACAGCCAGCCGACCCACCACCGTGGCCGCCTATGAGCGTCGTCTGCAAAGCGGCAACGCCTCTGCTGCCATCGAACTGGAGGACGGCACCATCATCACCGCCGACACCAGCGACCTGCTGGGACCTTGTGCAGCGCTGTTGCTCAATGCCACCAAGTATCTGGCGGGCATCGACCACTCCCTGAAGCTGATTCCGCAGGACATGATTGTCCCCATTCAGCGCATGAAGACATCCATGTTACACGGCAACAACCCACGTCTGCACACCGACGAAGTGCTCATCGCCTTGGCGGTGCTCTCCCAGCACGATGAGAACTGCCGACGCGCACTTGACACGTTGCCGCAGTTGGACGGCTGTCAAGTGCACGCCACCGTAATGCTGGGCGAGGTGGACCGTAAGATCTTCAAGAAGCTGGGCTGCGGCCTCACCTGCGACCCCGTTCGGAAAGTGTAGCTTTTCCCTTTTTATTTAGTCATGTAAATGTCGAGGGTGCCACCACGCATGATGTCTGCGTGGTCAAGGATGAGTGCGCCCTCTTCGCCGCGACGGGCGTTGTCGAGCGCCTGGCGCTGGAGCGGCTGACCGTTGAGCAGAGCACGCTTGATGTAGATGGCCTTGTCGCTGAGACCATGTGTGCGGATGGTGAAGGTCTTGCCGCCACCCACGTGGAGCGTGGCCTCATTGACCAGCGGTGAGCCCAGGACATAGCGGCCGCCGCAGGGTTCCACTTGATAGAAGCCGAGGGCCGAGAGAATGTACCAGGCGGACATCTGGCCTACGTCCTCATTGCCGCAGAGGCCCGCGGGCTGGTCGGTATAGAGCTCGCGCTGAATCTGCTTCACAATCTTGGCCGTCTTGCGGGGCTGGCCCATGAGGGCATAGAGGTAGGCGGTGTGATGGCTGGGCTCGTTGCCGTGGGCATACTGCCCGATGAGACCTGAGATGTCTGGGTTGGCGTCTGCGTTGAGCTGGCTGTCAGCTGCAAAGAGGCCGTCGAGGCGCTTCAGCGCTGCCTCGCGTCCGCCGAGCATCGCCACGAGGCCTGGCACATCATGAGGCACCAGCCACAGGTACTGCCAGGGGTTGCCTTCGGTGTAGTCGCTCGTTTGGTAGGCTGGATTGAAATCGTCGATGGGATTGAATTCGCCTTGTGAGTTCTTGGAACGCAGGAAGCCTACGCGTGAGTCGTAGAGGTTGGGGTAGGAGTGGGCGCGCTTGTCGAGGTTGTCGATGGCCTGTTGCATCTCGGCGGGGGAACCGCCGAGCGCACTGCTCTGGGCGTTTAAGATGGCTTTGCCGGCTTGTACGGCAGCCCAGTCGGCCAGCATGTATTCAAGCGTCATGCTGAGCGAGCCGCCGTGGTGGTCGTTGGCGACGTAGCCGAGGCGTTTCATGTCATCCAGTCCGCGCTCGTCCATGAGCAAACTCGAGGCCATTGCTTTCCACGCGGCCAACGAGTCCTTCACATATCCTTTCAGCAGCGCATCGGCCAGGATGGGCACGGCAGGGCAGCCTACCATGCAATCGGTCTCCTGCGACATCAGATGCCACACGGGCAGCTTGCCCTGCTCGCGGAAGATACGCAGGTAGGTCTCGACCACAGAGGGCATCATTTCAGGCAGGATGATGGTGCTAAGGGGAGCCGCAGCGCGATAGGTGTCCCAAAGGGAGAGGGTGGTGAGATAGGAGGCATTCGTCACTCCGAAGGGCCATGCGACAGAGGCGCGTCCGTCGTCTTGGGGGAGCTGACCAGCATATAACCGATACACGCGATTGTCGGCTCCACGCCAATCTCCATTTTCGTCATCCCAGATTTGCGGAGCCACCATGAAATGGTACATGGCGGTGTAGAAAATGGTGCGGTCGCGGTCATTCAGGAAGGTTGCTTGAATACGAGCGAGGTTGCGGTTCCACTGCTCGTTGGCATATTCCCTCATATAATCAAAGGTCATGAATGGCCCAACCATGTTCTTCATTGCATTGAACTCCGAAACAGGGCTGAGTGAAATCGTTACGATGAGTGGCTCTGTACTTGGCTCAAAGTCAATCCGATGATAGTGACAATCCGTATTAAATTCCCAACAGTCTGCGATGGGGCGTGAGAAGCGCATCGCGAAATAGCAGTGCTGTACGTTTGCCCAGCCGTGGCTAATACGATAGCCGACACATAGGGTGTCGTTCACAAAGGTCAACCGACTATTCAATACGTGGTCGCCGACACCGTTCTCCAAGTCAATAATAAGACTTTGAGTGACAGCTTCCTGCGGGTAGGTGATGCGATACATGGCATTGCGTGTATCGGCTGTGATTTCCGTGCGAATATGGTTGTCCAGCAGGACGCTATAGTAGCCAGGGCGCACCTCCTCATTCTCATGGCGGTAAGGGGTGGCAATTCCCTCACGTGAGAACGTAACATCACCCGTAATAGGCATAATCGCCACGTCTCCGAGGTCGGAGCAGCCCGTGCCGCTGAGGTGCGTCTGGGCGAAGCCTACAATCTTGGTGCCGCTCTCGTGGTAGCCTGAGCACCAGTCCCAGCCCGTCTCCAGTTGCGTAGGGCCTGCATTGACCATGCCGAAGGGCACGTTGGCGCCCACGAAGACATGGCCGTGGTCGCCGGTGCCGATGCGGGGATCGACATAGGAGGTAAAAGACCCTCCCCCCGGCCCCTCCCTTGTAGGGAGGGGAGTAGTTACTTGTGCTGGTAGCGTAAGCGAAACGCTAAAGAACAGGATTGCTGAAAGACTTTTTTTCATAGCTCTGATGATTATTATTCGGCTGTGGGGAGGATTTGTTTGATTTCAACGTTGTGGTAGTAGTGCTTCAGGATTTGCTCGTAGGTGTAGCCCTGCTCGCCCATCACGGCAGCGCCAATCTGGCAGAGGCCTACGCCGTGGCCCCAGCCCTTGCCGTGGAGAACGAAGCGGTCGGGGATGCCTGTGACGGGGTCGATAGCCTGCCGCTCCACGGTGAAGGCAGCGCTCTTCAGGTGCGTGGCACTGAGGGCGCAGCGTATCTCCAGCTCCTTGCCGATGGTGAAGGTTCGTTTACAGCCCACAATCTGCAGCTTGATGATGCGCTCGCTGGGCCCACGCTCAATGGGCACGAGGTCGAGGATATCGCCCAGATCGTCCATCTTCAGATGGGCGCTGATGTAGCGCTGTGCCTCGGCTTGCGTGAGCGTTACCGTCCAGCGGTAGAAATCGGTCGTCTCCTGGTCGTAGTCGTTGAGGACCTGCTGAATGACCTTCGGGTCTGTCGTGTTGCAGAAGGAGTCTTCGATGCTCTCGAGATAGGGGTAGTGCTTGTCCTCCCAGCAGCTCTCGAAGGTCTCGGTGTGGCCGCCGCAGCACTTGGAGAAGCGTGCATCACAGACCTCGCCGTCGCAGACGAGCACCTGCCCCTGGGTGGCTTTCACGGCGGCCTCCACCTGTGGGCTGGTCTGGCGCGTAATGCCCTGATAGCGCTGGCAATGGTCGTCGGCGCAGACATCAAACATCGTGTGTGCCTCGCGGTCGGTCCAGCGGATGAGCTCGTTATCTGTTTTCGTGAAGGCGAAGAAGTTATGTGCGCCCTGGGCCCGTGCCTGGCGGCGCTGCATCTGCGCATAGAGCCAGCTGCGGCTGATGACGGCCGATGCCTTCAGGAACTCCAGGGAGCAGTTGGGGCTCATCTCGCTGCTGATGACGCTGCAGAGATACTGCTCTACGGACAGCTCGTTGATGCACAGAATCTGGTCCTCTTCCACCATCAGTCGGAGCGTGCCGCGGAACGTCTGCGCCTCGTTGCGCTCCCAATGGAAGTTCTTGCCGATGGTGACGTCCTCCAGCGTGAAGCTGGCCTCGTCGTTCTCCGGCACAAAGGTCAGCTGGCGATACACCTGGTTGTTCCATCGCACGCCGCCGCCTTCCAGCACCACTTCCTGCTCACCCGTGAGCGTGGCGCCCTTGGCCGTATAGTTGCCGTTGAGCTTGAAGCGGATGGCTTCGGCGGAGAGGAGGCCGACGGTGAGGGACCCACCCCCGACCCCTCCCGTGAGGGAGGGGAGGGGCTGCGCGTTGTTGTCCTCATTCAAGCCGGAGGTCTCCCCTCCCTCACGGGAGGGGTCGGGGGTGGGTCTGCTTGGGCTCTTGTCCGTTATCTCTTCAATCACCCCCTTGAGTTCCTCTTCCGTCATCGTCACCTCCTGCAAGATGGCTGCGGCCAGCTCGGGCGTGATCTTGTGGAAATCCTCCTCGCGGGGTGTGATGATGAGGCCGCCCATATCGATGGCGCCGGGGCTGACCATTAATGTCCCCGCCTGATAGCATTCCGGACGGTGCTTCTTGCGTGGGAACACCAGCGTGATGATTTCGTCGCCGCGGCTCTCGTCGCCGGCCTCGCGCCAACTGATGGCATTCATGCGTGGCTCCTGCTCGCCCTCGTGGATGGGTAGTGCGCGATAGAGACGCTGACACAGCAGGCTATCTGTCTCCTCGGGCAGCGAACGAATCACGAAGACGGGGCAGACGTAGTTCTTCAGCAGGAAGAGGCCGCAGCGCTGACTCGTGTTACCGGCATCCTCCATCTGGATGGTTTCGTCGTCGGTGAGCGGGTAGAGCTTCTCCAGCTGTGTCTCGTACATTTTCCAGTCGCGCTCGATGGGCACGACGCCACGGGAGCCGGCCTGCAGGTGCATGTGGTCGGGGCACGACGCGCCGCATAGCGGACCATTATAGAAGATCATGTGGTTGGGCAGTGTCCACGCTAGATGGCGCAGCGTGCCGAAGTGCTCCCAGATGGCCTGCGGCTTATGGCGGCGTGTGGGAATCGTGAAATGTCGCGGCAGGATGGGGAAGGGATTCACGAGCACCTGGTAGTGGTGGCGAATCATCAGCGCGTGCTGTTCAGCGGGGCGGTTCTCATCACAGAGGAAGCAGGGGCGCTCGGCAATACTCTGCTTGTCGATCTTGGCGCCTGTCGAGACGATGCGCGCAGGGTTCCATTGCACAGCCATCTGCACATCGCCCGCCACGAGCTCGCGCTGCTGCACATTGGCCTCCAGCGCATCGTAGTTCCGCTGCGCCAGCTCCCAGTGCTTGAGCTCCTCGTCGAAGAAAGCATCCACCTCTTCCTCCGTGGCTTCCATGCGCCAGGTGGCGTTCATCGCCTGGCGGGCACGCATCTCCGTGGTGCGCAGCTGGTCTTTGTAGAGGTTGTTCTTGTTCACCTTGTCGGTGCTGAGAGCTGCGTCGCTGTTGCCCTCCCAGCGGCGGCACAGGTAGAGCTCGTCGAAGATACGCCCGATGCGGTAGCGGCGCCCAATCATGAGGCCCAGGGCATAGTCCTCGCCGTAGCTGGTGTTGGGAATCTGAATCCTGCGCAGCACAGGCGTATAGAACGCACGCGGAGCCCCTAAGCCATTGATGCGCAGGGCGTTGTTGCGTCCGTTCTGGGGTGTCCATTCGCGATGGTCTATGAGTCCCGGGGGCAGCGTGTTCAGTTGGAAGTCCGTCATGCGATAGGAGCCGATCACCATTGCCGCCTTCTGCTCGCGGAATGCATCCACGATGCGCTGCAGCGTGTCCGTGCCGCTGTAGAGGTCGTCGCTGTCCAGCTGCACGACAAAACGTCCGCACTCGGGATGGTGCACGGCCATGTTCCAGCAGCCGCCGATGCCCAGATCGTCGCGCGAGGGAATGAGGTGGATCAGTGCCTCGCCGCCGTCGGCGGCTTTGCACTGGTCAATGGCCTCGCTCGTGCCGTCCGTGCTGTGGTTATCTACCACGATGAGGTTGAAGGGGAAGGTCGTCTCCTGCTTCAGCACACTGCGGATGGCATCTTCAATCGTGCGGACACGGTTGCGCACGGGAATCACCACCGTAGCCTCTACGGGAAACTCCTCCTCGTCGAATTTAATCTCGTCGAACTCGTCGGGCGCCAGCAGCGCGCCGATGGCCTTCAGGTGACGCGTGCACGCGCGTTCCATTTCTATCTGTCGGCGACGGTTGCGGGGATCCACATAGTCGAACTGCTTCTGCCCGCTGAGGCGCGTGTCCGTCTCTATTTCCGTATATAAGGTCTCCGAGACATGTACAGGCAGCATCTTGCGCGACAGGAACAGCCGCAGGTCATAAAGTCCTGCAAACTCATAGTCCTTCACGCGCTCCTGCGCAAAATACTCTTGCACGTCGGCCGTGCGCAGCAGCAGCAGCGAGCCGAAGCTGAAATCATCGCGCACGCTACCCAGCTGATAATCAATCAGGGGGTACGTCTCCACCTTCCCGTCGGGCAGTTGGATGCGATGGTCGGCATAAACCATGGAGGCGCCTGTGTCCTCGGCCACCGTCAGCAGTCGTGTGAGGGCGTAGTAGCCCAGCTGCAGCTCAAAGCGCTTGGTATAGAGCAGGATGTAAGGTGCCGTGGCTGCCGCCGCCATCTCGCGCAGCGCGCTCGTCTGATAAGGATTCTCGATATGCTGAACACTCGCCACGCAGTCGTCGGCGTGCAGGGCAGCCAGCGTCTGACGCCCCTCCGACGCATCGGCGAAGGGCAGGAAACAATCTATTAGATGCATACAGGTTGCTTGAAGTTTTAATTCGTGCGACAAAGATACGAAGAAGATTTAGAAATGGAAAATGAAACGTGAAAAATGATAGCGAAAAGTGTAAAAAGAGGTGGCGAAAAGAGAAAAATATGGCTGAACGGGAAAATAATTAGGATTTATGAACTGCGTATTAAGAAATTCTTCTTATTTTTGCCCCAAAATCAACCAATACAAACTAAAAACCGAACTAAAGCATGAAGAAACTTTTTGCTCTCGTCGCTGTCGCATGCGTAGCATTGACAGCTGGCGCTCAATCACTCTCCGTGACCGATAACGATTGGCATTGGGAGAAAGGAACCATCGTATTGAACACTCCGCAGCGTCCTGCTGGGCAGACCGATGTCATGCAGCTGACGGCTCCGAAACTGGCTACCGTCCGCGTGGGCTTTGTGGGACTTGGTATGCGCGGTCCCGGTGCTGTGCAGCGTTGGACTTATATCCCCGGTGTGCAGATTGTTGCCCTCTGCGACTATGTGGAGGCACGCGCTGAGGGTTGCCAGAAGTATCTTCGCGATGCTGGTCTTCCCCCTGCCACCATCTACAGCGGTGAGAAGGGTTATGAGGAACTTTGCAAGCGTCCCGACATTGACATCGTATATGTCGCCACCGACTGGGACCACCATTTCCCCGTGGCCAAGTGTGCGCTGGAGAACGGCAAGCACACCGCCATCGAGGTGCCCTCGGCCATGAACCTGGCGCAGTGCTGGGAGCTCATCGAGCTCAGCGAGAAGACCCGCAAGCATTGCATGATCCTCGAGAACTGCTGCTACGACTGGTATGAGCTCAACGCCCTCAACATGGCCCAGCACGGTGTCTTCGGCGAACTGCTGCGTGGCGAAGGCGCTTACATCCACAACCTTGACGACTTCTGGGACTACTACTGGAAGAACCCCGCAGATCCCGACCAGGCGAAGCTCGGATGGCGCATGAAGTACAACCGCGACAACCGCGGCGACGTCTATGCCACCCACGGCCTCGGCCCCGTGGCCCTCGCCATGAATATCCACCGCGGCGACCGCTTCACCACCCTTGTAGCCATGGACACCAAGAGCGCCCACGGCCGCGAATGGGTCGAGCAGAAGACCGGCAAGCCCTGTCCCAATTTCCGCAACGGCGACCAGACCACGACGCTGATGCGTACCGCTGAAGGTCGCGTCATTGAAATCCAGCACAATGTCATGAACCCGCAGCCCTACAACCGCCTCTTCAAGCTCACCGGCACCAAGGGCTATGCCACCAAGTACCCCGAACCCCATTTCGCCCTCGACAAGAGCCAGCTCACTGCCAGCGGCGTGGCACCCAAGGTCGATGACCTCAGCAGCCACGGCTTCCTGCCCGCTGCCGAGCACGAGGCCCTGTGGAACAAATACACCCATCCCATCATCAAGAAGTACGGTGAGATGGCACAGAAGGTCGGTGGCCACGGCGGCATGGACTTCTTCATGGACGCCCGCCTCGTCTATTGCCTGCAGAACGGACTGCCCCTCGACATGGACGTCTATGACCTCGCCGAATGGTGCTGCCTCGCAGAGCTCGGTGCCCTCTCGATGGACAACAACTGCGCCAGCGTAGCCTTCCCCGACTTCACCCGTGGTGCCTGGAACAAGGTTCAGGGCTTCCAGTTTGCCTGGGCTGCCCCCGACGCTGAGGCCGCTGCCGAAACAGCTGCACAAGCCTATACAGACCAGCAGAAGCAGCTGTGCGAGAAGTTCCAGCTTTGGGCGAAGTACGATGCCATGCGCCAGGCCACAGCCGAGAAGGACGTGAAGAAAGCCACCGCTGCCTACACCAAGGCCTGCGCCCAAGCTGCCAAAGCCGCCGCCAAGGCCAAAAAATAATCAGCCAAGCCATATAATCTCACAAGCGGATGATGCATTTCATCCGCTTTTCTTATGCGCGTAATAAGTGTAGTTCGGTGTAAAGTTCGGTGTAAAGTTCGGTGTAAACGAAAAGCGTGTGCTGTTATTACTTGATTCCGACCCCGCATTATCTGCGACGGAAATAGCTGAGAAGACAGGACTTAGTAAGCGTGGCATAGAGAAACAAATCAAGAAATTCCGCGACCTTGAGATCATCAGCCGGAAGGGTAGCGACAAAAACGGCCTATGGCTTATCAATAAATAATAGCCATGAACGCACAACAACAGCAGTTCAGACTTATATTTTCCCAGCGGCTGATGATTTTCAGCCGCTTTTATTCTGCTGTTCATTCGTTTGTGCTTATCTTTGCAAGCGAAAGGGCCACGAAGAAGGCTTTTCGAAGCCGATTCAACCTTAGCGAAGGGGCCTGATCAATCTTATTAAGAGAACAAGATAATGTCTCAAAAAAACGACCGCCTCATTAAATGAAACGGTCGTTTTTTTGTAAAATGAATCAAGCGGCAAAGTCGAATTGCTCATCATCTCTACAGTTTCCTGTAGCCATGCCACCGTTCCACACATCGTGGCTCTACTTGGTTCCCTCTTCACACTGCAAAGGAACGCATTTTCTGCGATTCCGCCAAATTTTAATGCTTCTTTTCATCCTTGCAGCTAACTCTTCTTTATGATATCATAAGCAAACACTCTTTTTAACCACTTTGTGCCAATCAATTGGCACAATTTCCGATGGACAACTTTGTGCCATTCCAAATGACACAAAGTTCAAACGAGTTGCTTGAGTTTTGGGACATGGTTTGTTAAAAATCTCTATTTCACAAGGCTTGTGATGGTAGTTTGGTTGTGAAGCTCGGAGGGTATGCGTATCTTTGTCGCAGATTATTAACCAAGTAAACCATAAGTCCTATGTTACCAGCCTATGCAAATCTCGTCTATTGCCCGTATTGTGGCGCAACAAAGGAACTGATGCAGCTCGCATCAGGAAACACATTCGAAGCACGTTACTGGTCCGACAACAAGCGCATCGCACCGATGCTGCCTGAGGTATCGCCCGTGCAGAAATGCCCGCACTGTGGCAAATACTATCTCGAATACAAACAGAAACAGAGCGAAGCCGATCACTACTCCTCTGAAAAAGGGGAACTCTCTTTCCCCGAATGGAAAGAGGCTTACCATCAATTCCTTGGCGAGACGGAGAGTACGGACCGACATATCCGCATCACAGAGGAGAACCTCGTGGACCTGCGCTTCTGGTTGGTGCAGGCATATAACGACTACTATCACAGGAACTGCGAGGCTTCCCCGTCGCCAGAAGATTACGCGTTCATACAGGGTATCATAAAGGACTTCATCAACACGTTCGACTGGTCTTCAATTGATAACCCGTTGCTGAAGGCGGAGTTCTATCGCGAGGCTGATATGATGCATGAGTGTGCCAAAGTCCTGTTATCCATTAACTATGAACAGCTTCAGGACTACGAGAAGAACATTTATAATGCCATCAAATCACGCATGGAACGAGGCGATAAGGACGTGTTCGAAATCAAATAAATGTGATTGGCCCATAGCCAAATCTCGGAATCTGTGACGTTGCTATAGAGGCTTAAGTTGTTGTTGGTTATGTTAAAAATCCCTATTTCACAAGGCTTGTGATGAAAGAAAATTGGAGATTCACAAGCGAGGTTAAAGAATTATCGCTATCTTTGTCGCTGAAAACAATCATTACCTCATGAATTAAATGCTATAGTGCTTACCATTACAATATGAAACAATTCCGATTTAAGAAATTAGTAGTAAAAAAATATTTTAAAAGAGAAGGTAGCTTTATAAAGGCTTATCTCTCCGAGATAGACAAACCTAATGATATTATATGTGTCCTGCCTATTTACGATAGGAAAGAATGGGTTGATATTATTCAAAGATATGAGGCTGGACAAGAATCACCAATGCAGTTCCTAACATACAATGATTTGCTTAAACCCTTTCCTGGAAGTTTTGTTGATGTCCAAAGTAAGTGGGGCCCTTTATATTATAAATTTACAATTGATGACTATGAATTGGGACATTGTTCAAAAGAGATGATTAATAAAGCCCAACGTGATAATAAAGGGGATGTTGTTGTCTATAATTCTTTGAAAATATTTATTCCTGCCAAAGATTTCGCAGATATTCAAAAATATGAGTGGAATCCAGAAATAAGGGCACAGTATTATTACTATAATTATTGTTATTTTCGTTTGTCGGAATTGAAAGAGCCCTTTAATTATATGGAATACGAGGTTGATGAATATGAAGAGAGTGAATATGATGACCCAAATAATTCATATGATGAAGAAGATACATGGTGGGCGCTTACAGATGGGATGCGTGGTGAATTTAGAAAAGGAGTCGATTGGGACCGATTATCAGATGTATTAGGTTATTAATTGAAGTATTGGAAGTTCAATGAGCTATAAATGCAAATGAGACAATGATGGGAACTTATATGTTTATAGTGATAACAATCCTTGGGATTGCTTGTTTAGGATGTGTGTTTTTCCTATTTAGATACAATCAATTATATAATTGTGTAAAGGGCGAGAATCATCAATTGAATGATGAAATAGAGAACCTACGTGGTTCTGTGGCTAAGCTGCAAGCGTCTGAGAAGGAGAAAGATGGTCGAATAGCTGATTTGGAAAATAAAGGATTAGATTTGGCGAAGTCGATAGATAGTAAGCAAACTCGGATTGACCATCTAGAGACTGATCTTGCAGATAAAGCGCAGATAATTAAAGATAAACAACAAAGCATATTAGATTTACAAGCTAAACTTATAGACAAAGATAAAACCATAGAGGCTGGCCGCCAAAAGATTCTTGAATTGGAACAGATAACAAACGAGCAGGACAAGGCTTCTGAGAGAGGTTCACAAACTCCACCTATTGATACAGACATCAATGAAGTCTTCGATCAATTGGATATTCTGAAGCGGAGTAATGAGCAGTTGCACTTGAAGAATGCCCAATTAAAGAAAGAGACAGATGATTTGAATGGGAAATTGGCAAATAAAGAGAATACAATTCGTATAAAAGATGACAGGATTAAAGAGTTGGAGCAAAAAATAGGAGTAGAGCCAATAATAGTAGAAGAAGCATTTGCTAATCGCGAGTCAACACCTCCTAATAAACCAGACGGAGATGTTAACATAGACCAAACAAAGCGTACAATAGATACTGTTGTTGACGTCGAAACAGGCAAGGATATACCTGCTGAAATATTCTTCGATCAGCCGGAAAGTGCTGTTTTCAGGATGCGTACTGAGTTGCAAAAGGCGATATACCTTCGACATCCAAAATATATCTGCAAATATTGCGGCCAGATGGTTAAGATCTCAGGAAGAAAAACTGAAAGGGGTGTTGCAACATTCTTTTCCCATCTTCGTGATAGTGATGACTGTGATTACAAGACAACAACAGGAAGAACAAAGAGAGAGATTGAGCGTGAAAGATATTCAAAATGCAATGAAGGCGAACGCCATAAAAAACTAAAAGACCTTCTTGCTACCTTCTTGCAACGGACAAGCGGTGTCACCAATGTAAGAACCGAGAATACAATGCCAGGCAATCATCCTATCTTAAACTGGAGAAGACCCGATGTGGCAGTTTCGTATAGAGGACAGGAGATAATATTTGAGTTGCAACTTAGTTCCACCTTTGTTAGCGTCATTACAGAACGCGATTTGTTCTATAGGCTGAATAAGAAGTTCATCATTTGGGTGTTCAATTTTGATGATCAATCTGAGCATGTGAATCTGAACAATATGGTTGTAAAAGACGTTTACTACAACCACAAACTCAATATATTCGTATTCGACAAAGCGGCCCAAGATGAGAGTGCCAGGCGCGGTGAACTCATTTTGAAATGTAACTGGATAAGACCTGACGGGAGTTGGGAATATCCGAATATTAATAATTCTAATGAACTTGGTGGTAGGTTCGTATCGCTAAGTGAACTTAAATATACAGATGATTATAAGCCTTATTATTATGATGCCGAGAAGGGCTTTTTTGACCACAACCCGTTATTTGCACAACGTATTATTAGTATTGAGGAAGAAAACAAGGAGATAATAGAAGATTTAGACAAGAGAGCACAAAAGGAGGAAGAAGATTTTAACAAACAATTAGAAAGACTAAAGGAGGCTTTTGAAATAGAGCCAGAAATCAAACACACCCAAAAGTATGTGATAGGCCGTCAAGATGGAAAAGCAGGTCTTGTTACTTTTGATGGAGACATAAGAATACCATTTGATTATGATTCGGTAGATGGACGTAGTAATTGGATTGAGGCGAAGAAGGGTGATACAGTTACTCTATTTAGACGAAATAACTATGAAGTTGTAAATGAAGGTCTAAAATATGAATCCATCGGTAGTGAACTTTTCCGTATTGCTAAATATGATGCTGAAGATATTTTGTGGGGGCTGATGGACAAGCGAGGCGATAATATCGTTGAAGCCAAGTTTTCGAAAATAGAAGTTTGGAATACAGCAAAGCTATTGCTGTTGGTCGTGAAGAATGGCAAATATGGAATAATGAACCAGCATGGAATCAATGTACTTAATTGTAAATATGACTTTATTGGTTTCATCAACAGGGACGGTTATGCAGACATTACTCTTGATGGAAAGACTGGAAGAATAGATAGTGATTGCCATTTCATCGAAGAAACTTCTATTTCATTGGGGAACTCATATACCAAGATTTGTTTAATGGGTAAGTGGGGATTAGAGAACACGGATACGAAGGAAATAATCGTGGAATGCAAATATGATGAACTGGGTTCGTTTAATGGTACTCTCGTAGCTATAGAAGGCTCACACATTTCTATGGTTGATGAAAGCTTTACAACTGATTGTCCTGTTGCTGTACAATATGTAAAGACAAATGAAAGAGGAATGCTTATTTTCAAAGTTGGGAATAGAGAAGCTTTGATGAACATTCGACAACAGCAGAAAGCGTTAAACAAGGGATTAAGGCCTATTGAGCAAACAAAGCTTTATTTCTCTCATATTAATATAGAGCGCGACCTATTATATCTAAGTGCTTCCCCCGTAATTATTTTAGGGCCAAGGCAGCAGGTCGCAATAAACGATTCCGATATCGAGGTCGGTGAATTCTTTGAAGGAACTGTCTTTTATATAGATAAGACTGCTATTGTCATAAAGAATGTGGACGGAAGGACAGCATACATACACTACTCCATGTGGGGCGAATATTCTATTGCTGATTTCAAAAAGGGACAGATTATTAAAGTGGTTAAAAAAGGGTTTGACGATATACATAAAAAACATATCTGGAGTATATTGTCAGTGGCTTATGCATTATAAATTAATATGTAATTATGCAATACGAAATTAAATACAAATATAAAGGAGTTATAGGTACTTATTATATGCCTTTGGTTTCTGAGTGTGAACTCTTAAAACAAGATGTTTCTTACTCAGCATCTATGGCTATAGCAAGGTTCTTAGGAACAAACCAATTTGATATTATCTCTATTCATGAATGTGTTTGACTAATTCTAAAGGACGAGAAAAGGATATGCCTCCATTATATGGCAGATGACAATGAGATAAATTGAAAAATTAGTTGAAAATATGACATACCCCGAACTACTTCAACAAAACGAATGGCATCAGAAATGCCAAGAGATTCTTGACCGAGATAAGTTTCGTTGTCAGGATTGTGGTTGTTTAGGATTTCATAGCTATGGATATACATTATTGAATACACTCCAAGATGTAGATAATCTATTGAGTAATTGGCGTTTTAAAGATATGCTTCTTTCAGAGTACATTGATAATCTTTCCATACGTGATTTACCCCAAATGGAAGGTTTTGAGGTACAGAAAGAACATCAATATAATTCTGTTTTATGTTTTAGTCTATTCCCCTCTGTTCAGTGGTTCTTCGATTTTGGCATCACTCCGATTGGCTTTATTGACCAACGATATTCATTTGAAGCAATCCGTTCTTCGAAAATATTAAGGTATTTTCAGACAAGAATAAGGCATCTCAAAGATTCTAATAAATCGGGATGGTTTTTTTACTTTGAGTTTAACCAAGTCCTGGCTAATCAGATCTATATGATTATTCAATATAATCCTGGTTATAGGATAGATGAGGCGATATATGATAGCTTCTTAATAAGTGTGACGACAAAAAACAAATTATTTGCTTTTAGTTTTTATCCAGGGACAATTAATATGAATGGTCTTAACATTCACCACAATTATTATATACGAGGTAAGAAACCTTGGGAGTATCCAAACGGTGATGCACTAGTAACACTTTGTGAGGATTGTCACAAGAAACGCCATCAAACGACGTCTATTCCTATGCTCGACTCACAACTCCGTTACATCAAAGATATGCAAATTTGTGATAGATGTGGCGGAAGTGGTTATTTGCCACAATATCATCATGTGGAACATGGTATTTGTTTTAAATGCGGTGGTGAAGGAGTTTGTTTTGATGAATAATTATTGAAAAATAAAATTTTCGTCAGAGTGTGAAAACATATCAGCACCTTTAAAAGTAAGAAAAGAAATTGAGATATACAAAAGAAAAAGCCATCTTAGATATGCAATACAACTATAAGGGAATCCGTCTTAAAAGAAATATCGAGACACTTGACTTCATGCAACGCGAGTATTTCGCCAATGAAGTGAAGATGACAACTTATTTCTCCTATGGTAATTCGGAGTTGGTATATGTAGCCCGTGAAGAGGATGAGGTGCTTAATCGTTTGTTCGAAAATCATCTCGGATTCATCAACAAGGTAGCTGCAAGATTTGGTTTGCGTGTTATCTATATTCCAACTCTGGCAAAGTTGCTTAGTAACGAGGAAGTTCAACGATATCGGTTTCCATGTATAGAGCATAGAGACATTTCGAACGAAATAGGTAATGATTATCTGCTGAAGTATTTCGCCGACTCAGAAGATAGAGCTAAATGCAAACAGGGATTTATATGGATTGATGGTACCAATATTACATGTTGCTATGAATACTTCCCGATCTCTTCTACAAGCCCAAAGAGCATAGCTCATCAACTCTTCGAGATATTCGTTCTGATTCTGAAGAGGCAAAAGAGTGAATCGTTGAGAGTCGTTTATGGTTGTGAGATTCTAGAATCTAGAAGCGGGAAGCAGAATGTCGCAGATGATAAATTCAACTCACAATTAGAGGAGAGCATTGAAGACCTCATGGATGAAATACGTGTACGCGTTGAGAAATTGAGACAACGTGGTATTGCGGAACACATCTTAGTGGACCTCCTTCATCCGAATGATGAGTTGAGCCGCCTCGTCATCACTCGCGACTATCGCATCTTCCTCCCTGATTACAACAATATTGAAATCCAACTGCAGCCAATCATCAAGGCTGTTTATCTGTTGTTCCTCAACCACCCCGAAGGTTTGATGTTCAAAGATTTGCCAGGCTATCGCGAAGAGCTGACGGAGATATACCTGAGGTTGAAGCCGAATGGGTTGACGGAGAAGGTTCAGAAGAGTATCGAAGATGTAACAGACCCCACCAAGAATTCCATTAACGAGAAGTGTGCACGCATCCGTGGGGCTTTCCTGGAGAAGTTCGATGACTATTTGGCGGAGCATTATTATATAGATGGTTGGCGCGCGATGCCGAAGAAGATTGCGTTGCCGCGAGAACTGGTTGTCTGGGAGGAGTAAGAGGACTTTCTGACTTTATTGCTTTTTCACAAGGCTTGCGATTTCGTTTCGCTTGCCCGGCTCAGATTGTATTCGTAACTTTGTCGCGAATTCTAAAACTTTAAACTATGACAGATTACGAATACGTGCTCATCGAGTGCAAGAGAGCGCACTATGACAAATGGACGCAGACGGCGATAGAAGCTTGTGTGGAAAAGTTGCAGAACTTCACGCGCCCGGATCTGCTGCGACTACTCACCTCGCGTTGGCTGGATCGGAAAGATGAATTGCGGAAGGTGATATTCGCAATGCTCTATCGGACGGAACTGGACAAAATCGATTACTTCATCCATGAATCGCCCATCAAGGAACTGGGGCCAATGCTTGCAGACCAGAATGGCAAGTATCCGAAACAGATTCGCGAAGAGCTGAAGAAGCGTTATAAATCCAGCGACCACGATACACAAATACGTATTATCGGGTACTTCCTGAAAAGCCGCTCAAAGCAAGACCGCCAGTGGGGAGAAGTTCGGGAGAAGTGGCAGAAGCGCGGCTTCGCTAATCCACCAAGTATCTTTAATTCATGGAAATAATAAATGAAATAGGACGAGAAAAGTAAGGATACCGATGAAAGAAACACCCGTCTGGTTGAAATGGCTGCCATTGGGATTATTCATCATCTCTGCGGTATATGTCTATTTCTTCTGTGAAATCACGTATCTTAGCAGATGGCATATGCGATTTACCTCTATTGGATTCCCTTGGGACCGTTCGATAGAAGAACAGAAGACGTGGTGCATGAACTATGCGGAAGAAGTGATAGGGGACTGGTTTATATCATATGTCGCTATCCTACTGTGTTACAAGATTGGGCGGAAGATTTTTAGGCTAGGGCTGGGATAGAGTTATTATCTGTTCTCATGTTAAAAAGGAAAACTTTGATATGGAAACATTTGAGATTAAAAAAGAATATATCGATTTCATGAAGATCGATGCCAGCATCCGGATTCGGGATTGCGGAGGGTTCTTTGATGCTGACGGACGGAGGCTGCGAGCGATGCTGAAAGTCGTCAGCAACTGCGAGGTTGGAGTCTCGGGTATCGGGACGAAGCCCGACATCTTGATCACATTGACAAATTACGAAGCGCGTCGCTATCAGGGTCGCTCTTCCGAAGAGCGGCACTCGTATGAGCCGTTTTATCGAGAGGTGATTCGAGTTGGGTTACTTCTGGAGAAACTGGCGCTACTGATTGACCCAGTTGCGAAAATCGTGATTGATTATCCGAAGGAAGAAGAACTGATAGGGAAAAGTGTCTCGCGCTACGATGAGTTCCTGCAAGAATTCCAAGAGGAGGGCAAGGAGAAAGGACTTTCAACAGTCGTCCCCCAAGGACTGGAACGGCGTGTTGATGACTTCTTGAGCTTGGTGATTCCGCAGCAGAACTACATGCTTGGCACTTGCCACTGGATATGGGATATGAAGAAGGTAATCCTTCGCTACGCCTTCAACATCGATTGGCAGACGCCAGCGGAAAAGAACCCGCATATTATTTATGATTGATTGCCACAAGGTTATATCTTCATATGCTCATGATTTTTACATACCTTCATCATTTTAGTGTTAATTAACAGACGGTTAGTGGATTGCTGGATTTCAAACCTACATGAAACCAGCACTAAACCAGCATTGTCTTCGAGGTGTCTTGACGGATACGATTATTATGAAGGTGCTATGAAGAATCATGTAGGTTTGATGTAGGTTTATTTGTGTCCACTAAACTGGTGTTCAAACGTTTAAGCTCGAAATGATGAAGGAGCCCCAATCGCTGTCATCTCTGTAATAGAAGCTCATACCAAACTGCCTCCTTATTTCTTCACTGCGGTACATCGGCCAACGCACCGCACTGCAATCGCCTTCGTACCGCACTGTGTTGAGTGTTCCACCATGGTGGGACAGTTAGAGAGGCCAGCCGTGTTGGTCGTTCGGTCGCGAGCGAACGACGAATAGACCACGCTCTTCGAACAATAGGGGCGAAGGGTTAAGATGGCAGGATATGCAGCTTTTGTGTAATACTGAGTTTCTCTTGCACTTCTGCACTTTTTGACCGTAACTCGCTTGCATCCAGTTGGATAATTGCGTGCAAGAAGCGTGCAAAATATGGTGCAAAAGTGCAAATCACCTTCTGCTGTCAACTGCAACGCTGCAACGCGCAACGCGAATGAGAGCGAGCGCGATATTACAAATTCCTAATGGTACGTGGTACGGCGTAATGGTGTGTGGGGGTCCTCATTAGTGAGAATATATTGGGTGAATGAAGAATCCCCCGCCGCAAGGCGAGTAAATCGTTCTTGGCCTGAGGGGAATAGATAATAGTGTACATCACCCCACACGTTTAAGGAAATCTTCCAAGTTCTCATTGGGCAACATTTTGATGCCCTCTCCGCGACGAATCTGCTCGCGCCCTTCATCAACGCGCTTGAAGAACTCCTCGCGCGTCATCTCCGTAGGGTCGGAAGTCAGTTCACGCGCTACGCGGCGCAAGTATTTGGCTACGCGCTGGAGTGCGCCTTCATCCTCGGCTACGATACCCAGGTTGCGCAATATCTCAGCATTCAAAGCACCTAACTGTAATGTGGACATAAACTTCTATTCTTTTGTTTCTGGCCACAAAAGTACGCTGTTTATTTCGAACCGCCAAAGAAACGGTCGAAAAACAGTTAGAATAGATGATAAATGATTAGGCGTTGCGCGTTGCAGCGTTGCAGTTGTCGGAAAGGGTATATCAAAGGTGAAAGTTAACTTCTATTTATATTATATATATTATATATATAATATATATAATATAAATAGAGCATAGTTTTGATTTTTTAAACTCTCTGTTTTTAACTGCAACGCTGCAACGGTGCAACGCGATTCTGATTTTTTTCGTGAAGGATGAGGGTTGAAGGATGAGCGTTGAGGGAGGGATGAGAGGGCTGTGGTCTTAGGGGCTGAAGACCGCGGCCTTACGGCCGTAAGAGTGCACTCTTCAGGCAATAAGACCGTAGAGGGGAGGAGATGGACATGTGAATCCATATGTTAAGTTTAGTGAAAGCAGGTGTGTTTTATGGCAGAAGATGGTGGAGGAGGGGAGAAATGGCACTATCTTTGCAGCGGTTTTCCTGAATTAAATTACATCACAACAATGAACAACGACTACATTGAAATCAAGGACAGTTATGACCGCGGCGGGTATGTCCGCTCTACATCGTCCTCCACGGCTACTACGTTCTCCAGCATCATGACGCGTGTCTATGTATGGATGACGGCAGCCTTGTTCCTCACGGCCGGTACGGCTTTCTTCACCGCCAGCAGCCCTGCGCTCCTGCAGGTCATCTTCGGTAACTCGATTGCCGTGTGGGTGCTCTTCATTCTGGAACTGGGCCTCGTCATGGGCATCTCCGCAGGTATCAACCGCCTGTCGCCCACCACGGCTACGGCGCTCTTCTTGCTCTACTCTGTCGTGAACGGCCTGACGCTCTCCGTCATCTTCTTCGCATACGAGCTGGGCACTATCTATCAGGCTTTTGCCGCTTCAGCACTGACCTTTGGCGCGATGAGTTTCGTGGGCTATACCACTAAGAAGGACCTGAGCAGCCTGGGCGGCTACCTCATCATGGGACTTATCGGCTTGATCATCGCCAGCGTCATCAACATCTTCTGGAGTAACAGCGTGATGGACACCATCATCACCTATATCGGTGTCTTCATCTTCATCGGCCTTACAGCCTATGACACCCAGAAGATTAGGGAGATGAGCTATGCCGTTGAGCAAGGCGAGAGCATGGGCTACACGGATGCAGCCGCTCCGCGTCGCATCGCGATCCTCGGCGCCCTGACGCTTTACCTGGACTTCATCAACCTCTTCCTCTACATTCTCCGCCTCTTCGGGCGCAGTAGAGACTAAAAAATACTGCCATTTTGGCATAAAAAAGCTTAAATGCTTGGTTATGTGGGCGGCTTTGCGTACCTTCGCGGCGCAAAGTCGCCTTCATATAATTTGGAACAAATTACAACCGATAAGAAACCGCTCTTGGGCTTGACGTTGGAAGAGCTGAAAGGCGTGGCGGCAGAAGTGGGGATGCCTGCTTTTGCGGCCAAGCAGATGGCGCAGTGGATCTACCAGAAGGGCGTCGGCAGCATTGATGAGATGACGAATGTGAGCAAGGCTGCGCGCGAGCGGTTGAAGGAACGCTACGAGATGGGGCGCCTAGCACCCATTGCGGAGCAGCACAGCGCCGACGGCACCGCCAAGTACCTGTTCCCGACCCGCGAGGGTGGGAGAGTGGAGACGGTGTTCATCCCCGACGAGGACCGCGGCACGATCTGCGTGAGTTGTCAGGTGGGCTGCAAGATGGCGTGCCGCTTCTGTGCCACAGGGCAGCAGGGCTTCCAGGGGCAGCTCACGGCGACGGACATCCTCAACCAGATCTACTCGCTGCCGGAGCGTGAGCGCCTGACGAATATCGTATTCATGGGTCAGGGCGAGCCGATGGACAACCTCGACGCGGTGCTGCTGACGACGCAGCTGCTGATGGCTGACTTCGGCTGGGCGTGGAGCCCGCGACGCATCACGGTTTCGACCGTGGGCTTGCGCAAGGGCCTGAAGCGCTTCCTGGACGAGAGCCCCTGCCACCTGGCCGTCAGCCTGCACAACCCGTTCCCCGAGGAGCGTGCGCAGATGATGCCTGCCGAGCGCAGCTACAGCCTCACGGAGATGCTGGAACTGCTGCGCGAGTACGACTGGACCGGCCAGCGCCGCCTCTCCTTCGAGTACATTATGTTCGGCGGGCAGAACGATTCGAACCGCTACGCCCGCGAGCTGGTGCGGTTGCTGGGGAATATGGAGTGCAGGGTGAACTTGATAAGGTGGCATAAGATAGGCCCCCTCCCGACCTCCCCGAGGGGAGGAGAGGGGAGCGAGTTTCATGAAGCTGATGAAACGCGCATGGTGGCGTTTCGCGACTACCTCACGCATCGTGGCCTGCGCTGCACCATCCGTGCCTCCCGAGGTCAGGACATCGATGCGGCGTGCGGGTTGCTAAATACAAAGGAGCAGACCCTCCCCCCTGCCCCTCCCTTGTAGGGCGGGGAGTAATTACCATACAATTGGAATCGTCCTCAAAGAATGATAAATCATGAATAAAATAATACTCTATTTACAAAAGTATATACTCTCCTCCCTACAAGGGAGGGGCAGGGGGGTGGGTCTTCTTCTCCTCACATTCCTCCTCTCCAGTTGCAAAAAGGAGATGGTTATCCCGCGGGCCAGTGGGCGGCCGTATGAGGTGATGGTGGTGATACCGGATCAGGATTGGCAGGCGAAGCAGGGACGCGCGCTGTTTGCGGTCCTGGACACCGATATCCCCGGTCTGCCGCAGCCGGAACGCTCGTTCCATATCTCGCAGGTGGACCCCAAGCGCTTCGACCAGATCCTGAACATCTTCCGCAATATCATCATTGTCGATATCAACAAGCAGATATACTCTAAGACGACGATGAAGTTCACGCGCGACAAGTATGCCATGGAGCAGATCGTGCTGACGATACAAAGCCCCTCGGCCGATGACTTCGCGGACTTCTGCTTCGACCACGGGCAGGACATCATTGACTTCCTGACGAAGATGGAGATGAACCGTCTCATCAAGGAGCTGAAGGACAAATACAGCAAGAAGACGGCCGAGCTGGCGAAGGAGATCTTCGACTGCGAGCTGCACGCCCCTGAGGAAATCAAGAGCTACAAGAAGGGCGAGAACTTCTTCTGGACGAGTTCGAACGGTGCCTCGGCGCTGGTGAATATCTGTATGTACAGCTACCCCTACGAGGGCCCCGAGACCTTCAATAAGCAGTATGTGCTGGCTAAGCGCGATAGCGTGATGGCGGTGAACATCCCAGGCACGCTGCCCTCGATGCACATGGCCACGGACACGATGTGCACGTTCGTGAAGCCCATCGTGGTGCATAACCAATACGCCCTGGAGGCGCGCGGTCTGTGGTATATGGAGAACGACGGCATGGGCGGCCCGTTTGTCAGCCACTCGCGCGTAGATACAACCCGCAACCTCGTCATCGTGGTGGAGGGCTTTGTCTTTGCACCTGAGAAGATGAAGCGCGGACTGATGCGCCGCCTGGAAGGCTCGCTCTACACCCTCAACCTGCCCGACGAGCAGACATCGCCCATCGTGACCACGATGGAAGAGGTGGCTGTGACGGCCGAGGACAGGAGAAAGGCGAGGGAGAGATAGACCCTCCCCTCACCCTCCCTTGTAGGGAGGGGGTGGTTACTTTCAAGAAAGAATAGAATAATAAACAAAAAATGACCCTAAAGAGCCTCTCATTTTTAAACATTCTACTCCCTCCCTACAAGGGAGGGTGAGGGGTGGGTCCTGAAATAATGGAAAAGATAAAAGTTGGAATAACACATGGTGACCCCAATGGCGTGGGCTACGAGGTCATCCTGAAGACCTTCGAGGATCCTGTGATGCTCGAATTATGCATCCCCATTGTTTATGGCTCTCCCAAGGTGGCCAGCTACCATCGCAAGGGCATGGAGCTGCAAACCAATTTCACCACCATCAACGCGGCCACAGAAGCCCACGAGGATGTCCTGAATGTGCTGCCCTGCACGGCCGACGAGGTGAAGATAGATTTCGGCATGGCCACAGAGGAGGGCGGCAAGGCTTCCCTGGATGCGCTGGAGCGCGCTGTCAAGGATTGGAAGGCGGGACTCATCGATGTCCTCGTGACAGCTCCTATCAACAAGCACGCCATCCAGAGCGAGAAGTTCCACTTTCCCGGGCACACGGAGTTCATCCAGGCTCGTGTGGGACACGACGACCAGCAGGCGCTGATGATTCTGATGAACGACCGCATGCGTGTGGCTCTGGCCACCACCCATCTGCCTATTCAGGACGTGGCCAAGCACATCACCGAGGAGTCGTTGGTGCAGAAGCTGCGCATCCTGAACGCGTCCTTGCAGCGCGACTTCGGTATCGGAGCGCCACGCATAGCTGTGCTGGCGCTGAACCCCCACGCCGGCGATGACGGTCTGCTGGGCAGCGAGGAACAGAATGTCATCCTGCCTGCCATGAAGAAGGGCGAGGAAGAGGGTATGACCCTCTATGGTCCCTTCGCGGCGGACGGCTTCTTCGGCACGCGTGCCTATGAGCATTATGATGCGGTGCTCGCCATGTACCATGACCAGGGCCTTGCACCCTTTAAGCTCCTGGCCATGGACAACGGTGTCAACTTCACAGCCGGCCTCGACATCGTCCGTACGAGCCCCGATCACGGCACCGCCTACGATATTGCTGGCAAGGGCGTGGCCGACGAGAACTCCTTCCGTCAGGCGGTCTATACGGCCATCGACATCTATCGTTGTCGGGTGGCGTGGGACGAAGCCCATCAGGATCCCCTGCAGAAGCTCTATGTAGATAAGCGCGACCGCGCAGAGAGAGGATGAGGAGAATTGAAAATTGATAATTGATAATTGAAAGTTTGTGGATTCCAAAGAACTACAACCTATAAAGCAACGCTATGGCATCGTGGGCAACTGCGAGGCGTTGAACCATGCCTTGGACACAGCGCTGCAGGTGGCCAAGACCGACCTCTCTGTGCTCATCACGGGTGAGAGCGGTGTGGGTAAGGAAATCATCCCCCGCCTGATTCACGACAACAGCCTGCGTCGCACGCGTAAGTACTTCGCCATCAACTGCGGAAGCATCCCTGAAGGCACGATAGACAGCGAACTCTTCGGCCATGAGAAGGGGGCCTTCACGGGCGCCATCGGTGAGCACGAGGGTTACTTCGGCGCTGCCGACGGCGGCACCCTCTTCTTGGATGAAGTCGGCGAGCTGCCGCTGAGCACACAGGCCCGTCTGCTGCGCGTGTTGGAGAATGGCGAATATATCCGTGTAGGCAGCAGCGAAGTGCGCAAGACGAATGTCCGCATTGTGGCTGCCACGAACGTGAACATCCAACATGCCATTCGCGACGGCAAGTTCCGCGAGGACCTGTTCTACCGCCTGAGCACCATCCCCATTAAGATGCCGCCCCTGCGCGAGCGTGGAGAGGACATCATCCTGTTGTTCAAGCTGTTCGCTATGGAGATTGCCAAGAAGTACAGTATGCCGGACCGCATCACCCTCTCGCCCGAGGCCGAGGAGGTGATGAAGCGCTACAAGTGGCCGGGCAATATTCGACAGCTGAAGAACCTGACAGAGCAGATGTCCATCCTGCTGCGCGACACGCGTGTCGTGACCCCTGAAATCCTCTCGGACTATGAGATATGGCCGACCATCGAGGAGAAGGGTGGGCTGGTGCGTGTGGGACACAATAGCGAGGCGCACAACTATCAGAACGAGCGCGAGATGCTCTTCCAGATGATCAATGCCCTGCATCGCGAGGTCAACGACCTGAAGCAGCAGCTCTCTTCGATGCCGCGCGCAGGCTCCTCGTTTGTCGAGGGCGAGATGCCCGTCGTCTCCACCCCGGCAGCCATGCACCCTGCCGTGACGCCGTCCCCGATGCACGCTGGCGCGCCCCTGCATCCGGCGGTCACGCCCCCCTCACGTTCTTCCGCGATGCCCGAGTCGGCTCCCTATGCTGAGGAGTATGTCGAGGAGTCGCTGTCCATCGACGAGCAGGAGAAACGCCTCATCATCAAGGCGTTGGAGAAGAACCGCGGCCGCCGCAAGAAGGCTGCCGATGAGCTGCACATCAGCGAACGAACCCTCTATCGTAAGATCAAGGAATATGGATTGGACGAACAGTAAGCGCTACATCATGCTCATCGCGGCTGCGATGAGCATGATGGCATGCTCCATTAGCTACAAGTTCAATGGCGCCAGCATAGACTATACGCAGACGAAGACCATCCAGATAGACCCGTTCCCCATCCGCTCGGCCTATGTATGGGCGCCGATGCAGGCTATCTTCAATAACAACCTTACAGACCTCTTCGCGCGGCAGACCAAGCTGCAACAGGTGAAGAAGGGCGGCGACCTGGTGCTTGCAGGCGAGATCATCGGCTTCGACCAATATAATAAAGGTGTGGGCAGCGACGGCTACAGCTCGCAGGTGCAGCTGAAGATGACGGTCAATGTGCGCTTCACCAACAACAAGAACCATACCGAGGACTTTGAGCGCCAGTTCTCCGCAACGGCCGACTATGACGCCTCGCAACAACTTACTGCTGTGCAGGACGAGCTTGTCTCGCAGATGAGTAAGGATATCACAGAACAAATATTCAACGCTGCCGTTGCTAATTGGTAATCAACGCTATGCAATCAATCACAACCTATATCAAACAACCCGAACTGCTCACGCCGGAAGTCGTAGAGGAGCTGGCTGAGATGGTGGCCGGCAATCCTTCGTTCCAGGCCGCCCGCATCCTCTACCTCCAAGGCCTCTATCGCCTGCAGGATGCCCGCTTCGGCGAGGAACTGCGCAAGGCGGCCCTCTTCGTGCCGGATCGCGCCACGCTCTTCCGCCTCTTTGATGAGCAGCGTATCAAGCCGGAGGCGCCCAAAGCGGCTGTCGTAAAAGCCGTCGCGGCAGGGGCCGACCGCACGCAGGCGCTCATCGAGTCGTTCCTGGAGGAGAAACCCGACACGCAACCCGCGGGCAAGGCTCATCCCGTCAGCGCCACGGTCGATTATATGTCCTATCTCATGCAGCAACCCGACATCTTGGAAGAGGAACTGCTCGACGCCCCCCTCGACGACGAGGACGAGGAGTTGGAAGAGGATTTCGACGACGAACTCGACGACTTCGAGGAGGAGGCTCCGGCGAAGCCCCTCACCGCAGAGGTCGAAAAAGACCAAAATGTGCAAACAGACCCCTATTTTACCGAAACTTTGGCCCATATTTACATTAAACAGGGCAAATATAACAAGGCAATTGAAATTATTCGGCGTTTAAGTTTGAATGT
>Ga0310697_10001255_pt1 | contig 30668 bp, 29 predicted proteins | sample 172DNAGHGlowgp2_FD_203883 | JGI IMG/M metagenome (GOLD analysis project Ga0310697, IMG submission 203883) | Sheep rumen microbial communities from Palmerston North, Manawatu-Wanganui, New Zealand - 1728 DNA GHGlow gp2 (v2) (version 2) | ecosystem: Host-associated > Mammals > Digestive system >... | reverse complement strand
AAAAAACAGTCGATAATTATTAACCCGTCAACTTGATCCAGTCGCAGGACACAAAAGTGACAACCTAAATCAGCAAATCACAGTGGGGGGGGGAGGGGAAATTGAAAATTGATAGTTGATAATTGAAAATTTTCTGAAGGGTGGGGGGAGAGAAGGGGGAGAGGGGGGGGGGAGAGGGGGAGCACTTTTGAATGGATGGCGGGGAGGATGGCTGACGGCGAAAAGCACGATGTTCCGGAGATGAGATGGACGTTGTCGGAGGGAGGGGCCAATGGGAGAGGCGGGAGGTGGGGAAAATATTTTTTGCCGGATGGAATAATGTTCGTACTTTTGCAGCCGAATTGCAAACGAAATAGTAACGAAAAAAATGCCAATGAAGCATAGCGCATAGATTAGAATGCACATCATAGAATAGGAAAAAGCGAAGTGGCTTATCTGGTACTTTGGAACTTGGACACTTTCAAATCACCACCAGGAAAGGCAGCGGCGCTCCCGCCAGTGGCGTGGGCTTTATACGTTGTAATTGGGTGGTGTAGGTTGTCCAAGACCTCAAAGTACCGATGAAGACTGACAAGTTCCACGCTCTTTTTATGTGCCTTCTCTTACGGAACTACACATTACACTTTGTTAAATCTAAAACCGAAGAGGCTATGGTATATAACCGCCCAGAGAAAAAATGAAGAAACTTATATTTGTAGCCCTAGGCGCTGTTGCAATGTTGTTCAGCTCATGCGGAGCAATAAAGCCGTCCAGCTTTGTGAAGGCATCGGATGGAGGTACCTGGAGTTCCATCATGATTCGGGAAGACCTCACTTATGACAAGGCTTTCAACGAGGTACTCGATGTTGTGTCCAAACGTTTCGAGATGGATATGATTTCCAAGGATGGCGGGTATGGTCGCACCAACTGGATTTACACATGGAACGACCGAGGCAAGTATACTGAGAAGTATCGTACCCGCGTCGTTTTCAAGTTCAACGCAGACCGTACGAAAGTGGACGTCAAAACCGAGGCAGAATTTGGTGGCGAACCCAACTGGATAAAAGGTTTCGATACCAGACTGCTGAGCACGATGAAACAAGATATCAGCGGTGTCGTTGGAAGAACTGTGCTCTAGTATATTATAGATAGGATGAGCGATATAACCTTTTGCTCATTCTTCATGAAAAACATGCTCATGACTGGCAATCATGAGCATGATTTTTTGCAAGGCTTTTAAATTTAGGAATTTTGCAGATTGTAGAGTTCTTTTTTGCTGTTCAATCTCGCGGCGGAGCTCCTCTTCGGTGGGCATAAGGGCCATGTATTTGGCTGCGAAGAGGTGGTCGTTGTCGTGCAGGATTGAATAGCGGGCGATATCCTTGCTGGTCTCACTGCAGAGCACAATGCCTATCGTGGGGTTGTCGCCCTCGGTGCGCTGCAAGTCGTCGTACATGCGCACATACATATCCATCTGGCCGATGTCCTGATGGGTGATCTGGCCTTTCTTCAGGTCGATGAGGACAAAGCATTTCAGGATGTAGTTGTAGAAGACCAGATCGATGTAGAAGTCGCCGGCATCGGTGAAGATATGTTTCTGTCGTGCGACAAAAGCAAATCCCCGTCCCATCTCGACGAGGAACTCCTGCAGGTGTGAGATGAGCCCTCTCTCCAGGTCGCTTTCCGTGTAGTCGGTGCCTGGGTTGAATCCGAGGAATTCGGCTACGACAGGGCTTTTGAGCACTTCCAGCTTGTCGGCAGGTGGGTTCTTGCGGCTGTCTTCAATCAGCTGCGGCTGTTTGAAGTGCCGCTCGAAATACTGTGTGCTGATGTTGCGGTCGAGGGTGCGGACACTCCACATCTCCTGTGCGGCGGTCTGCAGATACCACCGCGCCGCGACAGGGTCGTCGACGCGGAGGGTGGTGAGAATATGAGTCCATGTTAGATTGTGCAATCGCGATTGCACAATCTCCAAGTCGTTATATGTCAGGTAGAATAGTCTGATATATTGTAGATTTCGGACACTCCACCCTCGTCCATAGGACGAGGTCAACTCCTTCGACAGCATCTTGATTATCTGCTTACCGTACTCGGCGCGCTTCTCGCCCTGCTGCTCTTGCTCCACAATGCGCTGGCCGATATGCCAGTAGGTGTCAATCATGATGGAGTTGACGGCAGCGTATGCCGCACGGCGACTATGCTCGATGAGCTGTTTGATGTCGCTGACGAAGGAGTTGTTGTCTACGGGAACCATTGGGGGATGCTTACTTCTTGGTGAGCACCTCGTCGATCATGCCGTACTGGAGGGCTTCTTCGGCGGTGAACCAGTGGTCGCGGTCGCTGTCTTTCTCCACCTGCTCGAAGGGCTGGCCGCTGTGCTTGGCGATGATCTCGTAGAGCTCTTTCTTGAGCTTCAGGATTTCGCGGACGGTGATCTCCATGTCGGTGGCCTGACCGTCGGCGCCGCCCATGGGCTGGTGGATCATGACGCGGGCGTGCGGCAGGGCGCAGCGGCGGCCTTTCTCGCCGGCGCAGAGGAGCACGCTGGCCATCGAGGCGGCCAGACCCGTGCAGATGGTGCTCACCTTGGGCTGGATGTACTGCATGGTGTCGTAGATGCCCAAGCCGGCATAGACCGAGCCTCCCGGCGAGTTGAGGTAGATCTGGATGTCCTTGGTGGGGTCGACGCTCTCGAGGAAGAGGAGCTGGGCCTGGATGACGTTGGCGGTGTAGTCGTCGATGGCGGTGCCGAGGAAGATGATGCGGTCCATCATCAAGCGGCTGAAGACGTCCATCTGTGCCACGTTGAGCTGGCGCTCCTCGACGATATAGGGCGTGAGCGAGTTATTAATGGCCGAGGTGTATTTGGCCATGGTGGTGCTGCTGATGCCACGGTGACGGGTGGCGTATTTCTCGAATTCTGTCATTGTTTATGTTGTTTTATTCGTTTTTCATAATTTACCCCGTAGGGGTTTCATATTAATTTGGCTCGCTAAACACATATCTTTCATCAAATTCTATGCCAAAAAGGGCCAGGAACTCTTTATACTCTTCCTGCATAGTCTTTCCTATATGGTGCTGCTTCTGGTTCCGTATATATCCTATAACATCGCTTATCTGCGATTTACCGTATGTGAATGCTCCGTAACCTTCTTGCCAGGCAAAATTACCGTCAACAAGATGACGTTCTTTTATCCATATCGCTGACGCACGCTTCAAGTCTCTGACCATATCAGATACAGATTGTGTCGGACTCATGCTGACAAGGATGTGTACGTGGTCACGCATTCCACCAATGGCATACACTCTGTGGCTGTGAGCCTCCGCCGTGCCTGTCATGTAGCGGTATAGTTCATCGCGCCATGTGTCAGCGAGAAAACACCCTCGGTTTTTGACGGCGAAGATGATATGGACATATAGTTGAGTGTACGTGTTGGACATGAGGATTAATATGCGACCCCTACGGGGTCGGTTGCGGTTGTTGCGTTGGTTGTTTCTATTGATATGTGACCCCTACGGGGTCATGATTGCGTTACATCGTTGTGGTTTTTATTGATATGCGACCCCTACGGGGTCGATGTTACGTGGTTGCCTTGCGTTTTCTATTGATATGCGACCCCCTACGGGGTCGGTTGCGGTTGTTGCGTTGGTCGTTTCTATTGATATGTGACCCCTACGGAGTCATGATTGCGTTATATCGTTATGGTTTTTATTGATATGCGACCCCTACGGGGTCGATGTTACGTGGTTGCCTTGCGTTTTCTATTGATATGTGACCCCTACGGGGTCGGTTGTGGTTGTTGCGTTGGTCGTTTCTATTGATATGTGACCCCTCGGGGTCATGATTGCGTTATATCGTTATGGTTTTTATTGATATGCGACCCCTGCGGAGTCGGTTGTGGTTGTTGCGTTGGTCGTTTCTATTGATATGCAACCCCTACAGGGTCTTATGGTCTGCCAGCAGGTTGGGGCGGCGTTCTTTGGTGCGTTGGATGGCTTGGTCGAGGCGCCATTGTTCGATTTTTTGGTGGTTGCCGCTGAGGAGCACCTCCGGCACCTTCCAGCCACGGAACTCGGGCGGGCGGGTGTACTCAGGCGGAGCCACGAGGCCGTCCTGGAAGCTGTCGGCGAGGGCCGACTGTTCGTCGCCGATCACGCCCGGGACCAGGCGTATGACGGCGTCGCACATCACTGCCGCGGCGAGTTCGCCGCCGCTGAGGACGTAGTCGCCGATGCTTATCTCGCGCGTGATGAAGTGCTCGCGCACGCGCTCGTCGACGCCTTTATAGTGCCCACAGAGCACCATCAAGTTCTGTGCCAGGGACAACTCGTTGGCCATGGGCTGGGAGAACAGTTCGCCGTCGGGGGCGGTGTAGATGACGTCGTCGTAAGGGCGCTCCTTCTGCAGACCCTCGATGCAGTTGGCCAGGGGCTCGACGGCCATGACCATGCCGGCGGCGCCGCCGTAGGGGTAGTCGTCGACGGAGCCGTAGCGGGTGAGCGAGTAGTCGTGCAGGTCGTGGAAATGCACCTCGACGAGGCCTTTCTTCTGAGCACGCTTGAGGATGCTCTCCTCGAAGAACATCGTCATCATGTTGGGGAAGAGTGTCAGGATGTCGATTCTCATGGCAGTTTGATTTTCTGTCCCGCACGGATGGTGGAGGTCTCCTTGATGCCATTGAGTTGGCACAGAGCCTTCACGGTGGTGCCGTGGTTGCGCGCTATCTTGCTCAGGGTGTCGCCGTTGCGGACGGTGTATGTGGAGCTGGATTTGGAGGACTGGCTTGCCTTGGCGGGTTGCGAGGCTTTGGCGGAGCTGCCGCTCACGCGCAGCCGTTCGCCGGGGTGCAGGACCTTGGTCTCCTTGATGCCGTTGAGCTGGCAGAGGCGCTTCACGGTGGTGCCGTTGCGGCGTGCAATCTTCTCGAGGGTGTCGCCGCTGCGCACCCGGTACCATCCGCCCGAGACCTTGCCCGAGCTCCGGGAGGAGCTGCTGCGGCCCACCTTGCGGAAGGAGGAGGAGGTGAGCTCGAGGCGGTTGTTGACGAGGCTGTGGGTCGAGCAGTCCATCACGTCCTCGGGGTTCATGGCGTTGCCCATGTAGCGAATCTCGAAGTGCAGGTGGCTGCCGAACGAACGGCCGGTGTTGCCGCAGAGGCCAATCTGCTGGCCGCTCTTAACGTGTTCGCCCACGGTGACGAGGCGTTTAGACATGTGAGCATAGTAGGTCTCGAGGCCATCGGCATGGTGTATGATGACCAGGTTGCCATAGGAGCGGTTGCGCTTGGAGATGCGCACCACGCCGTCGAAGGCGGCGTAGATGGGTTCGCCGGTGGGCTGAGCCAGGTCGAGGCCGTAGTGGAAACGGCGCCGGCGAGGACCATAGTGCGACGAAGGGCGCGCCGAGACGGGGGTGGGCCAGGAGAAGGTGCCGAGGTCGATGACAATCGGGTCGGTAATGTTGGCAGGGTTGAGCTTTGGGAGGTGGATTACGGCCGTGTCGAAGCCTTCGAGCAGGATGTCGTCCTCGCTGTCGACGCCGTCGTCGCCGAGGGTGAAAGCCTGGGGCATGTCGTCGTCCTCGTCCTCGGCGGGGTCCACGAGGAAGGGGACCTGATACATGTAGGTCTCGGTCTCCTCGTCGTCCTTGCGGTCTATCACAACACCCTTGTACTCCTCATCCTCGTAAATGACATCAAGATTGTTGACCTTTATTTCGGATTTGCGTTCCGGTTTTTTCCGTGGGTCATCGGTCTGAGCCGCCGCGACGAGGGGCAGCATCAGGAGGCCGATGGTAACAAGATATTTCCTATATTGCATGTATTAATGTCTTCTTCAATGTGCGAAAAGCGGATGCAAAGGTACGCAAAATATCGCACACGGCGGACTTAAATTCTGTTAAAGTGTCCACAAGTGGCATGGAACACAGGGCGAATCAGTGGCCATAGTCGGAGAGGAACTTGATTCTCATGAGGCGGATTTCCTCTTCGGTATAGTCCGGGTCGTCGGAGAATTCCTCGTAGGCCTCGTCGAGGTCGCCGCTCTCGCTCTCGCGCCAGTAGTCCATGAGCACCTCCTGGTGGTCCGGTTCGACGACTTCGTCGATGTAGTAGTCGATGTTGAGTTTGGCGCCGCTGGAGATGATATGTTCCATCTCGGTGAGCAGGTCGGACATGGAGAGGCCTTTGCCGGCGGCGATGTCTTCGAGGCTCTTGCGGCGGTCGATGGCCTGGATGATGTGCACCTTGAGGCTGGACTTGTTGACCGCCGAGCGGACGACGATGTCCTGGGGGCGTTCGATGTCGTTGTCTTCGACGTACTTCTTGATGAGTTCGATGAAGGGGCCGCCGTGTTTCTGCGCCTTGGCGATGCCGACGCCGGAGCAGTGTGCGAGTTCGTCGATGTTGCAGGGATACTGGAGGGTCATGTCCTTGAGGGAGGAGTCTTCGAAGATGACGTGGGCGGGCAGCTTGTCGCGAGCGGCGATACTGCGGCGCAGACTCTTGAGCTGGACGTAGAGAGCCTCGTCGCCGGCGGCGGCGTTGGCGGAGGCCGCGGCGGCGAGTTCCTCGTCCTCCTCTTCGGCGGCGGCGCTGTAGTCGTGGTCGCAGGCCACCATGATGCTGTAGGGCTTCTTGATGAACTTGTTGCCGGCGGGGGTGATTTTCAGCACGCCGTACTGCTCTATCTCCTTCTGCAGCAGCCCCTCGAAGAGAGCCTGGCGGAGGACGGCCTTCCAGAACAGGTCGTTGCGGTCGGTGCCGGCGCCGAACTGCTCGAGCTCGTCGAGGTGGTAGCTCTTGGTGTTGGTGTTGCGGCGCCCCATGAGCACGTCGACGATGTCCTTGGCCTTGAAGGCCTGCTTCATGGCGGCGATGGTCTCGAGAGCGAGCTGGACCTCCTCGCGCGCTTCCTCCTGGGGTTTGGGGTGGAGACAGTTGTCGCAGTTGCCGCAGTAGGGCTCGTTGTAGTCCTCGCCGAAGTACTTCAGTATGTTCAGGCGGCGGCAGGCCGAGCTCTCGGCATAGGAGACCATTTCCTGCACGAGCTGTCGGGCCATTTCCTGCTCGGTCACGTTCTTGTCGATGAAGAACTTATAGAGCTTCTCGACGTCCTGCTCGCTGTAGAAGGCGATGCAGCGGCCCTCGCCGCCATCGCGGCCGGCGCGGCCGGTTTCCTGGTAGTAGCCCTCGATGCTCTTGGGTATGTCGTAGTGGATGACGAAGCGGACGTCGGGTTTGTCGATGCCCATGCCGAAGGCGATGGTGGCGACGATGACGTCGACTTCCTCCATGAGGAACTTGTCCTGGTTTTCGGCGCGGACCTTGTTGTCGAGTCCGGCGTGGTAGGGTAGGGCTTTGATGCCGTTGATTACGAGCAGTTCGGCCAGGTCTTCGACTTTCTTGCGCGTGAGACAATAGATGATGCCGCTCTTGCCGGGGTTTTCCTTGATGAAGCGAATGATTTCCTTATGGAGCTGCATGGAGTCGCTGGGCTTGGGGCGCACCTCGTAGTAGAGGTTGGGGCGGTTGAAGCTGGAGACGAATGTCTTAGCCTTTTCCATGCCGAGGTTCTTGATGATGTCCTGCTGGACCTTTGGGGTGGCGGAGGCGGTGAGGGTGAGGATGGGGACGTTGGGGCTGATGGCCTTGATGGCGTCGCGGAGGCGTCGGTATTCGGGTCGGAAGTCGTGGCCCCATTCGGAGATGCAGTGAGCCTCGTCGATGGCGAAGAAGGAGATCTTGATGTTGCGGAGCAGTTCGATGGTCTCCTCCTTGGAGAGAGTTTCGGGTGCGACGTAGAGGAGCTTGGTGCCGCCGGTCATGAGGTCGTCCTTGACCTCGGAGGCCTGGACGCGGGAGAGGGAGGAGTTGAGGAAGTGAGCGACGCAGTTGCTGCCGGAGGTATAGCGAACGGCGTCGACCTGGTTTTTCATGAGGGCGATGAGGGGGGAGACGACGATGGCGGTGCCATCGAGGATCATGGCTGGCAGCTGGTAGCAGAGGCTCTTGCCGCCGCCGGTGGGCATGATGACGAAGGTGTCGTTGCCGTCGAGCATGCTCTGTATGATAGCTTCCTGGTCGCCCTTGAAGTGGTCGAAACCGAATATTTCTTTCAAATATGTGTGCAAATCTGCCATAGTTAACAATATTCAACGCACGGTTGCGTTATATGTTTCAGTTTTACAAAGGTACAAAAAAATAACCTACTGACAAAATAAATTTCACCGTGAAGAGCCGCGAAGAGATAAAAAGCATTGCCTACCAGGTGATTGCGGATGAAAAAAAAGCCATAGAAAAACTGCACGACCTTATCGACGACCACTTTGCCGAGGCTGTGGAAACCATTTTTTCGACCTCGGGGCGAGTAGTGGTGACCGGCATCGGGAAAAGCGCTAACATAGCCACCAAGATAGTCTCGACGCTGAATTCGACCGGTACGCCGGCCCTGTTCCTGCATGCGGCGGACGCGATACACGGCGACCTGGGGATGGTGAGGCCGGACGACGTGGTGATCTGCATCTCGAAGAGCGGCAACACGCCCGAGATTAAGGTGCTCATACCCCTCATCAAGAATTTCGGTAACAAACTAATAGCCATCGTCGGCAACCGCGATTCGTTTCTGGCGCACGAGGCCGACCTGGTGCTGGACACGACCGTGGAGCACGAGGCCTGCCCGAACAACCTGGCGCCGACGAGCAGCACGACGGCGCAGCTCGTGATGGGTGATGCGCTGGCTGTGGCGCTGATAGAGTGCCGCAACTTCACGTCGCGCGACTTTGCGCGCTTCCACCCGGGCGGGGCGCTGGGCAAGCAGCTCTACCTGCGCGTGAGCGACCTGTACCTGCAGAACGAGCGTCCGGCTGTGGCGCCGACGGCGACGATAGACGAGACGATACTCGAGATGACCTCGAAGCGACTGGGCTGCACGGTGGTGCTGGAGGGGGAGGAGATACGCGGCATCGTCACGGACGGGGACCTGAGGCGCATGATGCAGACCTACCACACGCCGCTCACGGCCGCCGACATCATGAACCCGAACCCGAAGCGCATACCGGTGGGAGAATATGCGGTGAAGGCGCTGCAGATGATGCGGAACAACTCCATCACGCAGCTCATCGTGGTCGACGAGAACGACCGCTATCTGGGCATCATCCACATACACGACATACTGAGAGAAGGAATAATATGAAACTGTACACAGACAAGGTAGTGAAAGTCTACCGCTCGCGCACCGTGGTGAAAGAGGTGTCGGTCGAGGTGAGCCAGGGCGAGATAGTGGGACTGCTGGGGCCGAACGGTGCGGGGAAGACGACGACCTTCTACATGATGGTGGGCATCATCAAGGCCAACTCGGGGAAGGTTTATTTCGAGAGCACCTGCGACGCCGACAAGCAGAGCGCGGCCTTCGAGGAGAAGGAGGCGCAGCGGCCGGAGGACGGTGCGTGGCGGCTGGAGCTCACGTCGCTGCCGATGTACCGCCGGGCGCAGCTGGGGGTGGGCTATCTGGCCCAGGAGGCCTCGGTGTTCAGGCAGATGACGGTGGAGGACAACATAGCGTCGATACTGGAATTCCGGCGCGACCTGGACCGCGAGCAGCAGCAGGCCAAGCTGGAGTCGCTGCTCGACGAGTTCAGGCTGCAGCACATACGCAAGAGCAAGGGCATACAGCTCAGCGGCGGCGAACGGCGACGGACCGAGATAGCCCGGGCGCTGGCCAACGACCCGATGTTCCTGCTGCTCGACGAGCCTTTTGCGGGTGTGGACCCCATAGCCGTGCAGGACATACAGGACATTGTGGCGCACCTGCGGGAGCGTAACATAGGCATACTCATTACCGACCACAACGTGCGCGAGACCCTGGCCATCACGGACAGGGCCTACCTGCTCTACGAGGGCTCGGTGCTTCACCACGGGACGCCCGAGGAGATGGCCGCCGACCCGGACGTGCGCGAAAAATACCTCGGACGCGACTTCGAGTTGCGCCGAGCCAAAACCCAAGAGATATGAACCGATACTGTGTCATCATGGCCGGCGGCATAGGTAGCCGCTTCTGGCCACTCAGCAAAAACAACTATCCGAAGCAGTTTCTCGACATACTCGGCACGGGGAAGAGCTTTATCCGCGCCACCTTCGAGCGGTTTCTGCCGCTGGTGCCGGCGGAGGGCTTTGTGGTGGTCACGAACGCGGCATACAAGCAGCTCGTGCTGGAGCAGCTGCCGGAACTGAGCGAGGAGCAGGTGCTGTGCGAGCCCATGCGTCGCAATACGGCCCCGTGCATAGCCTACGCGGTGTACCACATACTGGCCCGTTGCCCGGAGGCCTCCATCGCCGTGACGCCGGCCGACCACCTGGTGACCAACGAGCGCGAGTTCCAGCGCATCATAGGGCAAGGGCTCGAGCACGTGGAGAAGGACCGTAACGCCCTGATGACCATCGGGATAAAGCCCAGCCGTCCGGAGACCGGATACGGATATATAGACGTTGGGGCTGGGCCGTCCGACGGGATTGTCGACGTGGCGAGTTTCAAGGAGAAACCGGACCTCGAGACTGCGAAGCAGTTTTTGGCGGCCGGGCACTACTTCTGGAATTCGGGTATCTTCCTTTGGAGCTCGGACGCCATCATGACGGCCCTGCGGCGCTACCTGCCGGACCTCACGGACCTCTTCGACCAGGGACGCGACAGCTTCGGCACGGCACGGGAGCAGCAATTCATTGACACACAGTTTGAACACTGTCCCAACATTTCGATAGACTATGGAGTGATGGAGCGCGTGGTGGGGCAGGACAAGGAGTGCGGCGACGGCGGCAAGCGGCTGACCATGCACACCATAGCCGCCGACTTCGGCTGGAGCGACATCGGGACGTGGGGATCGCTCTACACCCACGCGGCCCACGACGCCGACGCCAACGCCGCGTCGGGGCACACCGTGCTGGTGGACACCCGAAACAGCGTTGTCAACATCGAGTCGGGCTACGAAGCCATCGTGCAGGGGCTGGACCACTGCCTTGTGGCGCTGCGCGACCATTCGCTTCTGGTGTGCCGCCTGGACGACGAGCAGCAGATAAAGAACTGGGTTGAACGGCTTTGAGCCAACATTTTTACCACACGCCACAGCCTATTGCCCCCACCCCTGGATGCAGGAGGGGGTAGAGAGGGGGTAGAGAAGGGGTAGAGAGGGGGTAGAGAGGCTGCGGAGAGAAGGCTGAAAGTCAGGCTATTGGCCGCCGGACGGATGGCAACAAAAAACACCTGCGGGCCGTAACGCATTGAGCGTGAGCCCGCAGGTGTCCTTTTTCGTTGCCGGAGAGGGGGGAGGCCGGGGCAGGGCCGCCGGCAGCGGGGCATCAGTTCAGGAACAGTTCGAACCGAAGTCCGCCGACCTCCACGGTCTCGTAGCTGCGTGCAAAGTCGATGATGTTCTTCACCACCTGCTCGGAGGGACGCAGCACCACCTGCATGTCGGCACATGTGTCAGTGCCGAAGAAATCGTAGTCTTGCATCATAAGCACCTTTATTGGTTGGTTATCTTTTTCACCCTTATTAACACAATACGGTGAAAAAAATTGTTCTACAATGATATTTTTTTGTACTTTTGCACTACTTTTAACATTTGCAACCACCGACTGGAACGATATGAGAAAGACAGCACTTCTGATACTTGCCCTGACGGCGACCATGGCGACGGCCCACGGCCAGACGGCCGACTCGGTCGACGTGACAGACTACGACATCAGTCTGGACCTGAGCGGCGGCACCCCCTTTGCAGGCGACGCCACGCTGACGCTCATGCTTACGCGGCCGTGCGACGAGATAGGGCTTGAGCTTATTGGCACCGTGGACTCGATGTGGGTCGACGGCGAGCGGACGTCGAGCACGGACCTAGCACACATTCCGGTGGGCGGCATCGGTGTCGGACAGGAGTTCAGCATCCGCGTCTGCTACCACGGGAGCGGATATGTGGAGCCCTACGGATGGGGCGGCATGCACTTCGACTCCGACATGACCTACAACCTCGGGGTGGGCTTCGGGACGAACCCACACCCTGTGGGGCGCGCTGTCTTCCCCTGCCGCGACAACTTCACGGACAAGGCCACCTACACGCTCCGCATCACGGCCCGCGAGACGTGGAGCGCCGAGTGCAGCGGCGTGCTGCAGCAACGCACGATGGACGGATATCTCAGGGAGCGTACCGTGTGGCGCATAGACCAACCGGTATGCACCTACCTTGTCGGCATCAGCCAGGCACCCTACAGCCGCATTGCCGACACTGTGGGCGGATACCCCGTTACGCTGGCCTACACCGCAGCACAGGACAGCGGTACGGTGCGCACGGTCTTCGCCCTGCTGGAGAAGGTTGTTGCAAAGTATGAAGAGTGTTTCGGCCCCTACCGCTGGCACCGCATAGGATATATCCCGACGGCACGAGGCTCGATGGAGCATGTGAACAACATAGCCCTCGCCTACCAGGCGATGCAGGGTATGAGCGATGCGGGGCAGAGCACAATAGCCCACGAGCTTGGGCACGCCTGGTTCGGTAACCTTGTCACCTGCGGCGACGAGGGCGACATGTGGATCAACGAGGGCGGGGCCTCGTTCTGCAGCGAGGTGGCGCGGGAAGCGACGCACGGACGCGCCTTGAGCGACGCCGCCTATCAGAAAAGCCTCGACGCGGTGTTGCGCACAGCCCACATCCAGGACGGGTCATACATGCCGCTTCACGGCATGCCGCACAACCACACCTATGGCACGACGACCTACGACAAAGGGGCCTTGGTGTGGCACTCGCTACGCGGATACCTTGGCGACACGCTCTTCTACGCCTCGATGCGGAAACTCTTCGAGCGCTGTGCTTTCGGCAACCTCGACGCATACAGCCTGCGCGACTCACTGAGCCTCTACAGCGGTGTCGACCTTGACGCATTCTTCGACTTCCATGTCTTCGAAGCGGGATTTGTCGACTACTACGTGACGATGCAGACAGAGGGGTGCCCGGTACACAGCGCCGACGTTACGGTGCGGCAGCAGGGAGTGGGTACCGACGCGGTGGCGCACGCCAACCGCGTGCCGGTCACCGTGGTGGGATGGAACGGCGAGAAGTGGAAGACGCGCATCTGCTTCGACGGTGCCGACACCACCGTACGCCTTGCCCTCCCGTTTGCACCAGCCTATTGCCTTTTGGACGCCGACTGCGAGCTGAGCGACGCCGCGACCGTCGACAACATACATGTCGTCTCCCGCGGAATATATCCGAGCGATGTCTGCCACTTGCTCCTCAACGCGCAACCCGATGTCGAGCCGACGGAGTACCACATAGAGCACCACTGGGGCCGGCCGCACTCGGTCGACACGGTGACCGGCGTGTTGCGGACAGCGCAGCGCTACTGGACGGTGTATAGCACACGGTTCCTCAACGACGGCATCAAGGCCAACTTCCGCTATGTGCGCGGAGGCGAGAGCAACAGCGACTATGCCGAACTGGACCACGGCTTCCTGTCCAGCAGCCGGAGCATAGACTCGGTGGGACTGCTTTGGCGCCTCAACGACCAATCTCCATGGGTAATGCTTGTGCGGCTGCGGTCCAACAGCCGCTATGAAGGCTACGCCACGATCAACCACCTGCGCACCGGTGAGTACACCCTCGCCGTGGTCGACACCAACCTTATCGGCATCGACGACGTGGAGCCTCGTGAAACCACCAGCCTCAACCTCTTCCCCAACCCTGTCCGCCGCGGCCACCCAATAGTGCTCGACATCGACACGGAGGCTTGCTTCGACGTCTGGATTACGGACCAGGAAGGGCGCCTCGTGTGGCAACAGAAAGACTGCCGGCCCGGCGACAAGATAGAGCCGAGCCTCGGCGCGGGAATTTATTTGGTGCGGATTGAAAATAATTTCATATCTTTGCAGTCAAAACTGATAGTTATATGAAAAGTATAAAGACTCTCATAGCCACAATGTTGGTGATGCTTCCAGTGGTCGCGTCGGCACAGTTTTCGCAGCTCGGAGCCAAAAACCAGTTCATGCTCAAGCTCGAAGGCGGATATATGCCATTCGCAAGCAACACTGGCATCACCGAAGAGAAGGACTTCGCCATTGACAGTTACCACAACGCCATAAACTTCAACGCGATGGCTGGAATGAACCTGAGCCAGGACTGGTTTGTCGGTGCTGGCGCCGGATTTATGTATTTCCACTCCACAGGCCAGAAACCCACGGAGCCATATATGGGGGTTACATTCTTCGCCGACTTCGACTTCCGTCCCATCTGGCAGGGTGTGATGGGCCTCGACTACCAGCCAGTCACCATCCAATGGGCGCCCGAACTGGGTGGACGCATAGGCGGAAACATGCTCCTGAACCACCCCGACTTCGGCTCGCCCTTCTCGCCTATGTTCGAGGTGTATGCCGGCATCAACTGGTATTATGCCCACGGGCTGCGCAATATGGGGCTTAACTGGCACTCGTTCTACGCCACCGTCGGTCTGGCCTACATGCAGCAAGCCTTCATGGCCCCGGTCCGCGTCGGATGGCGGTGGTAGAGTGGGGTGTGATGTTTAAGGTCTATAGATATCATTGATTGGGGGATTGGTTATTATAGAGAAAGACAGATTATGCAGAGTACAAGACAAAACAAGATATGCCGTCTCATACAGCAGGACATGAGTGACATCTTCCTACGTGAGATGAAGGCCGTACTGGGTCCGTCGCTCATCAGCGTTACCGAGGTGCGAATCACCCCCGACCTCTCCATAGCCCGCATCTATGTGTCCATCATGCCCATCGGAGGCGGAAGCGCCGACAGCATCATGGCCCTCATAAGGGAAAACACGTCCGACCTGCGCCGTCGACTCGGACAGCGCGAGGGGAAACAACTGCGTATCATCCCGCAGCTTGAGTTCTTCATAGACGACACCCTCGACTACCGCGAGAACATAGAACGACTGCTCAAACAATGAAGCTTGAGGCACTGATTGCCGTCCGCTACCTATTTGCCACGCGCCAGCGCTCGGTGGCGAACACTATTTCGTGGGTGTCGCTCGTGGGTCTGCTCGTGAGCACAGCCGCCCTCATCATAGTCCTCTCTGTCTACAACGGCATCGGGAACCTCACCAAGTCGCTCTTCGGCACCTTCGACCCCGAGCTGGTCATAGAGCCCGCCGAGGGGCGCACCTTCCACACAACGGACCTCGACCTCAAAGCCCTCGAAGAACTCGACGGCATTGCGACCCTGTCGCAGATGGCCGACGAGACAGCGTGGCTCACCTACCGTTCACAACAGGCCATAGTCACCCTGCGTGGGGTCGACGGGAACTACACCGCCCTCTCGGGGCTTGACACCCTGCTGCACGAAGGCTCATACGACGTCGACGACGCCCTGGTCGTAGGCGGAGAGCTGTGGCTCAGGCTCGGCATGTCGCCCTATGCCAATATACCTGCTGCGGTCCACATACCACGCCGGGGCACCACCTCCATGGGGCTCACCATGGACCAGGCCTTCAACACAGCCTATGCCTTCCCTGCAGCCAACTTCTTCATACAACAAGACATAGACAGACGGTATGTCGTCACCTCTATCGATATGGTTCGCCGCCTAATGGACTACGCACCAGACGAATGCACCGCCATAGCCCTGAAACTAACACCCGGTGCCAGCCTGCGCCGTACGAAAGAGGCCGTAGAGGCGGTGGCTGCGCGGTCGACGACGAAATGCGTCGTCAAGGACCGTTACGACCAACAGCCGCTATACTACAAGATATTCCGCACTGAGCGGCTTGGCATATACCTCATCCTCTCGCTCATAGTCCTCATCTCCACCCTCAGCCTCGCTGCATCGCTCTCGCTGCTCATCATCAACAAACGGCATGACATCTTCACGCTACGGAGCCTCGGTTTCACCCAGCGGCGGATGCGCCGCGCCTTCACGGCGGAAGGTCTGCTTATCTGCGCCGTAGCAGTGGTGGGCGGCTTGCTGCTCGGATTCGTGATATGTCTGCTACAGCAGCATTTCGGCTTAGTCCGCATGGGCGACGGCAATTTTGTGGTCAACGCATTCCCTGTGGCCATGCGGGCTGTGGACTTTGTGCTGACATTCCTCATAGTGATGACCCTCAGCAGCCTCACGGTCATGCTCACCGTACACCGTGCACGAATCTGAGTGACTGGCGGCGCATTTTTTTTTGCCACATTCGAAAAAGGTTGTATATTTGCGGCGTGAAATGTTCACGCAGGGGTGCTACAAAGCGCTGTGGCTGAGATTACACCCTAATAACTTGACCGGGATAATGCCCGCGTAAGGAGCAATGAATATGGCAAAACACAATATCGATTGTGGCCGCTATCGCTTTATTGAGGCCACCAGGATTAGCCGCCGGCAGATGATAGCCTGCTGTGCGCTGGCAATTTCAGTTTTCAGTTTTCAGTTTTCAGCTTCCGCCCAGGACACCGTGCGCAAGCTTGATGAGGTGATGATACAGGATACGCGCGTGAGCAACAAGGCACCGCTGACTACGAGCAACATCGACCGCCAACAGCTGGACGAGGCCCGCGCCTCGGTGAGTGTGCCCTACATGCTTGAGACGCAGACCTCTGTGGTGACCACCGGAGAGAATGGCACCGTGGGTGCCACGACGATGCGCATCCGCGGCGTCGACGCCTCACGCATCAATGTGAACATCAACGGTATCACGCTGAACGACCCCGAGAGCCAGAGTGTCTTCTGGTACAACATTCCCAACATAGGCGGCATGGCGCAGAGCATGCAGATACAGCGCGGTGTGGGTGCCTCGACGGGCGGCAGTCCGGCTTTCGGCGCTGCCATCAACTTGCAGACACTGAATGCACAGAGCAAGGCCTACGGCGAAGCCGACCTTGGCTACGGCTCGTGGAACACGCGCCAGTACAGCATCAGCGCCGGCAGTGGCATACTGAAGAGCGGCCTGAGCTTCGACCTGGCGTACAGCGGCCTCACCAGCGACGGCTTCCTGCGCGGCGGGCAGACCGACCAGCAGAGCTTCTTCGGCAGCGCCAGCTGGTACGGGGAACGGACGTTGATAAAACTCCTCACCATCATTGGCAGCCAGACCACCGGCGTGACTTGGAACGGCGCCGACACGTCGGAGATACGCCGTGACCGACGCTACAACTCGGCGGGCATGTACTACATGGATGCCGACACCACCTTCGACTCCTGGGGCGACTACACCCTCTCGGGCGACACGTCGTACTACCCTCGCGAGACGGACAACTACTGGCAGCGCCACTACCAGCTCTATGTATCGCACATGTTCAACGACAACTGGAGCATCAACGGAGCCCTCGACTTCACCCACGGCGACGGCTACTACGAGCAGTACAAGATGGACGCCAAGTATAAGAAGAAGCTCTTTATCCCCATAAGCGGCAAGGGCGACTACACCACACGCAAGTATATGGACAACAACGCCGTGGCTGGCAACCTTGCCCTGCGCTACAACAAAGGCCCGCTGTCGCTCTCCGTGGGCGACAACCTGCTGTGGTTCGACGGCTTCCACTATGGCCATGTGCTATGGTTCCGCGACACTGCCATCCACTATGACACCCCCTACGAGTGGTACCGATACAACGGCACCAAGACCGACAACTCGGTCTACATCAAGGCCAACTATGACTTCAACGACAACCTCAACGCTTATGCTGACCTGCAGTTGCGCATGGTGAACTACAAACTGCGCGGCAGCACCGACGACCCCGACACCGCCGGCGCACAGACGATGCTCGATTTCGACGAGAACTACCTCTTCTTCAATCCCAAGGCCGGCATCAACTGGCGCCTTGACGATCACCAGCGCACCTACTTCGTGGCCGGCATCAGCCATCGCGAGCCCACCAAGAGCGACATCAAGGAAGCCATTGCCAACGCCGACACAGTGAAGGCCGAAGCCATGCTCGACCTTGAGCTGGGCTATCAGATTGCCCATGAGCGCTGGGCGTTCAACGCCAACCTTTACGCCATGCTCTACAACGATCAGCTCACCCCGAGCGGCGACCGCAGCAGCAGCGGCTACGCGCTGATGGAGAACGTCGCCAAGAGCTACCGCATAGGCATAGAGCTCGAAGGCGGCTACGAGTTCACCAAGTGGTTCCGCATGGATGCCAACCTCACGCTCAGCGACAACAAAGTCGTGGACTTCACCTATAGCGACTTCGCTGATGGCGACTCCATCATGCTCGATGCCTCGGGCAACTGGAGCAGCCTGAGTGTGACGCGCAACACGCCGCTGGCACTGTCGCCCTCCGTGGTGGGTGCCGCCATTGCCACCTTTACCCCCGTCAAGGACGCCAAGCTGCAGCTCATAGGCAAGTATGTGGGCAAGCAATACGCCGACAACACGGGTCGTGAGTGCTACGCCGTAGACCCCTACTTTGTGCTCAACATTCGCGCCAGCTATGTATGGCATCTGCGCGGGACCAACGAGATTGAGGCGCAGCTGCTGGTGAACAACGTGCTCGACAACAAGTACAATCTGCACGCCTGGGCCGAGGACTGGGTGGACGACTACTCCAGCACCTCACGCCAGTACTATCATCACAGCCGCGGATGGCTCCAGCAGCCGGGCATCAACTTCATGGGCCGCGTGATATATAGGTTCTAATTGTGAATTATTTAGACATCGTCGGCGCCACCATCGGCTTGGTCTATGTGTTCAGCGAATACAGGGCAAGCCGATGGTTTTGGCCGTCGAGTCTGCTTATGGCGGCGTTCTACGCGGTCATCAACTTCCGCATAGGCTGGTACGCCAATGCGGGTATCTGCGTATACAACTTCGTGATGTCGGTCTACGGGCTGCTTGTGTGGCGGGGGGTAGTGGAAAGCGGAAAGCAGAAAGCGGAAAGCGGCGAGCGCCCCATCGGCTCGTGCCCCACGCGCTACTGGCCGTGGCTGATCGTCGCCACGGCGGCGTTGACGGTGGCCTTCCGGTTCGTCCTCGCGCTATTGGGCGAGACCACCCTGCCGTGGCTCGACGGCACAGTGGCGGCGCTCGGCGTGGTGGGGATGTGGATGCTCGCGCAGAAATACTGGGAGCAGTGGCTCTTCTGGCTCGTCAGCGAGCCCCTGCTGATATACATCTACCTGCGCACGGGCTACACGGCCTCGGCGGCGATGTATGCCGTCTACGAGGTGTTCTGCATCATGGGAATAATACGGTGGAGGAAATTGAAAATTGAAAATTGAAAATTGAGAATTCAGAATGGAGCGGAAAGGTTCAAAGAAGAATGTTGTTATACTGGCGGCGGGCGACTTCCCGACGCACGAGGTGCCGCTGCGGGCGCTGCGCGAGGCGGACTTCGTGGTGTGCTGCGACTCGGCCTACGGGCAGTGGAAAACGGAAAGTGGAAAGTGGAAAGCGGAAAGTGGAAAGTGGAAAACGGAAAGTGGACAGTGGAAAGCGGAGAAGCCTTTCGTTGTCGTCGGGGACGGGGACTCACTGTCTGAGGCCGACAAGAGCGCCCTCGGCGACCGCTGGATGCAGGTGGACGAGCAGGACTACAACGACCTGCACAAGGCCATGGCCTACGCCATGAGTGGAAGGTGGAAAGCGGAAAGCGGAAAGTGGAAAGTTTCGATACTCGGAGCCACGGGACGTCGCGAGGACCACACGCTGGGCAATATCTCCTACCTCGTCACCTTTGCCGAGGAGTATCCCGGCGCCGACATCGAGATGCTCACCGACCACGGTCGCTTCACGGCCATGACGGGCTGCCGCACCTTCAGCACCTTTCCGCGGCAGCAGGTGTCCATCTTCAGCATGAACCCCGAGCAGCCTATCGACGGCCAGGGGCTGCGGTGGGCGCTCGACGGTTTCCACGCCCGACGCTGGTGGCAGGCCACGCTCAACGAAGCCCTCGGCACGGAGGTCACCCTGCGTTCGGACGGCTGGCTGGTGGTCTTCCGAACGTACGAGCCGAAGTAGGGGACAGCGGATATGCTGTTTTTTTTGTGCCGGCGCCTGGGGGCGGCGGCACAATTTGTCTTGTGGGAGGGGCAATAAGAAGCTGTGATAGCCGTTATAGCGGAAAAAAGAAGAGCACAATGGAGCTTCCGTCAAAGATACTGGAGAGAGCCGTGGAGCAGCTCAGCACCCTGCCGGGTGTGGGCAAGAGGTCGGCGCTGCGCTATGCCCTGCACCTGATGAAAGAGGACGAGCTGGCGGTGCGGGACCTGAGCGAGAGCCTGCTACGGCTGAAGACCGACCTTCACCACTGCCGCCACTGCCACAACGTGAGCGACACGGAGGTGTGCCCCATCTGCAGCAGCGAGAAGCGGCAGCACGGGATAGTCTGCGTGGTGGAGAACGTGCAGGACGTGATGGCGATAGAGAACACGCAGCAGTACCGGGGGCTGTACCATGTGCTGGGCGGCGTCATCTCGCCCATCGACGGCATCGGGGTGCAAGACATAGAGATTGCGAGCCTGCTGAGGCGAGTGGAGACGGGTGAGCCCTACCCGGTGGAGGAGGTCATCCTGGCCCTGCCGACCACGCTGGAGGGAGACACGACGAGCTACTACCTGAACCGTCAGCTGCAAGCGAGCGGGGTGAAAATCACGACCCTGGCCCGAGGTGTCGCCGTGGGGGACAGCCTCGAGTATGCCGACGAAATCACGCTGGGGCGCAGCATTGCGCACCGCATACCGTTTGAGAACTGAAACAATTCCAAAAAGTGAAGATACTTCTTATAGCAGCAACCCTGCTGGGGCTCATGGGCTGCCGACAGCCCGACACGAGCACCGCCGGCGACAGCACGAGCGCCGGCACACGCCAAACGACCTACAGCCTCGACGAAGACATCGGCGAGATGCTCCTCGTGGGCTTCAGGGGCACGGCGATAGACAGCGCCGCCACCGGCGACATTGTGGAGGCCGTGCGGGACTACCACGTGGGGAGCGTCATCCTGTTCGACTACGACGCGCCGACCGGCAAACGGGGGCGCAACATCACGGGAGCGGAGCAGGTGAGGGCCCTCTGCGGGCAGCTGCGGGGACTCTCCCCCACCCTCTTTATCGGCATCGACCAGGAGGGGGGCTATGTGTCGCGCCTGAGCAGCCGCTACGGCTTTCGGCGCATACCCTCGGCCAAGAGGATGCACCAGCTGGGCGAGGACAGCCTGCGCCACTATGCCGACCTGACGGGGGCGATGCTGCAGGACCTCGGCATCGACCTCGACTTTGCGCCGGTGGCGGACGTGGACGTGAATCCGGACTGCCCGGTGATAGGCCGGATAGAACGCAGCTTTTCGGCCGACGCCGCGGAGGTGGGGCGGAGCTGCCAGGTATGGATCGACGCCATGGCGCGGCGTGGTGTGGCGAGCTGCATGAAGCACTTTCCCGGGCACGGAAGCGCCAAGGGAGACACCCACAAGGGCCTTGTGGACGTCAGCGACACGTGGCGACGCGAGGAGCTGGCTCCGTACCGGAGCCTCGACGCGAGGACCACGATGGTGATGACGGCCCACGTGGTGAACCGCCGACTGGACCCGACGGGCCTGCCGGCGTCGCTGTCGCCCCGCATCACGTCGCTGCTGCGCGACACGCTGGGTTTCAGCGGTGTCATCGTCACGGACGACCTGGCCATGGGAGCCATCAGCAGCCACTACAGCCTGGAGCAGACCCTACGGCTGGCCCTCGAAGCGGGGGCCGACCTGCTCTGTCTGAGCAACAATGGGAGCCACTACGACACGGGGCTGACGGCCAAGGCGGTGGGCATAATAAAAGGGCTGGTGGCCGACGGCACAGTGAGCGCCGAGCGCATAAGGCAGAGTGCCGACCGCGTGCGGGCGCTGAAGGCCGCTACCGCGAGCGGAAAGTGAAAATCATATTGCCGAAGAAGTTCCAGAGCGTGGTGACCGCGATGGCCAGCAGCTTGAAGAGGTAGAAGACGTCGATGTCGACGCCGAGGAGGGCGACGGAGGAGCTGTAGGCCGCGGGCCAGAGACGGGAGGAGAGCCAGAGGACGCCGTTGTTGATGCCCAGGCCGACGACGCTCACAGCGAGGAACTTGAGGTACTCCACGCCGACCTGTCGGTCGTGGCTCCGGAAGGTCCAGACGCGATTGAGGAAATAGTTGCTTGTGGCGGCGGCGGTGAAGCTGACGGTGTTGGCCCAGAGGTCGGGCAGGCCGACCACGTCGCGCATCAGGATGAGGACGGCGAAGTCGACCACCATGCCAGAGAGGCCGACGACTCCGAACTTGAGAAACTTGGTGACAAAGGAGCCGAGATCCATCAGAACTGCTTGTCGGCTTCGGTGTGGATGATACCGGTCTTGCGGACCTTCTGCTTCTTGGTGCTCTTGGACTTGCTGATGCGGGGAGCGGGCTTCTTGATGCGCGGCAGGATTTGGGTGTCGCCGCTCTCGTTGACCTCGAGGCCGTAGACTTTGCGAGTGGTGAGGTTGCACTTGAGGTGCCAGAAGCGGCCGCAACCACCGCGTGTGAGGATGACGTCGCTGGCCAGCAGGTCGTCGCTCATATTCTCGTCCCAGAGGAAGTTAGCCCAGATGATGTGGTCGCCGCGGTCGTTGGTGAAGCCGACGTACTGGCGGCGGTATTTGTGCATGTGCTCGTCGATGACGGGGCACATGCCCTGCTGGTTGTAGTGGTCGCGGTTGAGGTAGGCAATGCGTTTCTGTATGAGGCGCTCGGCTTCGGCGACTTCAGCGTCGGTGGGAGTGAAGCGCCCGTCCTGGTTCTCGACGGTGAAATCGACATCCACGTCCTGGTGGAATGCCCATCCATGATAGTTGTTGCCCCAGACCTCGGCGACTTTCCATTTCTCGACGGGTTCGATGAACTCCTGCGCGGGAGCGGCGAGGGTGAAAATCAAGGCCACAAACGTCAATAAGAGCGTCTTCTTCATTCGTTTTCGCGTTATTATTTCAAGTGCAAAGATACTAATATTTCGCTATCTGCACAATTTTTTTTTCTAATTGTCAAAAAAGTAGTATATTTGCACTCCGAAACAGATAACGCAAAACGAACTAAAAAAGTATATTATGAACAAATTTGTCACAGTAAAAGAGGCCGCCGACAAGATTCACGACGGCATGACGGTAATGGTAGGCGGCTTTCTGGGCGTGGGCAATCCCATCGCTCTGATTGACGAGCTGGTAGCGCGGAATGTGAAGGACCTGACCATCATCTGCAACGACACGGCCTATCCGGAGGTGGGAGTGGGCAAGCTCATCACGAACCACCAGGTGAAGGAACTCATAGCCACCCACATCGGCACGAACAACAACACGATAGACCAGATGAACTCCGGGGAGCTGAAGGTGACGCTCCAGCCGCAGGGCACGCTGGCTGAGCAGATCCGCGCCGCGGGTGCCGGACTGGGCGGAGTGCTGACGCAGACAGGTCTGGGCACGGTGGTGGAGAACGGCAAGCAGAAGATCACGGTGGACGGCAAGGAGTACCTGCTGGAGAAGCCGGTGCGTGCCGACGTGGCCATCATCGGCGCCAACATCAGCGACGAGGAGGGCAACCTGGTCTACAAGGGCACGAGCCAGAACTTCTGCCCGATGATGGCGACGGCCGCCGACACGGTCATCGTGGAGCCGCAGGAGATTGTGGCCACGGGCAGCATAGCTCCGGAGAACGTGAAGACGCCCGGCATCTTCGTGGACTACATCATCAAGAAATAAACGCCCCGGAGCGACGAGCAGCTGGGCCTGATCGAGTGCATCGGAGCTAAGCCGTGGCTGGTCAAGGCAGGCCTGTAAACGACAGCGGCAGCCCAACCAGAGAACAAACAGCAAAAGAGAGTCCCGACATCCGCCGAAGGCGGTGTGTCGGGGCTTTTTAGTTATGAGTTAAGAGTTAGGGGTTATGAGTTAAGTGTTAAGGGTTAAGGGTTAAGGGTTATGAGTTAAGGGTTATGAGTTAAGGGTTATGAGTTAAGGGTTATGAGTTAAGGGTTATGAGTTAAGGGTTAAGGGTTAAGGGTTAAGGGTTATGAGTTAAGAGTTAAGAGTTAAGGGTTAAGGGTTATGAGTTAAGAGGTAAGGGTTATGAGGTAAGAGGTAAGAGGTAAGGGTTAAGAGTTAAGGGTTAAGGGTTAAGAGTTAAGGGGTTAGAGGTAAAGGGTAAGAGTTAAGGGTTAAGAGTTGAAAGTTGTTGTGGGAGGGAGGGAGATTTTATAGATGGTATAGATTTTATAGATTTTATAGAGATTATAGTTTTCTTTTGGGGGGATGGCAGGTCGGGAGGCGCGGCGTTGCCGTGGCGCACTTCGGGGTTTATCGTTGACTTTTCGGACGTGGAGGAAAATATATTTTGCCATGTCGGGAAATGTTTGTACTTTTGCGGTGTCGTTTCAACCGAAGCCGAGGCGGGATTTTGAGTCTTGCCGGAGCAGAGGGCGGGCGGCAGGACATATAAGAAAGACGTTGTAACGGCGTTTATCTGCGGCGTATCGAACTTCGCAACTTCGTTTTTGGAACCGCAATAACGCAATGTTCTTCGTCCATGGTTTGGCATATAGTAATTATGTATACTATATACCTATAGCGTGGGCTTCGGCATTGCTTATTCTGTTCCAAAGGCAATGCGAAGGCCTGATACGCGGGATAAGCAAAAGTACTTAACCCGCGCTCTTTTTTATGTGTTGTTTGGACAAAGAAAATAGAATGTTTAACCCATAAAACACAAACAACATGAAGAAAAAAGTATTATTGATGGCGGCTCTCCTATCAATCGCAATGCCCGGATGGTGTGATCACCGTCAAAATTACGATTACAGTACTACGGTTTCGTCAGGACAAACATTGTACTTTAAATGCAACTATAATGCCAATGTCGCAACAATTGTGGCTCCAGATCTTGAATATGGGAGTTGGTGGGAAAGCCAGGACGCCACCTGGTATGGATATACAAAACCTACGGGGAATCTAGAGATTCCGCTAACGATTGATGTTAACGGAGATTTCCTTTATGTAACTGGTATTGAACATGGGGCTTTCTCTGATTGCAATGCCTTGACTTCGGTAACTTTCAGTTCGGGGTTGAATATAATGGTCACTATTGGCGATCGTGCATTCTACGGCTGTAGTGCTCTGACTAGTCTCAACCTCGGCGATAGGGTGGACTCAATTGGCCTAGATGCTTTTAACAGCTGCGGTCTAACTTCTGTTACAATTCACAATAGTGTCACCTTTATCGGTCCACGCGCTTTCGCAGCTTGTCCGGATTTGACTCACATTTTTGTTTGGAATAATAATTCAGTATATGACAGTCGTGATAATTGTAATGCAATTATTGAAACGTCAAGTAATACACTCATTGTTGGGTGCAAGAATTCTATTATTCCAAATAGTATCACAACCATCGGACAATTTGCCTTTTGGAATTGTGGAGAACTAGCTTCTATCCATATACCAAATAGTGTTACTTCTATTGATTCTGGAGCCTTTAGTTATTGCTCAGGACTAACAACACCAAATACATATTGGTAAAAGTCTAATTCCTTATATTATATAGGAAATACTGGCCATCATTTCCAAAAGAGATCTGCCCCATAAACTTTATAAGGAATATCTTTTATAGGGGAAGAGTCTAGTTGCCACATATTTTCAGTAATAGATTTACTATTAGGACATTCCTTCGAATAGCCTAAGTAAACTGCTTCTGACATAAGAATTGGCTTATGCCTATGTTCTCCGTTCAATTTTTCTACACTTTTTATTCTTTTAAATTTGCCTTCATTAATAAGTTCTTGTATTTGCTCAGGAGTCATTTTTTTCATCTTGTCATGCCATTCATATTCAAGCAAAGAGACAGGGCGTCCCCAAATATTCATTGGAGCTTCGTATTCTGCATATACAACTTTGTATAAAATAATTTCTTTGTTTGCACAATCGCATAGGCGAGATGCCATATTTACAGCAGAGCCAATCCAAACAAGGTTTTTGTTATCCGAGTTTTCTGTTCCATGTTTCTCAATGCCAACTTTGATACATCTCATTTTGCCATAGTCAATGCCAATTCCGCACTTAAACTCATGCCCCGCCACTTTTTTATCAATATATTTGGAAGCGATATGGTTGATGGTTATTGCACACTCAACCGCATTCTTAAAACAGTTTTCTTTAGGGAAAACTACCATTACACGATCCCCAATAATATTGCGAACAAACCCATTACACTTATGTGCAGCACGTATTGTTGACTTTATAAAGGCAGTATATATTCGGCCCATCGTGTCTGTATGTGAACTATTAACTAACTTGACAGAATCACGAATGTCAACGAATAAAATACAAGTGTCAATTTCTTTTCCTTTTTTTATTTCACCACTTTCGAAAGTCAAGTCTTTATCATCCGCATTTGGGACATCCTTGGTTGCTTTAAAAACAAAATCCTTTTGGGTTAGGTCGTTTACATCTTCCCGTATCTGATCCCACAAGTCCTTCACATTATCCATATTTAAACACAATAAATTAACAATAGAAAGAAAAATAAAACAAGAAAAGGAACGGATCTAAGCATCCATAGGATAGCAGAATTGTAATCCTCAAATTTTTCTTTGCAACGTTTAGCATTTATATATATCTGAGAAAGATAATCATCAATTTCTTCCTTTTCATAATAATCCTCATTTGTCATTTTCTCTTTAAAATCAGAATAACTTATATTGGCAATATGATTTAGATGGATGAAGGAGTCTTTCTTTGTCAAAGGATCATTCAAGTTTTTCCTTTGGTAACGGAATACAAAGTTGAATAGTTTGAATATTAGCGACTGCTTATGCGTTTCTTCTAATGATTCATGCGGTTTAGAGTAAACTACCATAACAAAACGATAAATAGAACCCATTAGTAAATACAAACTTAAGAACAAACACAGAAGACAAAGAGCTCCAGAAACACTTATATCTTTCAATGACCATGTATCTGGGTGATAGTCTGCCACAGATTTAAAAATTGAATGAATACCACTAAGCACAAAATCACTTGTAATAACAAATGATACCATCAAACAGACTAGTGTAAGCATTATAGATGCTTTGGTATCGCATGTTTTTACCCACTCAATAATGCGATCCATTCGTTCTGAATAACCATCGGTATTCTGCTTGTTAGCTGTGTTATACGATTTCATAATAATAATTGGTTTTAAACATATATTCTTTATTATTGTTGTAATCAAAACAATAACGATTCCAATATTTTTTTTCAAAAACATATCCCCACTGATTTTTCTCCTTATGGCCAATCAGTGTCTCATCAAGTCTGGAATAAACGGTATCGGATATACCAATATGGTATGGTGATCGACACTCATCACTAATCTTTGTTGCCCGATTCACGGCATTTCCAATCCATATTAAATCTTTATTATCCTCACTTCCGCCAAGACCAACTTTCGTGGCAAGTATCTCTCCATAGTCTATTCCAATGCCAAAATCTATATCTGTGTAAGCAGACAATGTATCATTTACAATTTGGGTAATTGCGTAATGCATCTTCATGGCTGATTTTACAGCTTTTCTGGTGATATCCACCCCATTGCCATAAAAAAACACAAGAAGACTATCTCCATTAAAACTCCTTATCTCACCACCATCATACTTTGCTATGCGACAGATTGCATAATAATATATCATATGAATCTTTGCGACCACACGTCGCTGATGAATATTTAGGACTTTTGTGGATCCTCGCATATCAATATATAGGACGGTCGCCGGAAAGGTTAACCCCGTGCACCCAAAAGTTAAAGAAGAAGTGTTAATATTTGGCACACTGTTTGTCGGCTTTTTGGAGAAATCACTATAGCGGATTTCTCTTGCTTTATTTTTTATGTCCTCTTTTAAACTCATATTATTAGTCACTTTTACTTATATTGGATTGTGTTAAATATAACGCTTAAAATGCTTATTTATTGTGTTATGGGGTATTTCCTCTGTTTTGATATATAACGAGCTTCCTATTCAAATCATCCAAAAACCTTTTTAGCATTTTTCAGTCATTTTATTTTGAATTTTTTTAGCTTCGATACTATATTAATTTAAGTAGTATCAGAAGTTTAACTAAATTCAAATAATAATGAAGGATAAATGCATCATTCTGAGCAGGGTATCGACCCTGATTCAAGACCTTGTACAGCAGACAGAAGCTGTAAGGAAACAGGCAATGGCGGACGGCTACGAAGACATCGTGGTCATAGAGGACAAGGAATCCGCTGTGAAACTGGACGAGGAGTCCAGATTAGGCCTGACAAGACTAAAAAACATGATTCTAAGCGACCCGACAATCAAGTGTGTCTATGCCTATGAGTTGTCGCGTATCGGTCGCAGACCGGAAGTGAACTACAACATCCGCAACTTCTTACAGGAACACAGAGTACAACTAATCATTTTAAGTCCCTATATGAAAGTCTTTGATGACGACTTCAACATCATCGAGACCTCAAACGTCATGTTCGGACTTTTCAACGTGCTTTCTGAAAACGAAGGGTTTATCCGCAAAGCGAGATTCAAACGAGGCAAACTGGCAAAACAGCAGCAAGGCAAATACATAGGCGGAGGAATCCTTCTTGGCTATAAACTCGACACAGACAAGAGTTTCATCGTTGACAAAGAGGCCTCGGAAGGCATCCGAATGGCTTTCGACATGTATGTGAGACAGAGAAAGTCATTAACCTCAATAGGCAGGGAACTAATCACATTAGGTTATCTTCATCGTAAATCACTGCATGGTGTGAGTGCCTTTGTCTATGACATGCTTTCCAACGAGGCATACAAAGGCGGAGTCAGCAGAGGAAACATATATCCTCCCATCGTCGATGAATCAACCTTCAATGCAGCCGGAAAACTTCTTGAAGAACACAGGAAGTGCCTGAAAACCTCGTCCTATTACAATCATCTCTGCAAAGGACTGTTACGCGAGAAGAAATGCGGATATGTCCTTACCGCCCATGGCAAAAAGAACTTTTACTATCTGCATCGCATTATGATGGAACCCAAGACAGTCCTGTCTTTTATAGTCCCAAGAGATATCATAGACGGTTTCTTCATCCACCTCATTGACACCCGATACGGTGAGATAGAACAGATCGACATTGAAGAGAGAAAGAAACAGGCGGAGAAACAGATTGCCTTGACTGAAAAGAAGATAGAAAGCACGAGAAAGGTGCTCGAAAACTGCGACAAGAAAACACGTCGTATCCAGGAGCGTATCGTGGACGGCAAGCTGGATGAGAAGATGGGCGACGACATGATCAGGGAGATACAGGATAAGGTTTTGTACGCTGAGATGGATTTGCGGAAGTTCAAAAACGAGCTTACCAACCAGCAGCTGCACCGCCAGTCGCTTGACATCATATGGCCTGACGAGAAAACAACAGACTGCACCGATACAGAAGGCATGGAAAAGATGAGACAAAAACTGTTCAGGATAGTAAGAGTGGCCTATGTGGAGAGAATCAAGGACCAGAAAGGCATATCAGGCAAAATTGAAGTCGTCTTTACAGACGGACACACAGAAAACTACTGGTACAACAGCTGGACTAAAAAAGTATGGGATGAAAACAATCAGGAAGTGAAGTACCAATTAGTGGCATAAAGAGACATCATATCAGATAAAACAAGAAGAGAATGCCCTGTTTCGGGCATTCTCTTCTTGTTTTCTGGGAATTGATCCGGTTTTTCAATCCACAAACTCCTTCTTAATCCTTTGAACGGTCGATATCCCTTTGCCAGTAAGCTTTGCAGTATTCCTGACTGAATAGCCTCGTTTCAGCAGGGCTATCACTTCCCGATATTCATCTTTCTTCACTTCTTCTGTCTTTACGGATCCAGTCTTTCTTCCGACACGTCCACCTTTGGCTTTGTAGTTAGCCAGTCCTGAGTTGAGACGGAATCTGATGTTCTCCCTCTCCATCTCGGCACAGGTACCCAACGTGGCAATGAGAATCGGGGTGAACATACCGGGTTTCCCGTTCTGGTCGAGCAAGTACATCTGCTCTTTCTGGAAATAGACATTGATTCCGCAGTCCATAAGATCCTTCACTGTGGAAAGCACCTCGAAGGTGTTTCTCCCCAAACGGCTCAACTCTGAAACGAGCAGTATTCCGATATGCAGGCTCTTGCAGTAATCAAGGCACTCGGTCAGCACGGGACGGTCGATGTTCTTCTTTGCTCCCGACACATGTTCCTCGTACACCTTTTCAATGGAGAGCCCTTTCTGTATGGCCAGTGCCGAGAGGTCCGACACCTGGCGCTCCGTGTTCTGCCGGTCGCCGATGGATGACACTCTGGCGTAAATCACGGCGGTTTGTTTGTTTTCTGTATCCATTTTATCCTTTGCCTTTTTTGAACACGCTTTTTCTGTGTATTCAGATATTCTTACAGGTTTTTTTGAACACGCCTGTTTTTTGAACACGGTCACGACTTGTCGGATTGGTCGGAGTCAACAATGATGACGGGAAGCTGGATTTTTACACGTTCCTCATCATCGGGTGTCATTTCCTCCGACTCGTCAATGATTCGCACCAGATGATCGATATAGACTCTTTCATGGGCGATTACATCTTTCCTGTCAGTGTCCGATACGGTTTTCACCTTGAACAGGTCGAGTCCTACCATATAGGTAATGGTCACCGTTCCCGTGAATTTGGAAACTTCGATGTGGAATTGCAGTCCGTCTTTGATTG
>Ga0310697_10001254_pt1 | contig 30676 bp, 43 predicted proteins | sample 172DNAGHGlowgp2_FD_203883 | JGI IMG/M metagenome (GOLD analysis project Ga0310697, IMG submission 203883) | Sheep rumen microbial communities from Palmerston North, Manawatu-Wanganui, New Zealand - 1728 DNA GHGlow gp2 (v2) (version 2) | ecosystem: Host-associated > Mammals > Digestive system >... | reverse complement strand
CCTGTGCGGCCAGAATCGCCCAGATTTGACATAGGGGGGCTATATGGTGACCCGTCCCAGCGGATCGCAGCGCCAGCGCTTCTGTTGTTTCTTTATGCGCTTCGCTTTGTGGCAATTCTTGCACAGGCACGCTGTGTTTTCCACGCTCAGCGCGATCCGCGGGTCCGTCACGTTCTGGGCTGTCAGCTCCACAATGTGGTGGACTTCCTCGGCAGGCACAACCTTGCCCTTGGCTCTGCATTCCTCACACAGGCCCCCGGCCAGCTTCATTCTGTTTTCCCGGAATTTTCGCCATTTCCAGGAAACATAGAATCTTTCAACCTCCGGTGATTTGTTCATCTGATGCGCTTCCCACCTCTTGCGCTGTCGCGCCGCGCATCCCACCGCGCGAGGAAAGAAACGCGGCACACCAATTTTAAAAGAAAAGAACGCCGCCTTTCGGCTGCGTCCTCTGTTCCATTCCTGCGAATTATATTTTAGATACCCTGATTAATAAAGTCAATGTATGATACATAAACTTTTTTATTTCCGGTGCTGTTGCGCCCTGGAACCCCAGATTTTTCCTTGCTTTGAGCGGTCTAAATTTTTTATTTCAAGCCCCTCTGATTTCTGCAGCGGTTTCCCCCTGCTGATCGCTCCCCGCGGATGGTACACAGCGCCGCCGGGATTGAAGGCCTGGACGCTCTTCCGGCGCTCTTCCTCGTCCATTCCGATATACCGAAGGGTCACGGCCTGGCTTGTGTGATTAAACCACTGGCGCAGCATTTCCAGGTCCCGGTTCTGCTTGTAGTGCCAGAAACCGAATGTCTTCCGCAGCGTATGACATCCGATGTGTCCTTCCAGCCGAAATTGCTTTGCAATCAGCTGCATGTCGTCATAGGCGCAGCGGGTCGTGATCGGATGTTGGGATCCGTCTCCTAACTTCATTCGGCTGGGAAACAGCAGCTGATTGTCCTCCATGTCCCTGCAGCGGTCCTGAATGATTGCCCTGATGGTGGTGTTCAGCGGGATCCGCGTGACCTTGCCGGTTTTCTTCTCAATGGTTTCGATCCATTCCCCGCAAACATTTTTCTTTCGCAGCCTGACCAGGTCGCTGATCCGCAGGCCGGTATGGATCCCAAGTTCAAACAGCAGGAACATCCGTTCCCCGTGCGGATCCGTCCTGGTGGCCAGATCCTCCTGGATCTGCCGCAACCTCTCCGGATCCTTGATCGGCTGCACCTTGTTCACGTTGTCGCCCTCTTTCTACATTCAGTGTATAATTTTATGAAATTTAATTATCAATCTCTTTTTTTCTATAATTAAATAAGAAAGCTTTTTGCTTTAAATAAGGCGTTTTCGCTCCAACTTCCACTCATTATAATTTGAATGAATTTAAAAGCTTAAAAAATAAAGTCACGGAAGCGGATTCCCGCTTTCATCGTATCCCAGCATATTCATTTGGGCTTTCCAGTTGTCCTGCATCATTTTCCTTGTTTCTTTTTCCACAGATTTCCGCTCTTTGCTCTTGTGGATACCTTGAATAATGACGCCTTCGCCGATTCCTGTTGTAAATTCTACGCTAATGGTGTCGCCATCGTCAGAAACGATCTGTCCCATCAAGCTGCCACCTTCACGTAAACGTACTTCTACAAAATCTCCTGGTTTCATTCGCATTCCTCCTATTTGCTCTTGCCGTTGTGTTCCATTGCTACAATCACAATAAATATCCCAAGCCCTACAACCGCAATTACTCCGCAAACGGCAATATATGCTGTAATCCATTTTGTGATGTAATCCAGAATGGTTATTATTGTTTCCTGCATGCTTCTCATTACTCCTATTCCAACTTCACCGCCTGTCATTCAGTATTTTGTAAAGGAATCGACACATTTCGTGAAGGTCATCCTTCCGAACTCCGTTTAGTGTCACAAATTGGCAGATCTGTCCGATCAGTTTCAGTTTTTTATCTGCCGGGCACTCCGGATCAATCATCATATCAGCAATGGTCGCATAACCATTCTTATCTGGTGTCGGAAGCCCGTCCATCATTTCTTGCATATACAATTTCATTCCCACTTCACCGTCTTTCTTCACATTACTCCTATAATCTTCGGGAATAAGGCTGGGCGGGAATCGAACCCGCCGACCTGGTAGCACGATTTCCCGGTGCGGTCCAAAGAAACAGGGGTGTTTCACGCTCCTTTCAAATTTTTAAAAGAAACAACCGCCCCGGCCAGGCCAAGCCAATCAGCCCATGTGTTCCCGCGTCAGGTGTTTTTCCCGGTCCTGATTTCGTCCATCATTTCAAGCCATTCCTGCTGGTTGTCGGTGATATCATTCCGCGCCGGCGGGCCTCCGGCTTTCATGATTTTTTCCTGCCAGTCATGCACCTGGCCGTCCTTTGCGCTGCGCCACAGCTTGCATTTGCTGCGCCCGCGCCGAAATGCGGTCGAAGCTCTAAGCCGGCAGTGATACAGTCCGTCCTCATGTTCGCAGAATCCGCAGCTGTTGCACACGTTGCCGTCTGGCCGGATGTCAAACCGGGTTTCTCCCGGCGCGTCCGGATCCCGGCTCATCCGGATCCCGTAGCCGGCGAGGATCCGCGCGGCAGCGCCTGCGTCATTGTCGTTCGGATCCAGTCCCAGATCCATGTCATCAACAAATTCCCGGACCCGGTACGGCGGAAAACCATGCAGGGATTCCAGCGCGGTGGCTGCCGCTGCAGCTGCCGCCTGGACGCCGTTCCAGAACGCCCGCCGCTCCCGGACGGATTCGCCGTCCACCGTGCGCAGGGTCTGCCCTTTACCGCTGAACCTTTTCCACTTCCTGCCCATGGCTTAATCTCCCATCCCATACCGCTGCTGATATCTGTCACTCTGACGGAACAGATATTCCGCGGCCTTGTCATTCTTGACCAGGCGTTTCAGCTTGGCCATTTCCAGCGCGTCCCGCTTTTCGGCATAGCGCCCGGCGCGGTAGATCTTCCGCAGATGCCCAAGGTATTCGCTCATGCTCCGGAAGTCCTCAACGCAATCCTCCGCGACCTCTGGCGGCATGCCGTCTTCCAGCATCTGGCAAAGGGTGGCGTGCGAGTTGTCCACGTCGATGTCCCCGAAAAACTGCCCAAGGATCCGCTGTGCAACCGCGCCCCTGGCCCTGGCGCTGACCAGGAACCCGTTGTCAAACCGGCAGCGCTCCTCCCGGCCGGTTTCGGTGGTGTAGGTTTCGCTGAGCCGGTCCCGCGCGCGCGCGTTGTCGATGTTAAACTGGTCGTGTGTGTTATTCTCGTTTTGGTTATTGTTTATGTTTATATTATAGGGTACTGGTTGTGGTACGCCTTGTGGTACTGGTTGTGGTACGCCTTGTGGTACTGGTTGTGGTACGCCTTGTGGTGCATTTTTGCACCACTGACCCCCGGTCAGATAATGAATCCGATATTTGGCCGGCTTTGTGGCGTTGTCTCCGGCCCGGAAGTCGATATAGCCCAGCTGTTTCAGCCGGTTCCTGGCTTCCAGCAGCGCCCGCTTTTCCAGCGGGCAGTGGGTGATCAGCTCGGCATTATTGACGGGGAAGAAATCGTCCGGCCACTCCCAGGTTTCGTCCTGCTCATTTTCCGTTGCTCTGTCGTTGGCAAGGTAAAATAGAGCAATCCACAAAAGCCTGGCCCTGGCTGGTAGGCTCTCTCTTCTGCACGTCTCCATAATGGCCCGAAACTCGCCCACGAAATTTATTTTGCTCATTTCTGCCTCGTTTATTCTTCCGGATCGCACCTGGCAAGCTCCCGCCTGTCGATCAGCCCTTCCGCTGCCGCCAGCAGTGCGCACCGGTAAATATATCTGTCAATCCGTCTCCGGATGGTGCTGCGCGTGCAGCCCGTCATCCTGCAGACATCCATCTGGGACATTCCGCGGTCATAGATCATTCTGGCAGCGGATCCTTCCTCGCTGCTTTCCGGGTAGATCCGGTCAACCGTGTCGAAGATCTGCAGCCACTTCATTGTTTTTTCCAGCTGCTTCTCCGCTGTTACGATGGCCACCGCTGCCCGGCCCGTCCGGTCGGACGTGTTCCCACGCGTCCCGCCCGTTCCGGATCCCTGGGCGCTGCTGATCCCGGCTTTCATCCTGGCACGGCTCAGCCTCGCCTCGGCCCGCTGCTTCAGCTTCTTTCGGATCCTCAGTTTCCGGTCGATCACCTGATAGATCGTTTCCGGAATCGCGCTCATGGTCTGGCCCACCCCCTTTGGGCATGATGAAAATGCCGTACCGCCTGCAAAAGATATTCCGTCTGTAGGCCCATCCCCGGTTCCATTCACACCCGAAACATTTTCTTTCCTCCCAGCAGCGGATCAGGGACCCGTCTCCTGGTGCAGCGCTCGCCGCTGCATGATCAGGCGAATATTAACCCATCTGTCAACGGCTTTCCGCACGCCCGGAAGCGCGACTTCCGGCAGGTCGTGTAGATCTTTGATTCCTTCCCGGATCAGGATTTCTTTTTTAATCGCGGCCCGGATGGCCCGCGCGTCGCTGGGATCCGTCAACTGATATTTCCCGCACAGCGTATCCGTCCGGATCCGGATCAGCGCCGCCAGATCCAGCGCTTCCTGGTGGCTGATGGTGGCGGTTTTCTGCCGGGCCTTCATTTCGTCCACCTGATCCCGTAGGCTTTTGAGCATAAGCCCGACTTCAATCACATATTTTCCCAGCTGCTGGATGTTCTCTTCCAGCACCAGCGCTTCACTCTCAGGAATGACGTAAATTGGATATTTTGTATCCGGTACCGTCGGCATGTCCTGCACTTTTTCCAGTTCGATCATTCGATGATCACCGCCCCGCTGCCCTGCAGGTTTTTCTGCATCATTTCATCAATGGTATCGGCCCAGGCCCGCAGGGATTCCACGTCGAAGCGGATCTGCTGCGCCGCTCTGGCCAGTTCCGCGGGGGTTGCGGCCAGCACGGGGCGGGCATCCATCTGGAACCGTTCCACCGCCATGTGGACTACTTTCCAGACCGGTTCCGGCCTGTTTTCTGTTCCGCTGTTCATGGCTTCCAGTTCCGCTTCCGCTGCCGCGGCCCGTTCCTCCGCGGCCGCTGCCGCCTCGATCAGATCGTCCGCGCTCCGCTTCGCGTTTTCCAGCTGCCGCTTGATCCGCTCATAGTCCTCCGGCACCTTTTCCACAACCTTTTCCACTTCCACCCGGTTCAGCAGATCCGCCCGCAGCTGTGCGTTTTCTTCTTTTAGCCGCTTCGTTTCGGCCTGTGCGTCCCGGTAGTTCTGATAGTTCACGTTTGCCCTGGCTTCCAGCCTGCTGATGTCTGATTTCTGGCTGGCCAGTTCGTCATAGAAGCGCTTTGCTTCCTGCTCCGCCCGGTCCGCCCTGGCCGTTTCCGCGTTTGCCGCTTCCGCTGCCCGGTTCCGTTCCTCGATCAGTTTTCGGATCTCCGCGGCGCTCTGGCCTTCGGTTTCTTCCGCCAGCGCTTCCCGGTCCTCGGCCGGCGCGCTCAGCAGGGCCAGCGCTCTGCTGTAGCCCTCCGCGGCCAGCCGGCTGCCCGGCGCAATCTCCCGCGCCACTCGCATATAGTTGCTGGCCGTGCTGCTGCTCAGCCCCAGCTCTTTCAGCCAGGGAAGGAATTTCCCGTGGCCCAGCTGTTCCTTAGCGTCAATGCAGTCCTTGCCCAGGCTGATGGCCCTGTTAATCATGTCCTGCATGTTGTAGCGGGCGCTGATTGTGATTTCCTCAATGCTGCGCCTGATCGTTTTAGCCTCTTCCATTGTCCTGCACCATTCCTTTCGTCTCTAATAATCTGTGTCAACCTCTTCCTCCGGATCCTCCGGCGCTCCCTTTTTGTGAAATTCCGGAATCCCGCCCACCGGAATCAGCTCCGCCAGGTCGTCTAAGCCATACAGCTGCAAAAGCGTTTTGCAATAATAAAGATATTGTCGCTTCGTCGGCATGGCGTATTCGACATGGGTGATTTCTCCCGTTGCCCGGCTGACCGTGAAGGAGCAGGGAATGGGATGCGGGTTAATCTGCACTTTTTCCACGGCCAGCCTACCTCCTTTCTTCGTTTTTTGTCTGGCGCGCGGGGCTGTTACTGCCACAGCCCGCCCCGGCAGGGCACATCCTGATTGTTGTGAATCCGCAGGAGGATTCCTCCTTCATTTTTATTTTGTCGGAAAACAGGACGCCGGGGTGAATCTAATCCGCGCATGTTCCCGCCGTCAGGCGGGGGACTGGTCCTCCTGCTGCAGAATATCCTTCATTTTCGCAGCGCTTACCTTGCAGATGCTGCAAAATCGCAGCACGGGATACTTATTCAGAAAATTCGCGGCCAGCTTTTGCTCTGAAAAAAGCTTTGCTTTCTTCAGATCCCGCCCGTATTCCGCCGTGATGTCGTTCCCCTTGCCGGCTTTCCGGTGGACCTTCGCGCCGCCGTGATTGTCCGGCATGAATACCCCGTATTTCGTTTCTATGACCTGATAGAGATAAGTTCCGTCAATCCCGCAGATGACGTACATAGTTCTTGCTTTGCTGGCCATCTCAAACAATCTCCAAACTTGTCAGAAAAACAAACATTTCTTCAATCTGGTCATCGATTTTCTGTGCCTCCTGCAGGTAGGCTTTGTCGTTCGCCGTTTCTCCGGTTCCGCTGTTCCGCTCGATATCCGGAGCGGTCGCCGTCAGCGTGTGGGCGCTCCTGGCGATTTCCTGCAGGGCTTTGTCCGTCACGACGCCCTTGCCCCTGCAGATCAGGCTGTGCATGTAGCTGAGGGAACAAATCAGATTTTTGTACATTCTTCCTTCCTCCTATTCCTGGATCAGATCGTCCACCGTGCAGCGCAGGGCCTTGGCCAGCTTGTACAACGTGCCGACGGTGGGGTTTTTGACGGTTGCCGATTCTATTTCGCTGATCATGGGCTGTGGCACACCGGACAGGTCGGACAGTTCCCGCTGATTTAGTTTTCGTTTGCGTCTGTACTCTTCAAGCAGGATCTTCATGCGGACCTCCTCTCAAGAAATTATAACTTGGGATATCAAAATATCACAAAGTCGGATAAATTGCAATAGGTAAATCTAATTTTTATCCGAATTTATAATATAGAATTATTTATAATCTGGGGGAATGGAGATATGGATATAGGGAATAACCTTCGAGAAATACGCCAGAATTTAAAAATAACACAAGCCGACCTTTCACGCTTAGCGGGAATTAAACAGCCTACAATCAGCGCAATAGAAAACGGCGTCAATAATCCAGCTATAGAAACTTTACTATTGCTTGCAAAAGCACTTGGATGTACGGTTTCTGATTTGGTTGGTGATGCTGTTCAAAAACCTGACGAAGAGGCAGGCTTCGATTATTTGCTTTCTATCTTCACACAATTAAATGATCAGGGAAAAGATCAGCTGATCAGCATGGCGGAAGTCTTGCTGAAAAGTCCGGCAAACCGCAAAAAAGATTCTATGCGGTCCGCAATATGAGGTAGACAGCTATGCCCATCATATACGGTTATTGCCGCGTGTCCTCCGAAGAACAGGCCCAGCGTGGCATTTCCATCGAAGCCCAGCGGACACTCCTGCAGGCCTACGCTTCCGCCCAGGGCCAGCAAATCCGGATCTTTGAGGACGCCGGATTTTCCGGAAAGAATACCGCCCGCCCGGCGCTCCGGCGGATGCTGTCCGCCCTGGATGACGTGTCCACGGTCCTGGTCTGGAAACTGGACCGGCTTTCCCGGTCCCTGCGGGACACCCTGTCCATGATTGAGGACGTCTTCCAGCCCCGAGGAATCACCTTGGTTTCCGTCACCGAATCCATTGACACCTCGTCGCCGTCCGGCCGGATGATGCTGAATATGCTGGCCAGCTTCGCCCAGCTGGAACGGGAGCAGGATTCTGACCGCGTAGTCATGGCCCACAAGCACCTGGCTGCCGAATGCAAGTATCTGGGAGGACATGTCCCCCTGGGCTATCGGATCGACGAAAAGAAAGAATATCAGTTGGATCCGGTCACCGCGCCTATTGTGCGCCGCGTGTTTGAGATGTACTTGGCACGCGCAGGCTATACGGAAATTTTAACCTGGTTAAATTCCCAGCCAATCCCGGCCGGAACCCGGAAAACGCAATTTAAAAAGCCGGATCTCAATTTCATGTTGAATAATGAGATTTATTCCGGAACCTTCGTCCGGCGTATTGGCGCGGATCCGCGCCACCGGGTCACAAATCCGGAGACAATCCGCGTCCCCGGAGGCGTACCGGCGCTCCTGTCTCCGGATGAATGGGAGCGGGTTTGCGCCATTCGGGAGCACAACCGGGTCACTGCCTCCCGCGCCCGCGCGTCTTCGCATGTCTATCCGCTGTCCGGCCTGGTTTACTGCGCCGTATGCGGATCCCTGATGAAAGTGAACGTCGGCGGGAAAACCCGCGCCGGCCAGCTTGAGCGCTATTATAAATGTGAAAAAAACCGCTGCTTTCCCGCGCCCAGGGTGGAAGCCGTTGAATCCGCTGCCTTCCAGTCGCTCCATTGGTTTGACGCCCACGAAGCGGAGCTGCGGGAATCCTGCGCCATCGTCAACGGCTACGCTTCCACCCTGGACGCGGAAAAGGCCGGGGAAGTGCGCGCCTTGCAGGCCCGGATCATGGAGCAGCACAGGCGCGCTGCGAAAATCACCGCCTTTGTGGCAAAATCCGGGGCAGAAGCGCCTTTGACCCTCATGGATGAATTGAGGGACATAGAGCGCAGAACAGCCGCCCTGCAGGGCAAAATAGACCGTTTAATGCGGCCGGTTCCGCGCTATGACGCTGACAAGCTTGTGGCCGCTATCCGCGCAACCCGCGATATAGAAAAACGGCCGCCTGATCAGCAGCGTCAGCTGGTCCAGGCGACCGTTTCCAGGGTTTTCGTCACAGCGGAGGATTTCAACGTCACCCTGCTGTGGCCTATGTGTGGTGGAGATGAACCGCCACAATACATAGGCCACAGAATCCCGCGCTGATCATGCCTTAAAAGTCTTTTTTGCGAGCTGTTTACCTTCGTTGTCCAGCAGAATGACGGTATGGACCGCAAGCCCGCTCCTGCGCGCCGCGGCGCATTTTTCCAGGAAAACGGCCTCGGATTCGGTCCGATCTCCGCTGCAGTAAATCGGCGTAACCACCGCCGTAGCTCCGCCACTGGTCTGCATTTCGATGATAATAAAATTCATTTCCTTTTCCTCCTGTCAGTCGTTAAAATAGTCAGGCTCTTCCGGATTTTCCCCGAAATAGTCATCAGAAAACATTTCATCCGGATCCCCGTTGAAAAGGCATAATTTGGAAAAAAAGCGCTCAAACGTTGACGTTGGCATGGAAAAGCGCCCGCTGCCTGGATTGCAGATCCAGACATTATCCTCATTGTCAACCCCGCAGAAAACGCAGAAGTGGACCAGCTTCCACAGGATGATGGCCGGCCGGTCCTGCTTGCAGATTTCTTCCGCATCCATTTTGAACGCTCTCAGATCCAGACCGTATTTTCTGCCGGCTACCATTAGATCCTTTGCTGTGCTTCCGGTGATCTTTGTGCCACATTCGCGGATCAGTGTTTCCAGGTCTACGTCCTGGCCGTAAAACCCAAGCATCATTTTTAGGCAGGCCGGCCCGCAGGCGGTTTCGTGTGCTGTGGTGACGGGTTTAACATCATACATGGCTTTTCCCTCCGTCAGCGCAGCGGGTCAACCTTGACCGCGTTGGTAGGCAGGTCAAAGGCTTTTCGTTTTTCTTCCGCCAGGGCTGCGGTTTCCGGATCCAGCTCCGGCAGTTCGCTGTTCTGCAGTTTGATATCGCGCTGCTGCTGAATCTGATCCATTGTTTCCAGGCTCATGTTCATGTTTCCAAACCTCCAATTGTGATGAAATCGTCATCCATCCAGCTGTCTTTTTCCTGTTCCAGCATCATCTCCGGAGTCTTGTCCATGATGTGCCATTCATCCTCATAGTTCCAATCGTCAATAATTTTATGACTCTTGACCAGGTATTGGGTCTGCCGGTTGTACTCGATATCTTTTGTGCTGTGGTGAATATGCTTGACCCATCCCATGCGGATCCGCTCTTCCGGGTTTTCGTCAAACCACTGCTTAACACCGAAGACAACCCGCCCGGTGATTTTCCCGTCATAGTCATTCATGGGCGCGAATTTGACTTTGCCGTCTTCCTGCAGTTTTTCATATTCCCAGGTTGTTTTTTCTTCCATGATCAATCACGCTCCCATCATGCCGGGATGTTGCTGTGTGTGTTCAGCAGTGTCCACATTTTCACGCCGTCCACGTCGGTATACTGCAGATCAATGGTGTTTATGCCTGCAGTCTGTGCCTGGGTCTGCGCGGTCCCGATTTTGACGCCTGCAGGCGGCAGCAGCGTGCAGCTGTAGGAGGCTCCGTACCGCATTTGGATTTCAAACCAGGACCCGTGACCGTCTTCCGCGACCTCCGGCAGAGCAATTTCCACCGGGCAGTCAACGATTTCATCCAGCCTGTAGGTCACATTTTTTGTCATCCCTTCAAAGTGGACTTTGCTGTGGTTGTAATAGGTGTTAGCCGGCACAGTCTGCCCGGCTGTCACCTCTGTCAGGGTATATTTTCCTGTCTCCGGATCCAGCGTGTAATAATTCTTGTCGGCCGTGAATGTTGCGTCAGTGGTCAGCGCGTAGGTCCATGTGGTATAAGGCGCTATATCATAGATATAGAAGGTGGACAGATAGTCCAGATTGCGCACGGCCAGATCTGTGGCTTTAAAAACAAAACTGTCCGTGTAATCGCCCCATAGGATGCTGACCCGCTTTGAGCTGGCAGCAGCTTCAAACCGCACAGCCAGATCGACGTGGTCCGCACCCTCTTCCAGGATCAAGCCGTCTGCGCCTTCCACGCTGGTGGATCCGGTGACGCTGCTGCCTTCCTTTGCAGCAACCCTGACGAAGAGATACCATCCGGACGCGCTGATCCCGTATGACGTGTAAGTCTCCGGATCTTCGACATAAACCGGGATTCCAACCGCTTCGATGGCGTCCCCTGCGGTGATTTCCGCGTCCGTCAGGGACGATACTCTTTTAAGTGCGCTCAGTCCCAGCCCGTCAACGATTTCCTGCGCTGCGTTCCTACTGTCCTGGACCATCTTCTGCACCCATCCGGACCATGGATCCGGCGGGCTGCCGCTGCCGTCCAGCGCTGGCTGGATGTCCGTATCATAAAAGATATCTTTGGCAATCACGCCGTTTTCCGTCAGGATGATTTCGCACTGCCCCCGGCCGGCAAACGCCAGGTCACCGCTTTGCAGCAGCCAGCAGACCATTCCGTCCGCAACGGTGACGCAATCCGGATTGACCGGATAGCCTGCCGGATCGGTAGGCCGTTGGTGCAGCAGGGTGATTTCGGCGTCCGGATACATCTGCAGCAGTTCTGCCGTATCCGGGAAGCAGATCATCCTGTGTTCATTTTCTCCTAGCCGGCCAAGTTTGATCCGGCTGTTGGGTTTTGCCAGGACTTTGATCATGGTCAAACCTCCATTTTAAAAGTCATCATCTTCCGGATCCGCGGGAATGACGCCGAAATCCTCCGCGCTTTTCAGCTTTCGGAATGTGATTTCATAAGCCCCCATAGCAGCCAGGGCAATAATCACCGCGTTGATTGCCGCCAGCACTCCGGTTTCAATCGTCAGCCCTCCGGTGAAAAGCATGGCCAGCAGGGAAATGGCCAGCGCGATGATGTAAACTATCAGCCGGGTGGGGACTTTCCACACCCGATCCAGCGGCAGTTTCAGCAGCTGAACAATCAGCAGGGTGGCCACCGTGGCCCCGGCGATGGTGGCCAGGTATTCCCAGGTAAATGGCTCCGTGGGCAGTTCGCCTTCAGCCAGCGCCGCGACAGGCAGCAGAAGCATCAGCATTTCCAGGACCAGCACCAGGCAAAGCGTGATTTTTTTCATTTTTATATCCTCCTTTTCAGCAAACGTGTTTTTCCATCCTTTGGACTTTTTCTTCAAGCACGGGCATTCGCTGGGCGAAATTGTTGTGCTGCCGGACCTCCCGTGTTAATTCCTCTAATTTTGTATCCGTTACGGCGGCGTATTGGTTTATTTTTGCTTCCAGCTTTGCGTCCGTCAGTTCGCTCCGCTTGTCCAGTTCCGTGAACAGTTTTTGATTGGTCATCCTGGCGACGACAATTTGAGCGATAACGGCAAAGCATCCGGTGATAACAGCTACCACAATAGCGTCAGACAATTTCTTTGCCCTCCCTTGTCATCCGGCCGGCAGGGAACTTTTCAAGCAGTTCCATGGCTTCCAGTTCCGTCAGGTGGGGAATAGTTACGGAATACCGCGCCGCAGCCGGCGCGTCCGGCGTCATCGCCTGCAGTGCTGCCCAGGTCAGCGGCCCGCAGATCCCGTCCGCCGTCAGTCCGGCATTCGTCTGGAAAAGCTTCAGCGCTTCTTCCGTTTCGCGCCCGAAGTCGCCGTCCGCTCCGTATCGCGGCAGCGGATAGCCCAGCTGCATCAGCTTTTCCTGCAGTTCGGTCACGTCCTGGCCCTTGCTGCCCCTGCGGATGGTGGCTTTGATGTCTGGCAATGGAATCACCCCTTCCAGTCCCTTGGGGATCGCCCAGTGGGTCCATTTTTTGTTTCTTTTTGTGAAATGCTGCACGCCGTTGCTGCATTCAACGGTTTCCTGATTCAGTCCCCAGCCTGTGTGTTCCATTTTTGCGTCCTTCCGGACAAACAGACAGGCAAGTCGATCCTTTGGCATGTTTTCAATCTTGCCCTTCTGGCACCAGTTCCGGTCGTCGTCCCATTGACTTGTAGCCCCGACACCCCGGATGGTGATCCCGGCCTGTGCCGCGGTCCATCGGGTAAAGCCCCGACAGTCAAACTGACGGACGTTCACCCCTCCGGGCAGCCATTTGCACCCGCTGCAGCTGTCCCGCTTGCCGTTCAGCACCTGGCAGCTGCTGACGATGGTGGGATGTGCTGCGCTGGCCCGTTCCTTCCGGTGCGCCGGTGTGCAGGTGGCCCCGGCAGCCCCGAACACATACGGCCATTCGACGCATGCCAGCGCCAGCTCCCAGATGATTTCGCTGGCGCTTTTGCCCTGGCTTTTCAGTTCCTTAACAAATTGATCCACCTGGATATAGTTATTCATTTTTCGCTGCCTCTCTGCGCTTGCGCCGGATCCGCTCCCGGATCAGCTCCGGGCCAAGGTAACAGGCCATCCCGACAACAGCCAGCACATAAAGCCCAAGCGCCGCAATCGCAACCCAACCAACCGCGCTCATGTGTTCGCCTCCGAAATCTCTGGTTGCTTATCACGTACATTAGTCCAAGATGCCATTTGCAAGATCATTATATGTAACACCTATCATCCACCCACTTTGGATCGCCGCAGACAATTTGCTGATAAAATACGCCCATGCCGTTGGCGTTACATCATAATCGGATGCGGTTGTGATGCCGTGCGTATAAATCACAGTTCCGCAATGCGTCTTTTGTATGCCATCAAACAAAGCATCAATATATGCGTTTGTCTGCCCGTGCAATGCAACCCTATCAACGTTCCATTTATCAGCAAATGGAAAAGAATTAAAGCGAAATGCACCGTTGCTCCACGTTGCCAAAGCCTCAACCATACCCTTTTGAGCCAACCCATTAACCGCACTATTTTGTGTGTGTGCCGCCCTCCAAGGATGGGCAGGAAGCAAACCGTTCAGTTGTAACATACGCAGACATTTATCGGTTTCCACCCGAACCTGTTGTGCCGTCATCTGTGCGGATGGACTATTGGAGTCCCAAGCGTGATATGATAATTCAAGATAACCTTTTTCGTATTCGGTTACGACCTCTTCCACGGTAAGTAAACGCCCTCGTCCGCTCCCAGCATCTTTGCCCGGCGTGCCGCAATCATATGCTAATGTAACCGGTACACCAAGATCAATTAAATCCTGATATCCGTTAGCAAAAAACGTTGTATATCCACCATCTTCGATGAATAGAATCCATCCTTTGTCCTTTCGCACATATGAAATGGATTTCAAATACCATTCAGTCCCGGAATTACCGTTTGCAGTAATCATAATATCTGTGATGGTATTATACGTTGCAAGATTGCCACGATAAACGTAAAACCTGAGATTGTTCCATCCATCTGTTATTTGAGAATTGGACAGCACGGCAGAAACGCCAACAAAATCAAGCGTGAATGATGTAATTTCGGAAGCGTTTTTAATATACACACAAACATCGAAATAGTTAATGCCAACCGGATCAAGCCCATCCTTTAAGGTGAAGCGAATACGCCCAAAATTCGTATTTCCGTTTACCACCTTGTAAAGAGCCGATCCAATTTCGTGTGCAAAAACCTTTTCTCCGCTTCCCAAAGGCCAACGAACATTTGCGTTATAAATATCAACCATGTCAGGGCCGTTCGGGATAACAGAATTACTGCGGATAATGATAATCTTGCTCAGAATCAGATCAATATTTGATATATCAAACTGTGTGCCGTCCTGAGTGCCTACAGAAACAACAAAATCTGATGCGAGATTATATGTAACGCCTGATGTTGTTGTCGAACTCACGACAATTGTTCCGCTTGCGTCGCTGTTGTGTGTATATATTTCGTATCTTACACCGGACGGAATGTAAATTGTATACTTTCCTGCGGATAAAACCCCGGAATTTTGCCAAGCACCGGAATTGTTATATCCGTTTGCATCAAATGATCCTCTGCTCCATTGCACATTTACAATATCATCATCTGATGCCATTGGCTTTTTGTTTGCAAGAATAACACTATCAAGAACAGATGCGTGATTTTGCAGTAATGCAATTTTGTTAATTATGTTCCCCGTGTGTGATGTAATCGCAAACTGGCGTTTGATAATCAGTTTTTCATCATCCGTTAAAGTACCTCCTGCGGCTTTTGCAACAGATACGACAAAACTATTTGACAACGAATAAGTTTTGTTTGTTGTGACAGGGCCTGTGACAAGCGTGCCGCTTGTATCACTATTATAATAATAGATTTCGTACCTATACCCAGAAGGAACTACAAACGAATACACGCCGCTATCAAGCACATATGAGCAAATCCATTGAAGCGTATTAACGTATCCTGATGCCTCAAAAGCAGAATTATTTCGCCACCCATGCCGGGTTTCGCCGTTCACTTGTTCGCAAACGTTGTATAAGATTGACTCGTTATAATCATTGGTCACCTTGTTTGCCGTTATCCGTGTATCAAGACCACCGATCAGCGCATCAACATTTTCAGTGTTTGTATTTTTTTTGATGATTTGCAATGTACGATAAACATGGTCAACATCATCTGTGTTAAATGTGCTTCCGACTTTTCGCACAGTAATCTTCGTCCCATCAGGGACGCTCAAATTTTCGCGGCTTATCGTGTTCAAATCCTGCACGATATTTGCGCTTGTATCGGATACATACTGGAACAATCCGTACTGATATCCTGATCCCATATTATTTATGAACGAATATGTCCCGGCTTCAAGTTGTAAAATACTGTTAATGTATTCTTTGTTGTTTGGAGCATAACCGTTTTGTATATAACGCCCTTGCTGATAATTTGGATATACGTTATACTCGCCATGCAAATCACTTTCGATTGCACATATTTTATCGTTGGAATATACAATTGCGCTTTTTAAAGAATCTATTTTCCCGTCCTGCTCCGTCACTTTCGCGTCATAATTGCTCAGCGCTGCCTGCATCTGCTCATAGACGGACAGCACTTCCTGGTAGGTCGGCACGGATCCGGTCGGGGCCACCGCGCTGCCGGTGTTGGTGTTGTCCACCATGCCGTCAATGATCCGCATGGTCCCGGTAACGCCGCCGCCGACCAGTTTGATGGCCAGGGTGAAAACGCCTTCGACGTTGTAGCACGCCTGCGGCAGGGTGACATATGCCACATTGCCGCTGATAGTGCCGTAACTGGTCAGGGCGATGTTCTGCCCGTTTGCGTTCCGGAAAAAGCCCTGGCAGGTGACGCCGCTCAGCGTTTCGGCCGCTCCGTCCCGGAAAATCCGGACGCCGAAGCGGTTGGCCGCGGCGTCGCCCAGGCCAATGCTGTGATTCAAAAAGCTCCTGTGCAGGCTCCCGCTGTTAAGCTCGATATCCGCGATGTCCTGATGATAAATTGCCATTTTGCTGCCCTCCAATCGTTATCAGCTCAATATTGCCACTGCCTTGTCAGCTGCGGAGTCCACCAGGTCCGCAATAGCCTGGCTGGATAGGGAAGCGCTGCTGACGCTGCCGTTGACCAGCATGAATCCGGAAATGCTTTGGCCGGCATTTGCCGGAATGTTGCTCAGCTTCAGTCCGGTGACCCGCTTTTTGATGGCGTCCCATCTGATTTCGGTCACCCGCAGTGACAGATCCAGTCCAATCCGCGGTTCCCGCGTTTTGACGATGTCATACAGATTAGCCCGCTGCAGGCGTTTTAATTCGCTGTATTCGTCTGTATCTCCCAGCATGACAAAATCAACAGAAACCTCGCTCAGCACGTCATCGACATGCAGGACGCTAAACTGTTCTTCCGCCTGCCTTTGCATTTCTGCAAGCAGCGTTTCCGTGGTCCAGACTGTGTCCGTGTTTGTCCCGTCGTCCTTGCCGACCTGGCCCTCAACCCGCAGAACCTTCATCCTGGGCCTGGGATACAGTGCAGCCTTGGGGCTGACAACAAAAACGCCGTCAAGAAACAGCTCTTCCCCGTTTTCCTTTTTAGCGATGGGAATGACGTGTGTTACAACGCTGCTCCGGTCCCGCGTCCAGCGGATCCCCTTTGCATTGATTCCGTATTCAATGGTGAAACCCCGGTCGGTGTCCTGCATTTTCATGACATACAGATCCCAGTTGTTCCGCTTGTATGCCGCGCGGAATTTCGGCACTATCCCGTTTTCCGGATCCAGCAGGCAGGCAATCAGGCTCTTGTTTTTAATGCTCTGCGTCAGCGTCCCGTCCTCTGTGCCGGTCAGGTTCGTGGATATGTTTCCGTAGGTGTATGGAGAAAACAACCCTTCCTGGACCAGCTGCAGCGCCATTGCCGGCGATGCCATGGCAATCTCCGCATTGCGCACCAGCAGGCCGTTGCCGTCGTAGCTGACATGTTCCGCCTGCACCGTGACGGTCATTGACTCATTGTCCGCCTCCGCGGTGCGGATCCGGAACAGCTGATCAAAGATCCGCACCGGCTCGACAACTTCCTGCGTTCGGTGTTCCTCTCCGGTCAGCTCCGCCTGTTTAATCCATCCGGTAACCCCGCCAAAGGTGCTCATGTTCCACCAGGTGTCCTCATAGGTTCCGGAAATCCAGATCAATTTCGTCCCTGCCGGCAGGCTGGCCACAATTTTACCGCCTCCCGTTGTGTTTGGAATTTCGTACCACCACGGGCTGTTGTTCGGCGGAACGAAGCGCTGCCCGCTGCTAGTGTCAAAATAGGTGCAGCGGTAGGCCTTGCCGTAATAGGTCACCCGGCTGCCTACAACATACTCCGTTTCGCCGCTCCACTCCCTGTAATTTACGCTTTGCGGTTCGCTCGGGTCATCCCGCAGGGCGGCCACGCCGGCTGTGTAATAGATCCACATTTCTTGGCCGGCGTAGGCGTTTTCGATGGTTTCTTCCTGCACGGGGCATTTAATAATATTGTCCTCGATCAGCAGACGCCATTTTCCCTCCGGGTCAATCGGGTGGACCATGCTAAGCTCATAGGATCCGGCCGCGACCAGGTGCGTGTTGCAGCTGATCGGGTCCAGCACTGCGTCTCCGAGGCTGGTATAGTCCCGGCCCGCCACTCCGTTAAAAACGCAAATCATAGCCACCGCTCCCGCTTTGTGATTTCAATAGAGGACCACCCCGTCCCGCTCAGATAATTGTTGTCCCCCGGCAGCAGGACAGGGAAGTCTCCGAAGCTCTGATTGTTCAGCACGTTCGTTTTAGTCAGGTCTGTGATGATGCCTGTTTCGCTGTCGATATAGCAATCAGTGGGGACTTCCAGCGCTTCGGTGCTGGTGGATCCGCCGCTGCTGTGGCTGATCTGCAGCAGGATTGGCCCGCCGGACGCCGTCAGCTTAAACAGCGGCCTGGCAATCACGTCCCCGCGGTTTATGACCGTTCCGGCTGCCGTCATGGTGATCTTTTCTTCAGTAATCGCCTGCTTTAGTGGCTGACAGTAAAACTGACATTCGCCCTCCCACCAGTCCAGATTTTTGCTGTGTCTCCGCAGCGTAACGGCGCCGATCACGCGCGCCTGCTGCTTCCGGTTCGGCTCCGCGCTGCTGATCAGCTCGCCGGCTCCCGTCAGCCAGTCCATGATTTCCGCCACCCGCTGCCGGCCTTTGACGGCAATACTGGCGGTTTGAATGTAGCTGTTAAAGATCCGCTCGCCCTGGCTCAGCGTCAAATCTCCGCTGCGTCCTGGAATGGTCACATGCTCAACGCGTTCCTCGCCGCGGACGATGGGAAGGGGAGACTGCAGCAGCACGCCCTTGGCCCGGCAGTCCGCCCCCTTCCAGATAAAATAGCTCGCTCCCGCCATTGTTCTGTCATCCTCCGAATCCGGCGCTGATCCTCCGGTTTTCCGCTCTCATGGCTGCCACCAGCGCGCTGGCCTCCATGCCGTTGTTCATGTGCATATGCTCAACATACAGGTTACTGTTGGCAGTATAGGTCCGGTTCTGCTCCGCTGTCATGACCCGTTCTCCGCGGTGGATGTAGGCAAGCCCGTCCCATGGGACAAAAGGCAGACCGTTGGCGTATGTCCGATGATTGAGCAGCGTTCCGTACATGTCCATGATAGCGTTCATTGCTCCGCCGCCGGTTCTGCCGCCGGTGATGCCTGTGCTGCCTCCGTATCCGGCCCCGCTCAGCACAGGCGTCACCGGCACGGTAATGGTGCCGATCTGCTCCGCCAGCAGCTCCGGCGCGTCCTCAACCGGTTTTGGCCGGACCGTGACGTCAAATCCGTGGCTGCCGCCGCCTCCCGTGTCCAGGTCCCTGCCCAGGATCTGATTAAGCACCCCTTGCCAGTCGCTGGCAAAATTGCGAACGTTGTCACTAATGTCTGTGACGATTTTATCCCGCTGGCGTCTGACCGCCTCAAGCAGCCCCCCGCCGTCCCGAATAGTCTGTCCGAAGGTGGTGTTGTTCGTCACCCAGTCGCCGACCGCAGCGCCGTTCAGCGCTCCGCCGATCCAGTTTATAACCCCGGAAAGCTTCCCGCCGATCCAGCTGCCGGCCGTCTGCAGCAGCCCGCCGCCTGCAGCGCCCCCAGCTGCGCCGCTGATGCTGATGCCCTTCAGCGCCGCGATGATCTTCAGCGCCGTCAGCGCGCCTTCGCTGACCTTCAGCAGTCCCCAGGCCCCGGCAATGACTTTGATTCCGGTTTCTACTTTCCCGTAATTGTCCGCGATCCATTCAAACCCGCCCGTCAGCCGGTCAATGACGTCAGTGACGGTTGTGATAGCCTGATCCGGGTCAATGTTGCTCAGATCCTCGAACATTTTTGCCACCGCGTCGCCCATCTTGTCCAGCGCTTCCTGGCCTTTTTCGCTCTGCAGGTAGTCCATCAGCTTGCCCAGCAGGCTGTCCAGCACTTTGGCCATGTCCGTCAGTGCCGGCGCAAGTCCGCCGGTGACTTCCATTTTCAGCGAGTCAAAATCGCCCGTCAGCTTGACATAAGCGTCATTCAGTTCCGCCAGCTTGTTAATCGTGTCCTCTGACACGACGGTCTGGTTTTCTAATTCCTTTTCAAAGTTGCTCCGGCCCATGCCGAAAATATTATTAAAGTTGGCCCAGCCTTTTCCGAAAATCTGGTTTGCGTAGTCCTCGGCCAGTCCCTGGCTTAGTTGGCCGCTTTCGACCTTCCGCCGCAGCGTTTCGCCAATCTCCCAGAAAAGGTCCTCGTAATCCTTCGCCGCTCCCTCGACAATGCCGTATTTGCCGGCAATGCCGCTTTCGCGGGTGGATATTCCCAGCGCGCCCAGGATGGTGGTCTGCTCTTTCGTCGGGCTGTGAATAATGCTGTTGATTCGCTGTTTGGCTTTCAGCCAGTCGCTGACGGTCAGCTCCGCCGTAGTGCTGAAAACCTTGGAATACTTTTGATATTCCTCAATATCCATGCCCAGGATCCCGGCCTGGGTGGCGATTTCGTCCGCGCCCTCTGCGCTGCCGCGCACCCCGCCCAGGATGTTTTTCCCAAGCCGCAGGGCCATTTCAGCCGCGTTTTCCAGTCCGCTGGTGATCCGGTCAATGCCGCCGATGACCTGATCCAGGCTGACCGTCCTGTTAATGCTGCTGACGTTCTGGGCCAGCTTGCTGGCGCTTCCCGCGGCCTTCTGCTGGCTTTCGTCCAGGCCGGATATGGCCGTGCTGGTTTCCAGCATGGCGGTCTGAGCGTTCAGCATCTTGGCTTCCAGGTTCTGGTATTCCGCGGACAGGGGATCAATTCCGGACGCTTTCATCCGGTTCAATCCGGCCTGCAGCTGCGCGACCAGGTTTTTCTGCGCGGCCATTTTGTCGTTCAGCAGCTGCGTTTTCTGCTGCATGTAGGTTTCCGCGTCCCCGCCCGCCCGGAAGCTGGCCTCGTTGGTTTTCAGCGCGGCGTCCAGCGTTTTCAGTGCCGCCTGCGCCTGGCTGACGCCCGCTTTGAACCCGCTTGCGTCAAAGCTGGCCTGTGTGCTGACGCCCATGTCTTTCCCTGCCTCTCTATCTTGTCCGGATTCCGTGGGTGGTGAAGTCATGCTCCTGTCGGTAGTTGTACAGGTCCAGGACTTCCCCCGGCTTCATCCGGTCGATTTCGTCTCTTTTCAGTCCGGCTGTCAGGCCGTAGGAAATAACGCGCCGGTAGGTTAATTCCCTGGCTCTTTTTTTGCGTTCTGCTCTTCCAGAATTTCGTCCACCGGTCCGGTTACCGCCTCCTGCAGTCCCGGACTTTCCATGCTCATGCCTTCAAGAATCTCGCTCATGGCAACGATTCCGTAGGCCAGCAGCATGCCCGGCCTCATGTGCCGCAGGATCCATTTTTCTGTCAGATCCGGATCTTCTCCCGTTTCTTCCAGTCCCGCGTTCCCCAGGATCCGGATCAGCGTTGCCAGTTTGCCGGCCTTTTCCGCGTCCGTCAGGATGCCCCATGTAACGTTGTCGTCGTCATCCTTTTCATATCCCAGCACCTTTTCCCGCAGTTCTGACGCCGTGCACCCGATTTCCTGCTGAATCTGCAGCATTTCCGCGACCGTGAACAGCAGCGGGAAGGTCCGTTCGCCCATTTGAATGGTTGTCATTGCCTTTCCTCTCTTTCCTCTTAAAAAAACCGGGGAGCGCCTGCTCTGCCGCTCGCTCCCCGGTGCTGCCTTAGGTGATGTTCGCCAGGCCGTTCAGCCATGTCTTGGCCGCTGCCGCGGTCGTGAATGTCTTGTGCAGCCGGAAGCGCAGCTTTCCGCTGTTGTCCACATAGAGGCCCCTTGCCCGGCCGTTCAGCGTGGGGGTGCCCCAGTTGATCTGACCTTCGCGGGTCTGCGTCGCCTGCGTGGTTTCGTTGAAGTGGATGCAAAGCACTGCCCAGGCCTCGAACTTCCGCACGCCGTTGTCGCGCATTTTGCGGATATATCCGAACAGGCCTTCCGGGGTGGCGTTGTCGCTCTCCCAGTATTCGCCGTCCGTCCGCAGCTCTTCGCCCAGCACCGCGACCCGGTCTTCATCGTTCAGACCGGTGCTTTCAAAGTCCACCGTCAGGCCGGTGATCCCGTTGTCATTGTCCACAACGCGGTCATCGCCATAAAGGGGATTATTGTTAATCTCTTTGGTGACGGTCGCGTTTCTCGCTTCCTGCAGCACCCGTCCGGTGCCATAGGTCGGCATGCTGCCGTCCGTGTGGCCGGTAAGGGGCGCAAACACAGGGTAAATCATTCCGACATTCGGATATGCCATTGTTTATCCCTCCAATACTTTGGTGATTTCGTCAATCCGGCGTTTCGCTTCGCTCTCCATCCGTTCGATAGCTTTTGCCCTGTTCCGGCTGATGGCCCTCCGATAAAACGGCTGCTTTTCCAGAAAACTGGTCCCGCTGTTGATGCTGTTGGCAATCAGCGGGATTGGCTTCACGTTAACGCTGCCCTCGCCGGACCGGCTGGCGTGCTTAACCTGTTTTGTTTTCGGATCGTAGCGGTAATTTGTCCGGGCCTTTTTGCTCCTCCTGCCGCTGACGACGGCATAGCCGGATTTTTGAAACCCAATCACGGTGTCGACGGTCAGGCCGTTTCGGTGAAATTTGGCAATGCCTGCGCTGCCAGCGCCCAGCAGTGCGCCTTTTTCCTCCGGGGATGGTTTCCGTTTTCGTCCGCCCGCGGCGTATTCAAACGGCTCTGTGGCGATGCCATGCACCGCCTGGCTGACCGCGTCAGCCAGCACACCGGCCCCCTCGTATAGGGAAGCCCCCGCGACATCCTGTGCCGCGTCTCCTACGGAACCCAGGGCCTGCCTGAGTTCGTCCAATCCCTCGGTGCTTACCTGGTAGGCCATGCCCGTCAACCCTTTCCGTCAGTCTTCCACCTGGAAAACCCATTCCCAGTGGAAAATGTCATTTTCATGTTCCCACTGGAAGTTGTTCAGATGCCAGCAGCCCTCGCAGACCGTTGTCAGCGTTTCTTCGATCAGCTGCGGGATATCCTCTCCGTTTTTGCGCCGGCTGAACATGTCAATGCTGCCCTCAAACGCCCGGGCTTGCTTCACGTTATCCCCGTGCAGCGCGTCCGCTTCGAAATCGCAGCTGACCTCGCCCCAGCTGGTTGTCTCCGGCCGGCTGTCCCATCCGTTTTCGGCAAAAGGGCAGCCATAAATGGCCTTTAGCGCTGTGACCAGATTTTCGTATTGATTAACCATTGTTTGCTCCTTCCAGGGGGACGCTGTTGCCGGTCACCCGCTGAATAGTCAGCAGCACGCCGTTGGCGTCGCCCCCGGCCACCCGCAGCACCTTCCAGCGTCGCCCCTGGTATTCCAGTTCCCTCTGGCCTTCATAGTCCCGTTCGTAGGGGATAAGCAGGCGTTTTTCCGGGTTCAGTCCCGCACCCATTGCCTGATATGCTTCCGTCAGTCCGACACTTTTTTCCGTGCATTTGACCTCCGTTCGCTTGGCGACCGGATCCGCTCCGGCTTCGTGCGCGTCCGGGTCGAAGCTGATCAGCGTGCAGCTGCTCAAGATTTCCATCTGTCAGCCCTCCGTCGCTTCGTAATCCGTGTAGTCTGAGCTGACCCGCATGCTTCCTTTGAGGCTTTCGTAGGCCGCCACCAGTTTGTCATAGTTCGGCGGGTTTCCGATCCGTGCGGCGCACCAGGTCGCAATGGTGGTGATCATCAGTTCATCGGTCACGGTGCTTTCGTCGGTGATTTCTCCGGTTTCCGCATCCCTGCTGATGTTGATGACGCCAGGCATGACGATTTCCGCCGTGCGCGTCAGGTCCTTGGCTGCCGCCTTGATCTGCAGGATGATTTCCCCGTCGTAGGCGTCGCCGCTGACCGGCAGCATGCTTTTGACTTCCTGGAACACCGTCATCCCTTCTTTTCTGCTTTCGCTTTGATATATTCGTTATAGATTCCCCGGGTGTATAGGTGCAGTGCCGGGCAGTGGGTATCGATCCACAGCTGGTATCCGGCGCAGGCTGCCCTCACGCAGAAATGCCGGTCCTCGCCCCGCAGCGCCTTGTGGATATTCGGAATTGGGTCATAGCTGACCCCGTTCGCGAATATGTCCGTTTTCGCCAGCATCAGCGCTCCGGTCATCCCGCACGGATAAAGCCCAGGTTTTTTCCATTCCTCCGGCATTCCGCTGCACTGATCCATCATCCAGGCGTTGCACCATTCTTTCCCGCTCGGCGCCCTGGTCCAGAATATTTCACTGACAATATCCTTATTTGCCCACAGCAGCCACTGCAGGGTCATCGGATGGACAACCAGATCCGTATCGATGGAAAACCAGTAATCATAATCATTCAGGTATGCCTTGTGGATGGTCCGGTTCCTCAGCCCGCCCATGGCCCACATATTTTCGAATGTCCAGATGTGGTCATTGTCGGTCTTTTCGTAGGCCAGCCCCGTGTCTACCACTTCATACGCGGCCCCGCGGATCCGCGGGATCACCTCCGGGCAGTTGTTGACGACGAAAAACCGGTCCACCGTGACGCCGGCCGGAATGATCAGCCGGTCGAGGCTGTCCTGGTAGGCGTCAAAAATATCCGGATCCTGCCGCAGCGGTGCGGTGATTAGCACTCTTGTCATTTTGCTGGATCCTCCCCTGGCCAGATCGGTACATGGGCGATGTGGCCCACCCGCACAGTTGGATCGCACCAGATTTGATAGTTAAGCTTCCGTGCCCGCACGCAGAATGCAAGATCTTCGCCAAAGTCTTCCATAGGCGTGAAGCAGGTGCCGAATTGCATCAGTACTGCTTTCATGATCTCAGTGGAAACCAGGGTGCAGGCCATGCCGCATCCTTCCACCCGGAAAGGTTCCAGACCGTAATCCTTCACCCGTTCCAGGGGCTTCAGCGTTTTGAAAATGCAGCTGTTATATGGAGGCCGTCTGGACTGGAACGCGCCGCAGACGAAATCCTGATTGATGAATGTCAGATCCTCCATGATGTCCTCACTAAAGACCATGTCGCTGTCCAGCCACAGAACGTGGGTGTATCCATCGTTCACAGCCTTCCTGGCCAGCTTGTCCCGGGCCAGATAGACCAGGGTGCCGGCTACAAGCTCCACCGTGTGGTCCACGTGCTTTTCCATCAGCCAGCCGGTCAGCCGGATCAGGCTCTGCACAAAGCTGGCGTGCATGTAGTCCGTTGTGGGGATGGCAATCATCAGTTTCATTTTCACCGCGGCGCTTCCTCATTTCGTCGTTTTCTTGTTCTTCGTGTTGTTCTTCCGCTTTTCGGGCGTTTCCGGCTTTGCCTGGTCTTCCGGCGTTTCCTTCGGTTCCGCGTCCTCGGGTGTTTCCTTCCGGTTCGCGTCCTCGGGTGTTTCCTTCGGTTCCGCGTTCTCTGGTGTTTCCGTCCGGTTCGCGTCCTCCGGTGTCTGCTCCCGCTCCCGGTTGCAGGTTGCGCCCAGCCCGTAGCGGATCAGGAAAGCGGCCCTTGCCGGGGAAACCTCAACGATATCCCCGGCTTTGCCGTCGATCCTGTTGCCCCGGATCAGTCGAACCGTCATCAGGTGGTGGTCGCGCTGGGCTTGCAGATCCGGACCAGGCGGCCGGGAGCGGTCACGCCGTGGCCAGTGTACTGCCGGCCGATGACCTTCACAAGGTCAGCCTCGGCCAGGCTCAGGTCATCCCACTTGATCAGCACATCGTCCCCTTCGGGATAGTTCACCTGCAGGGCGTCCAGGTCGCCGATGATGGCGTAGGTATCCCCGGCGCTGGCCAGGCTGTAGGCCGGCAGCGCGGATGTGTAAACCCTGGGCAGGCCCATATAGGGATCAATGGCAAAATTGCCCGCGGCCCGCGCGGCGGCAAACTCGACCTCTGTCAGCCGGTTCAGCACAATGCACAGGTTGGTGGCTTCGTCGCTCAGGTTCGCCGCGCCGGTTTCGAAGGTGGTCACCGCAGGGGCTTCCGTTACCTTCGGAATGCCGACCGCGGACGCGGTATGGGTAGTCCCGGCGTTCTTGACGTCCGTGACCAGCAGGTCCGCCAGCTTCTTGACGACCCGATAGGTGATCTCGTCATAGATGTAGCGCAGGAACTCCTCGCCGCCCATGGTGACGGCCTCATCGCTGATCTTGATCCACTTCTTGACGTTCTCGGGCTTCAGCTCGACAATGCCCAGGGTCAGGTCTTCCTCGGTCACGGCCGTGGTGCCCTCGGTGTGCAGATAGGCCTCATCCGCGCTGCGCTCAAACGGTACCTTGAGATTGCCGCGGAAGTAGGTCCGCCGGACCCGGCGCAGCAGGTCGTTGTTCTCCCACGCGGTGCGGACGATTTCGTCCACCAGGGTGGGAACCGGCACGCTGCCGTTGGCCGGCGCGTTGGTGCTCAGCAGGGCGCGGCATTCGTCCGCCTTGCCGGTTTTGATATACTCCGCGTAGGCGTTCACATACGCGGTGCTTTTCCGGATCTCGTCCAGGCTGGTGGCGTTGCCCGGCAGGCTCTGGCTTTCAACCACCTGCACGCGGATCCCCGCGGCCCCGTTGGCGATCTGCCGGCGGGTTTCCGCGGCCTTGTTGGCAGCCTGCTGGATTTCCTCCGCGTTCTGGCGCAGCTCTTCCATTTCCTTTTTCAGCGCGTCCAGATCAGCGCCGTCCTGCTCCATCTCCTGGAGGATGGCCGCTTTTCTGGTTTCGATTTCCTGCATAGTCGTGTACTTCATTTTCAGATACCTCCTGCAATTATTTTGATCTGGTCCCGTTTACGCGCCCTGGCCTGCTCGGCCGCGATCTCCCCGCGAACCTTGGCAATAACTCCCTCGCCGTAGTTCCTGGCGCTGATTTCAGTCGCGTCATTGGCTGGCAGTGACACGGCGGAAACGTCGTAAAGTTTGGCAATCTTGAGTATGGTCCGGTAGATGTCTGTTTTGCCGTTTTCCTGGTCCCGGACCACGCGGCGCTCATCCTTGGCAACCCGGAATCCCTGGGACATTTTCGTGGTGTATCTCCCGCGGATTTCCTGCAGCAGCTGCTTACCAATATCCGTCCCGCCCAGATAGGACCGGATATGCAGGCCGTGGCTGTCCGGCTTAACCTGCAGTGTGCCGTTTCCGGATCTGGCGAAAACCCGCCCCTTATGATCATATTGCATGATGACGTCGCTCAGATCGGTTTCGTCGTAGGCGTGCGGATCCACGCTTTCCCACATGCGGTATTCTCCGTCCTCCCACAGCAGGTAAGGCGCGCCAAAGGTCGTCGCGTAGCCTTCAACCACGTCCTGGCCGTTTTCCAGCGTCCTGCACTCCATCGCGTCCAGGTTGATGTCTCTGTATTCCCTGTTTTCACGCATCGGCATTCGTTTTCCCTCCGTTTTCGTTGTCGTTTCCGGCTGTTTCGTCGTTCACGTTGTAGTATTCGCCGCGGGCCATGATCTGGTCGCCGTAGGGCAGGGGCAGGGGAGGCAGGTTGAAAACCTCCCGCGCCTCGTTCCGTCTCAGCAGTCCCCGGTCGCCCATCTGGCTGACGAAGTTCAACTTTTCCGCTGCCGTCATGTACTGCAGGCGGTTGCTGGTAAAAAGAAACTCGTTCCCATTCACCCGTTCGCGCTCGCTGAAACACATCATGGTCAGCGCTTCGCCCATGTTCAGCCCAAACCATTCGGGACCGCCTTCATAGAACGCGGCCCACTTGTCGCCCGTGGCCTTGTTCTGAATGACCTCTTCGTTGGTCCCGAAATAATCAAAAACATTGTCTTTGATGATTTTTTGCTGGTCCGCGTCCACCGCGTATGGTTTACTTTCCGCCTGGTGGATGTCGTCCAGTGTGTTCGGGAAGATCAGCAGTCCGCCGCCGCCGTTGTCCTTCCGGAAATTGTATTCGTCGAAGCGCTCCCGCTCTTTCTTCAGATCAGAATCCTTTGACCAGTTGTTGCTCCGCGCCCAGAACCGGTAGCTTGCGCCGTTTCTCACGGCCTCTTCGATGCCCTGGCGCTGGATCTGCTGCAGGTCCAGCGTATCTTTCAGTGCCTTGTTGGTTTCGCCAAATAGCTGGCTTCCGACCTGGAACCGGGTCACGATGCCGACGTACCGCAGTTCGACCGCTGCGCGCTTGTCCTTTTCCAGATAAAACCGGATCCATAGTTCGCCGTTAACGTCCAGCAGCTCCCACTTGTGCGGGCAAAGGTTCTGAATCCCGGTGATTTCTCCGTATTCGCCGAACACAGGCCCGAAAAACAGCGTATTCCGCCCATAAAGGATCATACTACTTTGATACAGAAATTTCGGCCAGGTCTGCCAGCTGTTCGGGGCCAGCTTCAGCCGTGACCGCAGGGAAGACTTGGCCGTCCCCTTGCTTTCCAGCTTCAGCTTGGCGTCATGCCTGGCATGTGCGTCCAGGCTGGCCCGGATCAGCTCGCTTTCGTAGATTTCCCCGTTGAACGTCCGGAACGCGGGGGAGTATCCCTCAATAAAGCGGAACGTCTCCCGCGCCCGCTTCCGATCCGGATTCGCCTTGGCGAACAGGTTAGAAAAGTATCCCATCTTTGCGTCCTCCGTTATCCTGCATTCATCAGCCTGTCCCCCAGGTCATTCCAGTGAACCTGACGCATACAAAGCGCGTCCAGCACCGCGGCCACCCCGTCAACGTGCGCCTTGCTGCTCAGCTTGACCAGTCTCTTTCTGGTGTGTGCGCTGTTGTTGCTTTCGACCTGCAGCGCCGCGTCCATAAAATGGATTTTCAGCAGATCGTTGTTGTCCGCGCACCGCAGCTTCCCGCTTTTCATCAGCGCTTCCAGGCTGTCGCAGATCCCGGACAGGTTATAACCCTGGGTCACGCTGTCGACGTGGTAGCCGTAACTCTTCAGTGCCTGCACAATCTGCGCTGCGCACCACCGGTCATATCCGACCATCAGCGGATAAATGCGGTATTTCTCGATCAGGTCGGTAAACCACTGGAAGCAGTCCATGTGATCAATCATCTGATCCCCGCTGGCGCTGCACAGCCCGCGCTCGATCATGATCTGATAGGGGATGCCGTCCCGGTCGGTGCACTCCTTGATCCGCTCCGCGGGGATCCAGAAGTGGGCGAATACCCACAGGATCCCGTCCCGCTCAATGATGACGCATGCGCAGGTCAGGTCTGTGGTTTGGCTCAGGTCCAGCCCGCACAGTGCGTAGCTGTCGGCAAAGTCTTCCAGCTTCATATCCCACGGGATCGTTTCGCCGTTTTCGTCCTCATGCTGGAACATCCTCCGCACGTTCGCGGCCTCAAACCAGGCCGTGCTGGAATTTTGTTTGATGTTGCAGTATTTCGTCAGAAATTCCAGCTTTTTGCTGATGCTTTCGTGCGCCGTGTCGATTTCCCGCAGAATGAAATTGACGCTGACGCTTTCTCCCAGGCCCGGAAGGCTCTTCTGCAGCTCATTGATATCGTCCCATTTCTCCGGATTGTCTATCGCGTAGATAATGGGGAGGATGTGCTGTTCCCGGCTGTTGCCGTTTAGGAAAGCGGTCCCGCGCTTCATCAGTTCGTCAAACAGCCCGCCGTCCTCGTATCCCGCCGACGAAATAGCCATTCCCAGCGGTTCCTCCCGAGCGCCTGTGCCGCTGACCATGACTTCCCATTGACGCAGGCCCCTGGCTCCCGGCCAGGCGGCCACCTCATCGGCGCAATAAAACATTGGGTTATAGCCATCAGATTTCCGGTCGGAGAATGCCAGCTTTTTGACGGTCGTGTTTGTTTCCTGGATCACCAGTCCGCGGTATTTCGTGGATTTGGTGATGGCGTCCAGCTCCGGCTCCGCGTGGACGTTATACTCAAACGCTGAATAGCACAGATCAGCCTGGTCAATTTTCGGCGCAAGATAGTAAAGTTCAGAGCCGTATTCCCCCGCAGCGAATGCCATATAATTTCCTATGGATCCGGCCAGTAGGGTTTTCCCCTGCTTACGGCCTACAACCAAGAAAACCTCTGTGAACTGTCTTTTTCCCTGGGCGTCCACAATCCCGAAGATCAGCGAAATAGATGCCCGCTGCCACAGGGCCAGCTTGATCCGCTGCGGAGCCAGCTTTCCCTTGTAATGGTGGCAGTACGTTTCAATGAACCGGACGGCATTTTCTGCCAGCCGTTGATTGAAAAACCAGCGCTTTGTTTCAAGTCCCTCAATGATGACCTCATAAAGCAGCTTGATATACCGCCCCACAATCACGCCGCCGCTGGCGATCAGCTGATAATAAGCCAGGATGGCGTTTTCGTCCCTCATGTCCTCCCTCTCTCAAATTTCCATCAGGTGGAAATTTTCCGGCCTGCTTTCCAAATTTCCATCAGGTGGAAGTTTCCGTGCAGACTTCCAGGCTGCCGTGTACAGACTTCCAAATTTCCATCAGGTGGAAATTTCACGGATGAAGCCGGAAAGCATCAAGCGCCCTGGCTGCGTGTTCCGTTTTTGCTCCCCGTTTGGTGATCATGCTGTCGATGGTAGCCAGGCATTTGTTGGCGCTGTCCACATGCCGGGGAAGCTCCGCCAGCAGGGGATGGGCACACAGCTGGTCGCCGGTTTTGTAAGTCTTGTAGACCGTCAGCCCTTCGTCTTCCAGGATATCCCGCATTTTGCCGATCAGCGCCGCTTCCTCGGCGTAGATCCGCGCGGCCTCCCGGAAATCCTCCTCGTTTTCCAGCTGGTAAACCTTGGCGAACGCCATCAGCTTTTTAAAAAGCGCTGCCGGCGTGATTTTCTTTCCGCCTGCGGTTTCCCTGGCTTTTTTCGTTTGCTTTTCGCCCGCGACAGCGTCCAGCAGATCCTCCATGTCCGTCTTTCCTCCGTTCTCTGTCCTCCGGATGGGGGATTATATAAAAACTCCCGCCCGGCTGTCCGTTTCTCATGCGAACAGCTGCGGAAGTTTTCATAACTCTGTGAATTTTCGCCCGATTTAGTGAAAAGTTCGCCCGATTTCAGACCCGTTTTTCGGCCTGATTTCATTATGGCGCACGCGCGCGCCCGGGTCCCCGCGCCGGTTTAAACCTTCGGCGCGCTTTTTCGACC
>Ga0310697_10001253_pt1 | contig 30684 bp, 65 predicted proteins | sample 172DNAGHGlowgp2_FD_203883 | JGI IMG/M metagenome (GOLD analysis project Ga0310697, IMG submission 203883) | Sheep rumen microbial communities from Palmerston North, Manawatu-Wanganui, New Zealand - 1728 DNA GHGlow gp2 (v2) (version 2) | ecosystem: Host-associated > Mammals > Digestive system >... | reverse complement strand
TCCATGTTTTCTTCGCGTCCCAAAACAGCAAAAAGAAAGAGCAGACGCAGAATCCGCGCCCACTCTCTCAATTTTTTACTTCCCGAATCTCTTTTCATTCAGGTCAATAATCTTCTGTATCCGATCTTTCTCTTCTTCGAGCTCTTCGCATCTTTCTCTGACGATCTCGTATTCCTTCTGAGAACCGATCATCATGCTCATGTCCATTCTTCCGACATACTCGCACTTATCGAGCCGCTCTTCACTCACACCATCTTGAACAAATATTCCTTCCGGGTCCGACATAAAAGTGTTATACCAAACCTCATTGTCACCATCAGAGACATTTCTCTTAATCACAAAGATGTTCGTGAGCCATTCCTCACCCTGTTCTCCTACAATATGCCGCTCTCTCAAAATATCGCCAACATAGTATTTCATCTCATACCACCCTTTCTGCAAGTCCAAGCATCCATACAATCTCGCCATATGCTCCAACGATTGCACACACTGTAAATATAAATACGGCTACAATGAGAACAATAAGCGGAATCTCAACAAATCCAGGGAATCTGTCAAATCCTTCATAAGCAAGCATAACGAGAACGGCGAGAGCAATAACGCTTAATGCGGCAATCCAAATCAAGTTCATTTCACATCACACCTTTCACGAGCCCTTGCATATCCAATGAATGACTCGTCAAACCGCATAAACATGGTTATTTTTCCTCCTATTTATTCAATTTTATGTATAATTATACATTTTTTATGAATAATTATGCATTTTTATACATTTTCGGACCTTAATTGCCTCCACTCATCTTGAACATTTCTTCCTCAAATTCCAAGAGCTCCTCCTTATGAAGAACCCATAGAATATCATACTTGTCAAGCCCAGTCAAACTAGCAATTTTATCATAAGAATTACCCTGTTCATATAAGAGTTTGATAGTTTCTTCTTTGTGCTTCGGAATGGCCTCGTACTTTTTCTCAAAAATATAAGCCGCCAGCTCAACAATATTCGCGAGGGTGAACAGAATATCCATTTTTCATCTCCACATCGCCAACATACATTTCGGCTCATACTTAAGACTTACCGTTGTCTTGAAGCCGTACTTAGGATCCGTCCACACGATTGCGGGATTGCCAAAACTGTCGCACCCAAGTACCTCATCCAGCATATATCCCCGCTCGTCAATCCAAACATAGGCGTTATCCCCTTCAAGACTTACGCTCGGATGGAATCTCTCAGGTACCTCAACCTCGATGAAGTTGTTCATCCCATCTCGCTCACGATTGAGAGAATAATGCTTCCTCAGCGTATAGAACTCCCTCTTGCTGTCTCTCGAGAAGTCCTCATGCATAACCAGTGTAACTTTCATTTCAGTTTCTCCTTTCTTCTCGTCCAATGAAAAGTGAAATATCAATGTGGCCGATTTTCACATAGCTCTGACCGTTCTGACTGAGCAGAATTCTTTCCGGAATCCAGATGAGTGTGTAGTAGCGAAAAGAATCTTCATCGCGATGTAATAAGCGTAAGAACTTACATTCGACACCCTCATCCCATGGATTATCAGTATCAAGCACCAAATACGATGCCTGTTCTTTCTCGTTCCAGAACACATCCCCAACTTCAATTGACATTTTTATCTCTCCTTTTTATACTGTTTGTTATAAAATATCCAATCAATAATGTAGCCAATCCAAGGCATCAGACACGATACTATTACAAAGCAAACTGACTCTAAAATATCTATGATTCCAACGTCTTGAGCTGCCCAGTCCCTTATTGCATCTACAATGATCGGCAAGAGCATTTATCTCAACTCCTCAAGCCCAGCGCCACTCCGTACCAGATCGCCAATCTTCTCAGCATCAATATGGTACAGCACAGTCGCCTTCTGCTGATCGATCGTATCAATGCCGTAGGTTGAAATATAAAGCGGGTCAACCACGCCAACTCCGGTCTTGAGCTGAAGCAGTCTGTAGAAATTCGAGTCAGCAAAGAGTACAATGTAATGCCGATACTCAAATCTCTGATCGGTCCAGTCGTCTTCCGGAGTGTATAACTTGAATTTCATGAGAATCAAGTCTCCGGGCTTGTATTTCGGGATTTTGTAGATCTCATCTTCGTGCTTATCAACTTCAGGCAATGTAACTTTCATTTCAGTTTCTCCTTTCAAATATTGATCACCATAAGTCAATCGTCTTTCCAAAAATCTCCTCCAAGACATTAGATAAACGAAATACATCATTTCGCTCAAAACTTGTATCAACAAAATCATTATCTCCTTCATTGATTAGTTCACAAGCATTGTAGTACATTTTAAGGCATCTTACCAACAACTTAAATTGCTCATCAGTTAGCATCGGTTTTTCAACTTCATGATCTTCTTTATAATTTAGCGGCATAATTTTCTCCTTTCAAATATCAATGCTTATATCAAATCGATTTTCAAGATAGTATTTAATGTCACTACGGCCAAGCCAAAAGAATGGATCTCCATAATAATTTAGTGGTGCTTTAAATGCCTTGCGAATTTTATGTACATAATGGTCCACAGTTTCTTTATCTTCTGGCCTCGGCAAATCAAGTGAGTCAAGAAACTTTTTATTCTTTAGCTCTTGCTTATCAAAGAAATCTTTAAATTGTTCAAAGTTAGATTTATCTATTGAAGTAAACATATTGCCACTCTCCAAATGTCCATTGTCTCCTTTCAAAATATCTATTTCTCCTTTCAAATATAAAAAGAAAGAGGTGATGCTTATTCAGCATCGTCCTCAGTCTCCTCGGCCTCTTCGACCGTCTCTCTTTCTTGAATCTGTTTCAAAATCTTCTTGCAGTTTCTCTTCCATTTGATGTCTGCGATTACCCGCTTAGCATACGGAACGCCGATGAAAACCACTGCCATATAGCCAGCAAAGATGCAAAGCCCTCTGTTATAGCTCCAAGCCCGAATATTTTGTGTGTCCGCAAGATATTTAGCTGCTTCTTCACGAGAGCGTCCACCCTTGACGAGCATCTTCGTCAGTGTCTTCTCACCGAGTTTCCAATCGTTTAACTTTTCACCGATCTCGTACTACATAATGATGTACCTCCATAAAAATGATTTTGGAAATGATTCCATTATACTGCATGTTTTATTCGCGACAGAAATATCAATACTTATTCATCTGCCAGACCTCTAATGTAATCATGTACACGATCCGCAGCTTTTTTAAGCATCCAGAACGGAAGCCATAAAGCGCCAGCAACTACCACTACGGGCCATGTCACAGCGAATCCAAAGTTGTCTACTTCATCCCACTCGCTATTATGAATCACACATAAGACAAAGTAGACGCCAAATGCGATGAAAATATAAATTCCCAGTACTATGAGAATGGCTTTACTACATGTGCTCATTTGTTTTCCCCTTTCAAATACTCAATTCCTGCGTTAACATACTGCAATAGCTTTTTAAGATCTTCTATTCGTTTATCGATTCTTTCCGTTTCAATGTTCAAATCACGTTTTTGCCACTGTAAATATTGCGCAAGCGTAGAGTATGCTTTCTCTTTACATCCCTGTTTAGACCAAAGAATATAATAATTCATCTCCTCTGTTTCACGAACAGACCACTCAATGTTCGTTAACTCAGTATAGATGGCACCACCATTTTCTTCAGGTTCTTCTGCAACAGCTAAGTGCACCTTGCAACTTGAATCACGAAGCTGGTAGATTTTTACTTTACGCACATCGAAGTGAAACGGAAACGATTCATAAGCACTATGATAATCATCACAATAGAAAATATAAACATAGCCATCAAAACAGTTCATCCATTATACCTCGTCTTATAGTCCGGCCCATTCAATCGCTCATCCTGACGAGCCTTCGTGAGCCACTTCATCTTATCAGCATAATCATTTGTTTCACTCTGCTGATGGTATATGAACACTTTCTCCATGGCCCTGATCGCCTCCTCCACATTCCGTTCCGTAGACCAGCAGTAGTAATATCCAAGGTTGCCCTGAATTACTGCAAACTCATACGGCCGAACCGTCTCAGCTGAGTATCCGGAATCAAACTCTGCAACCATGATGCCATCCGTCCCGACACCAATCTGATAGAATGTGGCCTGGAATGTTTCAAATATCCATTTCTTCCCCTCAACACCGGCTCCTGTCTTGCCATACTCAAGTGTCTTGCGAAATCGGTACAAATATCCTTCAAAGCTTGTCATGCTATACCTCTTTTAGTTCACGTGTTCGACATGAATTGGTTCAGGCAGATGAATACCCCAGTGAGGTACGCCTTTTGCATTATAGCAATATATATAGGATGATTGAAGATCATACCATCCCCATTCATAGTCGGTGTACTTTGACATATGATGCGAAATACTCATGTAATCAGCAACCGTTACTATACCATCTTTCTTGAGCTTATCAAGTAATTGCCCAAGAACATTTTCAGCCATTTCTTTGGTCGGATACTCAATAGCTAACAGAGAATAATCTGCGTCATGATTTGTATTGTAATCAGCATAATTATGACCCCATTTTGGATCAAGTTTGTCCGCGTACATTCTAAGAGCCTTTGCTGCGATTCGCTTTATCGAGCCATGCCTTTTCTCTGCCTCAACAAGCAATGCGCCAAAGGTCCCAATAGATCCAACGACAATACCTGCAAGAAACTTTTTTATTTTTTTATCCCTTCCTTTATCTCATTTATACATGCCAAGAATTGTAACAGCGACGAAAGCGACGGTAAAGACAATAAGAAACGCTATAATAATTGTAGATATAATTGAAATGGCTCTATATAGGCTTTCCTTAATTGATCCGGCCTCAGCATCATTATAAAGACTCTCGAAGTAGTAACTCAGAAACGCAAATATACCTATTGCAAGAATAAAACCAAGCGAACCAAATATCAATTTAATCATTTTCCCTCTCCTTTCATAATCTTATAAAAACCTATCGGACTCGAAGCCGACTTTACTTTCTCAAGCTCTCCTCCACGCATTCTCCAGAGAATATAACTGGACCGCATGAGATCGGATGTAATAGCCCACTTCACACGGCCCTTTTCATCTCGATGCGTCTCCCAGAGCTTCTGACCCTTAGGTGTTTTCATTGAGAAGATTTTGAAACAGACGTGATATCAACGTCGTAAGTGATCTTCAGCGGATTTGGATCAGAAGTAGCTGTATTCGGAGTGTCGACAGTGGCAATATAAGGCGGGTTAAGATTCCAATTCGGGTCACTGGTTGTCGGGTTAAACGGCCAATTAATAAATGGTGTATCTTTCGGCGCATACTCCGGCTTTTCATCTTTGAGATCAGGGAAAACCTCAATTTCTTTCATGACCGTACAGACATAGCCTTTCTCGTCAAACACTGCTCCATCCAGAATTACATCATCTTCACTTACCTCAAACAGTCTGGCAAGAATATCAATGAGATCAGTCTCATACAGTTTGATCTCAGCTTTATATTTGTTCGACATCTTTATTCTCCTTTCAAATATCAATCGTCGTATAATCCGGCCGCTTTCAGTTTGCTTTTCATGCTGTTGATCATTTGCTGAGTCGCCCCAAGTTCAGCTTTCAGGGATTCGTTTTCGCTCTTGAGTTTAGTCAGAATATCAAGGGCGTTTTGAGACAGACACTCGATGCAATGCGTTTCACAGTTATATGGGCACTGCCAGCAATACTTTGTATCATTAGAGGCAGAACAAAGCCCAAGACCTTTCTCTACTTTATCAATCATTCCGTATACTCCTTTTTCGCCTGAAGTATGGCCTGTATTGTTTTCTCGTAAAGATTGCTTTCGAATTGTTCAAGCTTAGCCCAGATATCTTTATTGAGATTCACAAGAGCTTTGTGCTGATGCGGATTTAGTTCTTTAAATAGCATAGTTGTGAATCTTCCAAAAGCTTCCTGTCGCTCTCTTGCCGTCATGTCTTTTGCTCCGCATCTAGCATGAAAGTATTTGATGACAATATCAATCTGTTCGTCATCAAGCGTGCTGAGAACTTTCAACACTTCATCCGTCATTCTCATTCTCCTTTACTTTCTCTTCGTATGCGATCATCCTCGCTCCGCAATCAGGACAATATTTTACATAACCATGGGCATTCTTTACCGCTTCCCACAGCACCGTGTTTTTATACGTCATCTTCGTGATCGGCTGTTCATCACAGTTTGAGCAATGAATCCGTCCATCTCGTACGATCCAGCATGCCGTGATCTCATGCTTCTCTTTGAGTTCAGCGTTATTGCTCTGGAGTCGGTCAAGAAGTCTCTCAGCGGCCTTCATGATATGCTCTTCGTCACAGCTCCAGAAAGGAACACCGTCGCCACTCTCATCCAAATATCCATATGGACAGTCCTCGCAACGGAGATCTCCAGAATTCTCTGGACAGCACTTAAGTGCGAGTCTAACCTCCTCAACTGGATTACGCATCTCCCTTGCAATGAGGATTTCGCTTACATAGCTACTCATCTTCATTCTCCTTTACTTTCTTTAATCCCGTAGGCACAGGAATAAAAATCGTCTCATCGTATCTATATCCGCATCTGACGCACTTATTGCGAACTTTATACATCAACATCGGACCTCCTGTTGTGTTAACTTCAGTGAGATACTGCATCTTGAGCCCGCTTGCAGAGTACTGATGATAACCGAGTTCACAGAGCAGTTTACAAATATCAATTTTGTTCGGCATCAGCATTCTCCTTATCTTTGTAAATTGTTTCTAAAGTACGATCCATGCTCAAATCATACCAATCAGGAATTGGCGAATGTATTTCATCAATAATCCACTCGGCAGATTCCTCTACCAGATGCTCTTTACCGCTGTTCATTAAAACATTGGTGCCTCCCATTGGTTTATCAAGCGCATTGTATCTTGTGGCAATGCTCTCGATGTAATCAACGTTTACAAAGAACTCATATCCTCCTGGAAAAGTTGTCAACTTAATGAATTTCATTTTACCGCATCCTTTCTAGCAATCCGAATAATCTTCTTTGTCGGTATGATATACGCCGCAGTGAAGAGTATTTCCGCATTTCTTGCATCGTATTTCCAAGTCATGATGTTCGAATGCATAAACTGCAACAGAGTTGGACCCACATTGCCTGCAAGTTATCGCAAACGGATGTTTCTTCTTTGAGTCCATTTTTTTCTGCCCACCATCCAACAGCGATTCATCATAAGGATTGATAAAATAAGGATAGATGAAAGCCATTATTCACTCTCTCCTCTCCACTTTGTGTCCATACGTGTAATTCGAAGAACCCATTGTTTCCATGCTCTCCATTTTGTATTATAAGCGTCAAGAGTCATGTAACATAACTGACCGTGTCTATCGATGAATATGATCGAATTATCGCACACTTTGCAGATAAGAGTAGGCAGAAGAACAGAGCAACCACGCTCTTCAAGCCACACAACAGAAGGGTAAAATAACAGATCATCGGCAGTCCACTTAATCAGTTCATCGAGCTCAAATAACAAGTCCGCGCCTTTATCTTTTTCTCTTGTTACCTCCCGGATTGCCGCAATCGGGTCAAGCATCGAGTTGATAGAGATTTTTTCAGAATATCTTTCAAAGTCAGAAGCCACAAACATTTCTCCCCGCATCATGAATTCCCCGTTGATGCAGGTAATCACATCATAAACAGGTGTATGAGTTTCAACATTTGAAGACAACGAAATGTATTCTCCATGATACTCATATGCTCTCATAACGATTCCCCAATTCTGCTTAGTAGATTCGGGGAGCTTGTAGCAAACAACATCTCCGATTTTGTATTTGAAATTATACATAATCACTCATCCGCCTTCGATTCCTTATCTTCACCATTCTCGATCTTCTTAAGCCGCTCCTCAATATCTTTCTTGGTCTTCTCAAGTACAGCAGCTTCATACATCTTAAGAGATTTCTTTTTCGCTTTCTCATATGCAATTGCCAGATCATCATTCCAGTCAGGCGGATAAAAGATATAGCTATCATAATCGCTAAGATCCTCCCTTACCCTTTCAATGATAATATCCACGATTGCATCTTTGATTTTTTCTACTCGTTCTTCACCAAGCAGACATGACAGTCCGCTAATCGGAAGTTCGTCCAGATTGTTGATACCATTTCTTGCCATTATTTATTCTCCTTTCTCCACTTTGAAATATCAATTCTGGCTTCACTGAGTTTCTTCTTGCAAAGCCATAACCGATCTTCGTACTCATTCATCTGATAACGTTCACCAAGCTCCCGGAGTCCGAGAGAGAAACGCTCATAGAATCTTCTGAGGCGCTTCTCCCCGAACCCAAACTCAGAGTGCAGAATATAAAGAGCCATAGCGTCGAGCTCATCTTCGTTATCACGATTCATCTCGTCAATTGCAATCTTGGCCATCCGTTCAGCCTCAGCCTCCATGGCCTCACGAATATCATTTGGCAGTTCGACTTTTCCAGATTTCACTCGAGCTTTCATATAGTCTCCTTAGTTTTTTTTAATATAAATTATTTATTATAAACAACAGTGCTTAAATGCCCCAATGCTTCATAGATACGTTTTGCACATTCATCGAGTTGCTTTTCTGCGCATGCGATCTTCTGCATTAGTTTTCCGTTTTCCTCTTCAAAAATGTCACGCTCATTTTTCACCTTATCACGCTGAGCTTCAGCTTCACGCAATTTGTGTCTGAGAAATGCATTTTCATTCTTCAGATCCATATTTTCACTTTCTTTGGCAGCAAGCATGTGCCTTAGATTTGAGGCTTCTGCTACGTAATAGGCAGTAAGTATCATCTTGTAGTCCGGCTCATTGCTTTCTTTACCGCCAACTACGCTGGAAATATCAATGTGGTCTAATACCTTAACCTTATCAACTAACTCTGATTCTGACCAGCTATCCCAATCAATGGCTCCTTTGTAGCAAGTCCACAAATCATATAAATATTCATTCGAATTTGTAGCTTGCGGATAAACACTGGCAACAATACCCCTCAGTCCATCCTCAAATTTAAGAACATCTCCTACCTTAAATTTCGAATCCATTTCAATTCTCCTTTTAATACTTTCTCATGCTTTTTCTGAGCTTTTTCAGCTTTGTCGAATGACCACTTAAATTTTCTATATGCCCACCACATCTGTATCTTAGCCTTCTGCCACAAGAGTCGTAATTTGATTCTCGTCAACAGCGTCAGTTTACCAGTAAATGTGGCCTCATCCGGCTTGAGCAGGGAGAAAATCATTTCAGCTCTGTCTTCTGTCGCTTCTGGCTCTGTATTGATGACGTTCTCAATTAACTTAACCCCATCAAGTGTTCCGAGAAACTCCTTATTGCCGTCCTTGTCAACGGAGCAAACCGTAAATGAGCCTATCTGTGTAATGCCGTTTGAACCCATTATGAGTCACTCTCCTTATGAATTGAGATAGTAGCCAAGACTCTTCAAGCAATCATACCAGCCAGTTTTCCAAATATCAATCTCATGCCCTTTGCGATCAAGTATGTCCTTCATTTCTTTGAGCTCGTCTTTCATCGCTTGGGTTTCGTTTTTGAGTTTTTCATTCTCGCTTTTAACATTCTCGTATGAGCATGCAAGATCTTCGTTTATTTTTCTCAGCTCCTCGTTTTCCATTTTTAACGCTTCGTTTTCGCCATTTACCATCTTATTTTCATACATCGTGTCCGTCCACTGCTTGTATGAGATTGATTTCTTGTCAAGCATGCTATCGCGAATATCAAGCTGACGTCTAAGACCCTTGTTTATTTCTTTCAAATCCTTATTCTCTTCATTGAGCCTTGCATAAAACCTCTTCCACTTCTCGTTCTCTTCCTCAAGCGTTTCATGGTATCCGCAGCTTAATGCATCGTTACTCTTTTTCTCGAAATCTTCCGGGTTGAAAAACTCTTTTATCACATTATCATCCTCTCTGCATTCCATATATTTTGCTGTGAAATCAAATGCCTCTGTGATAATATCTTTCGGCATGTTAAACTCCTTCTTGAGAAAAGCCTTGGGATCTTTCGGAGAGTAAACTCGACGCATGTTTGACATCATATACTTTTCAGGAGCATACTTTTGAGTCGTATAGCCGTATCCTTCATAGTTCTCAATGGTCAGTAAATACACGTTCCTTACTGTACCGGTCTTTTTATCATATTGATGGTATCGTTCAATAACCGTAATCATCTCACCTTTGCTGCAAATATACTTGAGTTGATCTCCAAGATTATATACAAACGGTGTTTCCTTTTTATTGCCTTCCATCACTTTTCTCCTTTAAATAGACAGTCTTCATTTCCGAAATCAATATGCCGAACGAGTTCGCAGGTGTCAAAAATATAATTTTTATCCTTATTGGTAACTCGATATTCATAGCCCGGCGTCTCTTCTTTATCGAACTGCACCACTTGAATAAACCCACGATCCTTGTAACTTTTCTCCAAAGTCATGAAATACGTATTCTCGATCTCATCGTGGAACACATCTCCGGCAAAGAAATGATTGACCTTTGCGTTGCCATATTCATGCGGTTCATTTCCTTTCTTGACCACTTTTTCTTTTCTATCTGTTTCTTCCTGCACCTTGGCGAAGAACTCCTTGAGATCGAACCATTTGTCTTTCGTGATGTTGCCGATTTTCGTAATAGTTCCGCCCCAACCGTCATTCAATACGCATCGGACATATTTGCCTTCGAGGTCTTCCCATTTGTCAACGCCGACCGTGTTCATGATCCGCATCATTGCTTCAAGTCCGGCTCCAGAACCTTTGAAGAAGTCGTCGTCAGCGTCCAAATATCCATTCCCGATGACATAGCCGCCAATACTGCATCCCCATCCACCACCTTGAACGGTAATCCAGAATGTCAGCACTCCATGATCAGCCATGGTAATTGAGGTGCTTGTGATCTTTGCATTCAGAATCTCAGTTTCCATCTTTGTCCTCTCTCCCTTTGTAATACATCTCGAAGCTTGAGGTCCAGCCGCTGTTGTTTTCTGTTTTGAGAACTCCATTGCAGAACAATCTCAAATATCCACACGGCAGACAGTCGATTTTCCATCCAATGACCGGTCTATGGGTCGGAATAGGCTTTCCGCCGTAGTCACCATATCCGCCGATACCATCGATATGCAGAATATCAGCAACATCTTTGGACAGCCAGCAGATAGGATGGCAGTCTTTGTCTACGGCAACGAAGCCCATGATGCGATAACCGCTATCATGCAACTCACGCTGAGGGACGATCACAATAGAATGAAACTTGAGATCTTCATTGCCAGTAGGCTTCACCGGCACATCATAGAATTCCCTCTTTTTCATTTCCTGCACAGTTTTCATTTACATTTTCTCCTTTCAGTCTCTTTTCTTATTTTGCATTCTTCAGAGCATAATATGTCGAATCTCTTCTTCACATATCATGTTGAATCGATCGCCGAGATAGTCCCCAAGGTCGTAAACATCAAGGTAATTAAAGAGATTACCGTCATAATCTTCGGGTAAAGTTACGTCTTTAAACATCTCCTCGACTCGATCGGTGTAATCCCAAATATCTTCACCTCTCTCGGGCTTTGGCAAATCGAGCGAATCAAGAAGCTTCTTGTTTTCTTCAATTTTCTTGTAGTACTCAGTCTCACTCATCATTTGTATTTTCTCCTTTCGGTCTCTTAGAAAATATCAAAAAGAGAAAGAGGCTATGTTTCAAGCCTCAATCTCCTTTCTTGTTTTACATTTTTTTTCGGATCAATCTACGAACTTATTCAGCGCTCTTTTTCCCGTTAGGATAGACTTCGCCGTAGCCTCTCTCTGCAAATTCTCCGACAATATCATCAGGAATGTCCGCATTCAGACCGAGCTCATCCATGATCACGGACAATCTCGTGACGTCTTCCCAATCCAGTTCGCCGCCTTCGATTGCACCATGAACATTGATTTTCTCTCGGATCATGTCATAATAGACATCGCTGACGATTCTCGCAGCGGATTCGAGCAGTTCTTTGCTGACAGGTTTCCAGTCATATCTCCCAGCAATGGGTTTTCCCTCTTCGTTGCGCTTAATCACTTCGTTCATGTTCTTTTCTCCTTTGAAAATATAAAATGTGGACGTTAATCCATTACACCCCATGTTAATTTCGCGTCAGAATCGACCATTCGAACTTGAGTCAAACATGAGATAGCAAATCACTTCCTCACAGAACATATGGAACCGGTCACCGAGGTAGTTGCCAAGGTCAGGGCTGTCAAGCCAGTAAAAGAGTTCGCCTTGGTAGTCTTCGGGTAAAGTTACATCCTTGAACATTTCCTCTACTCGACTGATATAGTTCCAAACATTCTCTCCAATAGTAGGCCTAGGTAGATCAAGTCCATCGAGAAGTTTCTTGTTTTCTGCGATTTTCTGTTCGAATTCATGCTGTTCCATTTTCTTTTCTCCTTTTTATGTCATATTAAGAATAATTTACCATCAGCGCAACGCCAATCATGATAAGAATGAGGCAGGCACCATTAATGTAATACGACAGACCACAGTCTTTACCTGCCCCAGAGCCGCAAACAATGCAAGACCCGATAGTTCCTATAGTCGTCATAACAAAGCCGACAACTGCTCCAAGTTGAACTGTAATATCCATTATTTCTCACTCACCTCATTCTGTCCTCCCCATGCCCAATCCGGATAAGAGAGTACACCATTCTCATCCAGATCGAACATAGAGAAGTCTTGCCATTTATTGATCGAATAATAAGACGCGCCTATGCTGAAAGCCGGAATAGACCACAGCGGATCATGATACCAGTCCTTCTTGTAGTTCTGCACTCTGAAGTCAGACAAATATCCATTCCACCAAACGTCCCACCAGATAGCACGCACAAGATCAGTCGGCTCTGCATCCGGCGTCCAAAGTCTTGTATTTGTTTCGAGGAATCCATGACTATGAGTTACACCCCACAAGCTTGTTCCCCAGTCATCGTAACCGCCAACGACCTGACAGTAGAGCAGCCGCTTCAAGTCCACTTCAACGTGAGCCCGAATATCCGCCTCACTTTCTCCACCGGCCTCGAGCATGATCTTACGGATGGCCTCCTCAATCTCCCATCCAGTTGCTGTAGCTCCATGTGAGTCCGTATAGATCTCATCACTCTTCACTACAGGCAACGAGACTGTATGCCCGTTCTCGAGTACCACAGCGCCATATTCGTTGTAGACAGGTTCCACAGCTTCGGCATGAGCTCCTTCTACGACCATCGTACAGAAGAGCCAGAATCCGACTGCGAAGAAAAATACCATGAGGCCAAGCTCGAAAATATCCTGTATAAGGTTGATTACGGAATGCTTTGTTCTGTTGAGTTTGTGAATGTTCATCATTTGTGAATTCCTCCATTTTTTACTCTTTATGACTATTGATTGAACCGTTTATTAATCCTGCGATCCCGGCAAGCAGTGTCGATAATGTCCCGACAGCATACGGAACGGCGACAGGAATGAATGCTTTCCAGATCGGAATATCAATCACGCCGCAAAGTCTCAGCGTGAAGAGAATCAAAGAGACCGCAGCGAGGAAGTCAACGACTCTATCTCCAAACGGTCTCTTGATGTATTTTGTATTTTTATCATTCTGATTAGACATGTGCATTTCCTCTCTCAAGCCGATCATTCCAGCGTTTGATCTTCGCTTCTGCAATTGTCTCGATTCTGTCGTAAATATCATAGTCGACAGAGTCTTTGAGATCCTGCATCAGAGCATCAGCCGCAACTGTTACGTCAGAATACTCCTCAATAACAGAGTCGATAGCCTCCTCTTCTGTAATCGTGCAGGGATTGCCATTACCTTCCGCTCTCACAAGTTTCAGACAAGCCTTAGCGAGTTCATTGCACTCTTCCGAGAGCTGCTCCAGTCTTGCCCGTCGTTCGAGCTTCTTGTAAATATCATTGATCGTCTTGTCATGCATTTCTGTATCCATATAGGTTATTCCTCCTTGGGGGTTATAATGTTTTTATCGATCCGTCCGTCAAGCGTAATCTCAATTCTGGGGTCAAGACACACATGGATAGGCAGGTTGTCTGCATAGAATGTTTCTTCGTTGTATGACTGTGTTACACTCGATACAATACCTTTGAAGGGGATCAGTATGACCGTATCTTCGTCCTTTACGACCTTGAACACGATTTCAACCTCGCTCGGTCTGAAAATATCATCTAGATTGGACAGCTCCACTTCATTTGCGTAACGGACTTTTGTGTTGCAGTATTCACAATATCCATCCGTTCGCAACGGGGCTCCACAGTTCGGACAATTTGTCAGAAGTTTATTCATTTGTTGTCTCCTAACATCTCTTGCCTAAACGTATCTTGCTCAGCCATCAATCGATCCATGCTCTCAAAGAATTCCTTCTTCATTGCTTCATAAATCACTTCTTTGATGTGCTCTCTGTTCTTGATAATGTACACTAAAATATCATTGAATAGCATAAGTTGATACTTATTCAGGCATAGATCTTCATCATTCTCAAGAACAGATTTCATTGCCAGAAGCATTACTATACAATCGGCAGCTTTGGATGTCACAGCATAATCGATTGTGCCTGCAAGTGCTTTGCGCTGCTTATCGTTTAATGTTTCATAAACCTCTTTGTAGTCCATATTGACTCCTTAAAGATAGCATACCAGTATCTCAATATCGAGATCGCTGAATACTTCTTTGATCATTTTACTTACCTTATTCCAGTCAAGCCGGTCAAGTCCGCATCCAATCTTCGGCATTGCGAGATAGTGAATGCCAAGTATCTTGCATTTGTCTCGCATGTCTTCAAGAGCAAAATGTAAAGACTCGTAGGTCGGCTTGTCATAATGATGCGCTTTTGTTACAAGATTGAATGTATATCCAACAAGAAGAGCTTTACCAATATACTTAGATTCTTCCCCTTTCTGAATCGGATAGAACTGCTTAAGCCTGTATTTCATGTCCATCTTATCATCAAATTCTTTCGCAATCCCTGCTCCGAGCGTATAAGCACCATTGATGCAGTGCGCAAGATGATAATAAGCAGGAACCTCAAAGAGATCTTTCTTAACTTCTTGATAAGTCATAATACCCTCACAGTTTGTCTAACTCAGAAATATCAACGTGTCCTATCTTTTCATACCTCTGACTAAGCTCGCTTTTCGTAAAAGTAATTTGAGTTGTACTGTAAGTCCACCATGCTGATCCTTCAGACCATCCGGTATTATACAAGCAGAGTGCATCAGTCGCTTCTTCATTATCATTGTAAATCTGAACAATTAGCACGGTATAGGGATTGCAGGGAATGTCCCAAATATCACCGACTTCAGGCATCTTTTTCTTCCCCCGTAATAATCCAGCTCTCCGGCAAACTCTCGATCCAGTCGCAGAAGGTGTGCCACTCGTCCAACTTGTGAGCCTTTCTTGCCGGATAGATGTTTGCCAGCACTTCGTAGTTCAGCATGACCGTCCGCTTCTGGTTGTAAGAACTCGGAAGGAGCTGGATCATTTGCCACCAGTAACGCTTGTCGTTGGTTTCTAAATATAATTTGCGATATTCGTTAAGAGCCACGATGGTTTCGCAAAGAGTGTCAAGAGCAAACTTTCCTTCCCACCAATCCTCAGCATCTTCATTCCATTCTTGGTGCACATCATACGCTCCTCGACCAATAAGCTCTTCCTCTGAATCTGCTGTATTCAGATCGCTGAACAGCCCATTCGAACTTCCGAATAAATGTTCATGTGAGAAGTCATCCAGCATAAACTCCTTCGCCTGAATCTTATGCATAGTCGAGCAGGAGTTGGCAACTGTTCCAACTTTGTAGGTATCGTACTCCTTCCACCAGTAGAGAGGGGCAATCAGATCGGCATACACTACGATCATCCGCCGGTACTTCGCGTGATCCTTTCCGGCAGAGGCAAGACGCTTCATGAGGTCCTTGTCGGCTGCTCCAATAAGTGTCGGACGCGGATAATCGTCATAATGATCAAAAGTGTTTTCGTCCGAATAGCTTTCCTTACAAATATCATGATAACCGACATCGTCCTCGAATCTACTATCCGACTTACTCCAACTATTCAGAGGATTTCTCATTCCCCTGATCGCGTCCTCAAATCCGTGTACGCTCGTGTTTTCAATTGTCAGCATTGTTATTTTCTCCTTTTAATATCCGCTTAATAATTATTCGTTTATCAAGCCTATCTTTTATTGGTTGAGCTTTGTTGATGGCACAGACCATATCACAGAGGTCGTAATTCATCTGCTCTTCTTTGTTATAGGTGTATTCTCGCTCAACGATCTTCCATTTCTCGATAATATAAACTCCATTGTCGCAGTATCTCAAAGGGAGCTTGTTGAGTGTATCGATTCCGATGGATAAATCTCCTCCAAAGTAGTTACCGATGATCTGGCAGAGTCTTGCCCATCCATAGCCATCCTCTTCCGGCGGTCTGAATCCACGAAGCTCGCAGTATTTCAGAAATGCAGATACACTGTCGTACCCGCCGTTCCAATGGACATAAACCCCAATTCCGTTATTATCGAAATCCTTCTGAGTCGTGATGATCGCACGGTTACCCATACTTATTCTCCTTTCAAATATCAATCATGCAAATTTACTGATTCACAAGAACTACATTCGATGAGTGAGTTAAATAGATCTTTCCTTCAACTTTTACTTGAACCATATCAGAGTTTTCAAAGTCGAGCCAACTGTCAACCTTTCCTTCAATCAGTTTCTCTCCTCCGATGTAAATATAACAATAATTGAAGTTCCATGTGGCATCATAGAGTTCGCGATTATATCCCGGGCTAGGCCCTCCGCATGATACAGTAGTGACTAAAAGGACAAGCATCATCATAATCAGGCAAATAAACCTCTTCATGCTTCTTTCTCCTTTCTCCTCAATAATCTCCGTGTTACAATTGAAGTCATAGTCGGATTATAAAGGGCCGTGAGAAGTTCGTCTACTCGAGTTAGCATGGCTTTGATTGCTTTATTAACAAAGACCTCAATCTTCTTGCGAACATACTCGTCGTCTCGTATTTGAAGAATCATAAAATATTTTCCGTTCTCCAGCCCTTCGTGGTCATAACTTTTCTCCAAATTACCAAACTTAGGAATTTTTAGATGGCCAAGCTGATGAATGACATAATCTTCTAATTCATCTTTTCCGATTTCTTCCACATCAATATAAAGGCGTTGGTCATCATGAACGATTATCGATTCGAGATTGTGAATTGTATAGATAAAGTAAGAATCTATCATCTTCTTTCTCCTTTCAAATATCCGTATCGAATTGATCTCTCCTGATATAAGAGATTGTGCGAGAATTGTCAAGCTTGAACTCGATCCATTTCTTGATGTCTTCAGGATCGCTTAACGTATAGTCTCCATCATAATACGTCATGCAGCGGTCATCACTGGCATCGAACAGGATAGTAGTGCCATCTTTAAGATTGATGGAACCGGTTTCGTCGCCTGAGAGTATGCGAATATCAATTGAAACAATGTCGTCGATACTCTCTGCTGGCACATCAACGAATTTCGGTTTATTATTCCAGTCATAAACAGTGATTACCATCGTTATTTCTCCTTCTCGTCACTTGAAATCCTCCTTATCAAGAGGCTCTACAGCGTATTTGCCAATAAACTGATAGTAGTCCGATGGCCTGAATTTGAACTTTGCCGTGTTTGAATATTGATCCTTGTGCGAGAAGACCAAATATCCGCCTTCATGAAGTGTCTGGAACACTTTTGCTCTAGCTGCACTCATAAGAATTCCAGTCCGCGCAGCGTACCACTCACCTTTATTCTTGATGTATTCGCTGACTTCATCGTCCGGATCATAAAATGCGACTGATCCGAATGCCGCGCCTCTACCTCGAATATGAAGCTGCTCTTTATCCGGATAGGGTTTTGGGAACCATTTCTGGAGATCAAACTCCGGGGAAATTTCAGCATCTCCATCGATCGTGCTAAGATAATTAATCAATTCTCTGATTTTCATTTATTTACTCTCCTTTCAAAAATATCAAAAGAAAGAGAAGAGACCCTGTTCAGGCCTCAACCCTTTCTTTGATTTCACTCTTGATCCTGTTGTATGCTTCAATGAGTTTCTCAGCACACAGAACCATGATCTCACCGAGGATCGTAGTAGTTGCGCAGAAGATGATGAGCGCTCTGTAGATAATCGTTAATACTCCTTTGATTACCCAGAGCACACCATTTCCTGCGTTCTTAAACTCGTCCCACAGTGCCTCAATGTCCTCTTTAATGATATCCTTCATTGTTAAATACCTCCATGAAATTTTTGAGTGTTTCCATTAGGAGGCATGTATTTTTCGCGACAATTGCAAAATATCAGTCGATGGTCGCCTTGATCTCATCAATGATGTCGTCGAGCTTATCCTGCGTATTATAATGACCACAGGAATCCGCGAACCCAGAGATGCATGCCATTGCCCTGTATTTGGTCTGCTCTGTGATTCCTTCAGCCTTCAGAAGGTCACGAATGCGATAGGCGGTGTCAATCATGCCGTAGTCGTCAAGTTCGCCAGTCTGATCGGCATACTCATCGATCTTGCGAAGGATGTTGAAGTTCTTCTCACGAACCTCATCGAGCCGCTTATTCTCCTGTTCAACCTTCAGCTTTTCTCTTTCAAGATCGAGCTCCTTTTCACGAATTCTCTGCTGCTCTTCACGTTCCTTGGCCTTCTGAGCGCGGTATTCAGGATCATTATACTTCTCCTGTTCGATTGCAGAAGAATATCCAGCAGCAGAGATGATCCCAAGCACAAGTGTCACAAATCCAATCACAGTTGCTGCAGCACTTCTGCGTTCACCTCTATAGAGTCGCTCAAGTTTCTTGTTGTCAGCCATTGTTGTTTTCTCCTTTTTCTTTTCTGTATTTTTCTTGTGCAGCCACTCCGAAGAGTAGCTCCCATTCTTTTGCGATATCAGATCCGTCCTCTGCAACATTTGTATCGATTGTAAGAACAGATGATGCAGAGTTTCCACGAGGCAGCGTTTGTTTCTTCGGCTTCGGAATATCAAAAGCAAGAGCCTCTTTTGGCATCTCTCCGATCTCCATGAGCTCTCCGTCCACTAAGATGTGGTGGTCGCGGAAATCTTGTTCTCTGAGCTTGAACGTGACAAACGCTTCGAGATCTCCGAGTTGGCCTTTTAATCGGTCAAGTGCCTCTTGTATTTCAGCTTCAAAAATGTCATCGTCGTCCATAGCATGCCTCAATACTTCATGTCCGCATCGACGATATGGTATGTCCAAGCAAGTAAGCATCTCCACTTCTGGCCGAGATCTTTCATAATCCTCTCAAGTCGCGCCGCAACACTCTTCTTGAGCTGGCCATCTTTGAAAATATAAAGATCCAGAATGTGATGGTCATACTTATTGTAAGCGCAATGGACTCTCGGGTCACAGTTGAGTGGCATCACGACCTTTTCATTTACAACGTTTTTGATCGCTTCAAACTTATCAGTCTCCATGATTGTAGGAGCCTTAATACTGAGAACGATCATTGTTCGCTTATCTTTCATATTCAGTCATCCTTTCGAAAATATCATTGAGCCCTCATGGCATCGAAGACATGACCGCCGCATATCTGCTCAATGTTTGCAATTGCCTCATTGGAAGGCGTTTTCATGTCGTCCTCCCAGGATTTAACAAGACCAATGTCGTAGCCAGTCAGATCAGAGAAGTCGCGAACACTCAATCCGTTTTGCTCCCTGCACTTCTTAATGAGGCTGCCATATGTTGTCTTACGAACAGGCACATGGTAGACCATGAGTTTTGAAGGAGAGCCACCCGGTGTTTTCCCGATCGTCACTTCCGGTTTCGGGATAATATCAGCATAGTCATGAGCGATCTTCGTCAGCTTCTTCCCGATAGCAATGGGAGAACAGCCTTTGTAGATGGGATTATTCTCAATGAACTCATGTGTTGTCATCTTCACCAGATCGTAATTCTTCGGCTGGGATTTGTAGTCCATATAGAGGTCGAGAATCTCGTCAATTCGCTCATCCTTCTTCTTTCTCCCGCTCTTTTCAACCTTTACAAGGTTATACGAAAGGGGAATATCATGGGAGACAGTTTTCTTTTCTTCCTCTTCTTTCCTCGCAATGATGAGCTCATCGAGGACATTGATTGAAGGAATTGTCCGATTCTCTTCATCAACGACTTTCTGAATGAATTCCACGATCTTGCTGCAAGTCTCTTCGGAAATATCATTCAGCGTGAATTGGATGTTGATCCGTCTTTCAGTTTTGTACATCATGCTTGCCATTGTTGTGATCCTTTCTTTACTCTTGTTTTTTTTTGTTTGAAAATATAAAAAGGAAGAGACCATGTTTCAGGTCTCAATCCTCCGTTACCTTGATTTCGTAGAAGTCTTCACGTTCACAAGCACAGGAATACCGTCCTCATTCCTTATGCGCCAACCATCAGCCCACATTTTCCGATCTTTAATATATGCGTCAACCGCATAATACAGATAGAATACCGTAGCGATGATCGCTGTAATAAAGTACAGTATTGCTGTAAGTTTGAAATTTTTCATACCTATAACTCCTTTTGTCTATTAAGGTTTCATTATACGGCATGAAACTTTCGCGAAGAATATCTACTCGATACATAGTCTTGTTCATTGAACTGCTTCTTCTCCTTGAGTGCTCTCTTGATTGCAACATCGATCCCGGCAAAGGAACGAAGATGGAAGTAGTACAAAATATCATACGGCGTGTTGCGTCTGTCAATTCGACCAGTAGCTTGCTTCAGAGTCTTGTAGGAATAATTCTGTGAGTAGAAGATCGTCGTATCTGTTGTGATGCAATTCCATCCCTCAGCTCCTGCGCTGTATTGAGACAGATATACCCAAGAGTCACCGCTGAGAGTTCTGACATCTTCATGCTTATGCCCATTCCACTCTGCATATATGATTCCTCGCTCTTCACAGAAATTCCGAAGAATCTCAAGCTCGTAGTCGAAGTTGTAAAATATAATAGCTTTCGGATGCTTCTTAAGGATCTTCTCAAGAGCCTCTACCCTGCTTGGATCGCTGTTACAGACTTTTCTCTGTGCATAGCATAGCTCACCGGCAGTGTCAATTGGCTCACACTTCCAAGGATTCCACATGTCACGAGCAAGACTTTTGTATTTCAAAATATCATACTCAACCATGACATCCTCGTGCCTGCTCTCCGTTCGCTTCTTGTAATCCATCTTCACGAGAATCTGATTGCGGTACCGTTTCAGTTTATCCTGCTCGAGATACCTGTCAATCTTCGGAAAATTTGTGAACTGAGAATAGACGATATGCTCATGGACGAACTGAGTGCGATTCTTATAGAAGCCATTCGCGATGAACACCGGAATATAATCTTTCCATGTGTCTCCAGGAGTTGCTGATAAGAGAATCCATCGGTTCTTCTTCACGATCTTGAGAAAGCACTTTACCCAAGCTCCTGACCCTACAACACGCTGCTCATCAAATATAAAGAATGCATCGGAGACACCGATGTATTTCTCAATGTTGTTCCATGAGTCAACGACAATGTCTCCGACAAACGGCATACCAAATGGCTTGCATTCCTCAGGCCACTCCTTCGTATCACGTTTCTTTGCGGTCGTGATAATATAAAGCGGCATCGAAGACCCGTGCTCACGGAAGTCTTTCTCGTAGTATGCAAGAGCTGTACGAGACTTTCCGGAACCAACATCCCCGCAGAGAATGCAGCCGTTTTTCATTCGATTTACGGCGTCAATCTGATAGTCATCAAGAATTACATTCGGCATTATTCTCCTTTGCCCTCATCTTCTTGAAGCACGTTTTTGTCCCAGTACACTTTTCCTTCGTGCAGTTGAGACAAATATCAATTTTGGCTTGATTTGGCTTACGGCCATTTCTTACTTTGCGATCCTGATAGTTGCTGTAGGACTGTCCATGTACCATACCGTCCTTTGCAAGATCTCTCTTGAATCCCATAGTGAACCTCCGTATAGCTAAAATATCATTTAGCGCATCTTTTCTTCGTAACTGGATGCAGGATTGAGTACTCTCTGAACTGTCGGACCGCTTCCCATGTTGCAAAGCCAGCCATACGCAGTCTCTTCGTGCAAAGGAACTCGTTGAACTCGTCATCGGACAGTTTCTTCAGCTTTGTCGGCGTGGTGTAGCCATAGACCCACAGAGCATTGGTAACTCTTGCAGCATACGCATCTGGATCAAAGCCATTTTCTCTGAGAATCGTGCTGATCTGAGAGCCGATGGTGAAATATGTCTTTGCATCTTTTGCGTTCTTGACATGAATTCGTTCAAGAGAGCGCAGAACATTTCTGACCGTGGATCCGCTCATATCGAGAGACTTCGCAATTTCATAGGAAGTCATGCCCTTGAGATAGAGATCAAAGATCTTGTGGTTTCTTTCGAGCCTTGTTTCTTTTGGCTCCTGATTCTTCTTTTTATTGGTTGCCATTTTTAGGTTCTCCTTTAGCAATTTTAGAATATAAATTGTAAGTGCTTTCGCCCGTCTTCAGGCGATAGCGGTATTCTTCCAGTGCAATCTGTCCGATTCTACCGGCTCGTCTCATTCCTGTCGTATTGAGCAATGCCTTGAATCGTGCAAAACTGGTGTGTTTTAGTTTCTTTCTTGATCGAATATCATTCTTCCAGAGCGTTGTCATGATGTTGGTGACGAACTTGTCAGGGTCCTGCTTCAAGTCGTCTTTCAAAATATCATCAAGCACGAACGCCATCTGAAAGTACTCCTCAATGGCATTATCGTCGCCAAGATTGAGGATCCTCAGCAAGTGGTAATTGACAACGGGCTGCTGACATCCGACCACATGGGCGATATCATATTGGCTTACACCGCACTTATACAGTCTCCAGATCGTGTAGTTGCGATCCATGCGAAATTCCGTAAAGAAAAGGATTCTGTTAAGCTCAGGAAACTCATAGGTTGGCAGCGCTCCTGTAACCATCTGTCAGCAGCTCCTTTCTCAAATATCAATACTGATCCGGGAACAGAATTGTCGTAACTTTTCTGTCTGCCTCAGTGATGATCCAGATCTTCTTGTGCTTCTTCGATTTCTCATGCCCATACGAAGCGAAGATTCTCTCTCCGCTGTCAATAGCTGCGTCATTCGCTGCTTTGTCTTCGTCACTGCTATCCCCCCAGTCTCCGTTTGCGTATCTAGCAAGGGAGACCATAGTAAACCTGTTGAACATCGGACTCTGCTTCATGAGCTCGTCCACTTCTTTCGTTACAACAATACGACCAAGTTTGAATGTTTTGCTCATCAGTAATCACTCTCCTTTAATTCCTGCATCTCTTTTTCACTGATTCCGACAATACCGGCAGAATCTTTCGAGTCCGTCGCTTTGAAATAAGCATTGGGCTGCTGCGGGTACATAAACTCAAACATGAGATAGTTCGCTGCATCGCAAAGATACTCCGTGTTGCCGGTTTCTTTATACTTGTCCACGCAAAGCTGCATGGTCTTGAGGGCGTTGATGTTGCCTGTACTGTAGTTTTTCTTCACCGTGCCATACTTGTGATAACTCACCATGACACGGTTTCTTCTGAGCTCATCAAATCGCTCAGAGTAATCCTCAGTCCACTTTTCTGTCGCCATTCGAATCCTCTACTCCAGCAAGCTCGGCCGCACAAGCAGCATAACCGGCAAGGTCTACATAACTGTCGTCCGTTGCAGTTCCTGTCATGATTCTGCCCATTTTCATGAAGCACATCATGTGTGCAACATCTCGTCCATTCAGTTTCGTCCTGCCTCTATTTGCAACTGCCTTGAGATACACGTTCCAGAGCTCGGCAATGATGCCAAAGTTATCCTCGGCACGCCCATAATCCTGTTCACGCTTACCACAGACACAGTTCTTTGCTGTATCAAGGCACTCTCCTCTTAACATAAAATATCACACCTTCCTTTATTCTCCAGCAGAGTCAAGAATCTCCTTGATACCAAAGAGTCCGCCATATCCTTCACCATCGCCAGAGGTGATGATCGTCTTTACAGAGCCGTTGATGGCCTTAACAGCCGCTTCCTGAATATCCAGTTCACGATCACGGAAGTACTTGTCGGTGAGCGTCTCCTGATTCTCAAGCTCTGCTTTCTTCATGAGCTCAGCTTCTTCAACCTGCATCTTAGCGATTTCAACACGGCTTCTCTGCTCTGCTTCGGCTTCATCACGCTTGATCTGTGCAACTTCTGCTTTTGCTTTCTGTGCATCGATCTGGGCCTGCGCTTCCTTCGCAACTTCATACGCTGCTGCATCTGCCTCGGCCTGTCTCTGGAGAAGCTCTTTCTGCGACTGTGCCTTCTGCTGGTCTACGATCTGCTGGTTGATCTCATCCTGCTTCTCTCTTTCCAGCTTTGCAAGTTCAACTTCATTCTGAGCCTCAGTCTTCTGGTCGATCTTAAGCTGAATATCTTCCGGCAAGATCAGGGTGCCAAGCTCGAATCGGATCAGCTCTACGCCATAAATATCATAGAGGACTGTCTTCAGTACATCGGACACCTTCTGCTGGATCTCTGTTCTGCTTGCCTGTACGTCATACACCGAGTATTCCTGTGTTACGCCATTGAGCTTACCCTTGCTCAGACCGTAAATATCATTGTTGATGATCGAGTCGAAAGACTTCGTGCCAAATGACTTGATGATCTTGCCAATGTCGATCGGGCGAACACTGATGTAGACATCCGCATCGATGTTCTTACCTTCCTTCGAGGCGATAGACATGGACATATCGACCTTATTGTCGCCTTCTGCAAGTCTGGTCCAGTTCTCTGAGATGATGGTTGTAGGGTATCTCAGAACATCCTGCGTTACTGGGTTTACTGTGATTCGTCCTGTTCGCTCGTTGTCAATAACGGACGTCCCTTCAATGACATTGTCTTCGGGTGTTGCAGTACGGTCATAGACATAGCCTACATAACCGGCAGGGATGGTCTCGTGTGTCGCCGCATAGATGATGATCCCTCCCACAAGGCACACTGCGAGGAGGATGAGGGCGGTAATGAATTTCTTTGCTCCGTTTGTCATTTTGTTTTCTCCTTTACTTTTTGAAAGTGTTTTTGAACCATTTGTAAATGGGATCCTTGAAACAGATTGCCAGAACGATGATGACAACCACAAGGATAATAATCATTCGGATAGGCATTGTTTACCTCACAGATTAGAAATATCCATAGAGAATACCGGGCGAATACCAATAGTGGCGTTGGTAGATCTGTAATAGATCGACTCGAGATTACCGAGATAGTTGACAGCGTAGGAATATGTCTCCTCAACTCTCTTCTCACGGTTCTTTAGCCAGTAGCACATAGGACTGTCGTCCGCGTCGATATTGTCTACCACGATCCGGTTATGACGGTCACGCATGAGCAGGAATCGACTGTCATTATCCGGCTCAGCCCATCTTTTGTATTCGCTGCTGTCGTGGCCAAATATCATACCGATTGTCGGCAGGTCAACAGACTTAAGTCTGGGCTTCAGCTCCTCTGGAAACTCCTTGTGGACGAGCTCGAGTGTACGATCACAGTCATTACGGTTATAGCAATAGTCGACACAGCAATCGAACATGAAAATACCGATGTTCTTGTCCTCTTGATCGAAGTTCTGAAGCGTTGCTTTGAACATGCCATAGCCCTGAGGTTCAACAAATATCTTATCGCCAATCTTGAACCCGGCGATATTGGTGCTTACACCCATTTCTCTTCTTACAATCATTGTTTACACTCCTTTTGAAAATATAAAAGAAGAAAAGAGGCCCTGTTAGGACCCCTTCTCCTCTTCGGTTTCTTCCTGATTCTTTTTCTTTTTCGCCTTAATGATCGCTGTTGCAATTACACCCGTTGCAACTCCGACAAGGACTGCCGCACCTCCGATGAGCATACACCAGCAACCGTATCCATTGATGTCGTTATAGAAGTCAATTGCGTCTTCTACATTTTTTCCATACATGGACCAGTCGTCATATGTGCCATCTGGAAATGTCACAATGTTCTTGTCTTTGTTTAAGGTGATAAACAAGCTTTTCATTAACTTCCTCCAGTAAATATAAATTAGGATTTACTCCCATTACTGAAGATGCTAATTTCGCGATTACATATCGAACGGCACATCGTCGTCATCCGGAGCTTCCTCAGACGCCCAGTCAGCCTCGAGGATAGGTTCCGCAGTTCTTGCATACATCTCGCTGAGCTGAGCAGAGATGCCGGATGCACCAGTCATGTTCTTCCACGGATACTGTCTCAGCACAACGTCGACCTTGTCAAACTCAGCGCGGTCAAAGTTGGCAATGTTGTCTTCCGTGATCTGAATCCGTCTGTCATGCGTGAACTGAACGATCTTCGGCTTCACCCAATCGAGGTCGAGGCGGACCTTAACTTCGAGCGTGTAGAAGGGATCGCCATCCTCGTTCTTCGGCATCTTGATCTTGACATTCCAGCCGAGATCCTTGAGCTTCTGAGCTGCTTCTGCATCGTAGAAGCGGATTGTGAACTTGCGAGTGCCGTTTGTGTTGAACTGTGTCTTCTCACCGGCAAAGTTGCGATAGGTGATGTTGCTGTTTCTGAGACCGCTGATCTTGAGCTTGTTGCCTTCGAGAACTGTGTACTTGATTTCTTCCATGATGATAAAACTCCTTTTATGGTTTTATAAAATATAAATTAGAATTTCGGTGTTTCAGGAGGCCAATCTGCTGGCGACTCCTTATCGACTAACTTATAATAGTCACCGTAGCCGCAAGCGATACCGACAGAATTGATCGTTTCAATCGCTTCATTTGCAAGAGCGTCATAATAGCTTATGTCTATCATGTCCTGCTTATTCAACTCTTTCACAATCTCTGATTCGAGCCATCGATACCCCTTTGTTCCTGCTACGGCATAGTACTTATTGTCAGCATTTCGGTAGAGTACACCGCCCTCTCCACCGGGAACAATCGGACAGAACTGCCCAATACGTCCTACGAAAATATAATTGTGAGACTTACTCTCTTTCTCACGAAGCTCTGCGAGTCTTACCTCAACCATGTCGTCCGTGAGTTCATATCGCTTGAGGATCTTCTCCTTCGATACCTTCGCATCGGGTTCGAGCATCTTCTGCAAATCCTCAAGTTCTTTTACTTCAACCGCACTCAACTGAGGCAGCTTTTCGTTCATGTCGATGACGATGGATCCCTTCGCAACAGACTTTGTCTCGCAGTAGTCATCGAACTTGAGCTCTTCGCCAGAGAACAAGGTCTTAAATACATACGGGACTTGGAACTGAGTGCCAGTCGCAGTCCACCAAATATCATCGCCAGTCTTTTTGTCTTTGAGCGGCTCCTTGTACTTTGCAACATACACTGCATCATTCACAAGGCAGAACTTATCGAAGTCTGCTTCTGTCTCGAACGAATATCCATACTCGTGACCAAACTTGATGACGAAATTGCGAATCTCATCCGTCGCATTCGGTATCTTGATGGAGTCCGTCTTGATGTGAGCAACCTGATAACCTCTCTTCTGGACCTCGCTCTTGAGAAGCGTCATAAAGAGTGCCCCGCGTTTTGCAACGATATTGTCAACATTTCGAGGATCGCGGAACCGGTTTGTGAACTTAGCTGAGGTAAGACCGTAGATTGCATTGATGACGATCTTCAGTGCCTGAGCAAGTCCGGGCGCATTCTCATCCGTAAGCCAAGGCTTGAGAACGCCGTTTAGATAAGTTACTGCAAGATCAAAGTCCTTATGCTTGATTGCAACACGTGACTCAACGACTTCCTCAAATATCCTTGTGTACTTTGGTCCAAATAAGACCTCAGCAATGGCACTGTGCGGATGCTGCGAGGAAATATCCCCATCCCAGACGCCAAGATGGATTCCGGGTTCAGCATAGACACGCCCTCCTTCACCAATTTCCTCTCCAAGATAAGTTGACTTGCCGTATTCAAACTTGTATCCCGGGAAGAATGGAAGGATGGAATATCCATCAGGCAATGCCACACACCCGTCTCCATCGTAAACATCGTATGTCGGAAGTCCATTCTTATCAAATACATGGAACACATACTTGTCGCCAAACTTCTCTCGATACTCAGAATACTGTGTCCAACTGACAGGTTTCGAGAGATCTCTGTAGTTGAACTGAGTCTGCGGGTCTTTGTCCGATCCAAATATAATTTTCTCAGACAGCGAGTTGGTTGTGTCATTGACTGTTACTGTGCTGATACCGTGGAGAGCCTTAACAAGCTCAACCTGAATCTGCCTTGCCATAAAGTCTTCCTGCCGTGCGTTCCAGACCGCCTCTGTTGCGATGACGTCATTTGCACAGTATTCCGCAACTTTATCCCAAAGCTCTTCAGGTACCGGCTCGTCCCAAGGCAAACCAAGCTCCTGATGGTGAATTCCGAGCTCAATCTCAAATTTCTTCAGGGACTGTTTCTTCGAAGAGAAGTCGTAAATATCCGTGTAAGACAAGTTATACGCATTGCCGAACTTACCGCCGATTTTAGCTCCTTTCTCTGAATCAATAATCGTCTTTGAAAGATGATAGAGCTGCTCGTTTGTGTAACCGAGGATTCTGGCATACAGAATGTGGTTATCATACTGTCGACAGTTGAAACCTATCAACTTGTATTGCGTGAGCTCTTCAATTTCCTGTGGCGTCGGATTAATCATTCTGACAACAGGCTGATCATCTCCAAGCGCCTTGTAGCACACAACAAACAAATTAATGAAAACTTCAACGTCAAAAAATATCAAAATATCCTTTTTGATTTGATATTCGTCTCCCGGAGGCTCACTGTCCTCAGATTTGAACTTCATATCAGCAACGAGCTTTGTGCAGTAATCTGCGTTATGCGTGCTGTTCGAGGCGAACGTGAGAACGGATTGAAACATGTCGCTCACGTCATAATGAACACCGCTTGCATAAGCATCGTCAAGGACTTTCTTGATGAAGTCAACACTGGGTTTTGTTCCGGGATGGTACTCTTTGCAGAGGTTACGCTTAATAAGCGTACGAATGGCCTTTTCGTTTTTAACAGTCTCCGTGTTTACCAATTTATCTTCTCCTTTCAATGGTAAACCTGAGCTGATTTCGGCTATCTGAAGATCGTTACACTTCGTCAGCTTTCTTCTCAGGGTCATGTTTCCCGTAAACACCTTAATCTCGATTCTGTCGTCAAAGATACGGCTCAGTTTTGTCGGATCTCCTTTATAAATATAATGGAGATGGATGCCTTGACCGCTCTTGGACAGCTCTCCGTATGTGGGAGGCCATCTGTTGACTGCTTCCAGATTCTTTTCGAGCGACTTATTGCCATTCTCGTCTGGAATATCAAAATCGATCACAATGTGATTCACAGGAACCCTGACATAGTGAAGCTGCGACGTGTCAAGATCCTTCAGTTTCGTCTGCACGTTCGACCATTTTCTCTGTGGGATTCCTTCTTCAGAGGCGTATTGTGCTGGGTAATCTGTGGCAAGAATATCAAAGAGAGATGCCTGATCCCTTGGCTTGAACCAACACTCAGGTTTCTTCTCGCCGTCAGACTTTTTAGAACTTTTTTCAGAAAATTCTTCCAGGGCAAATTTTTCCTTTCGGAATCCACCGTACCATTTGCGAACACGACCTCCATCATCTGCATTGGCACGTTCTTTGACTTCCTTGAAGTAACTCTTGAGCTCCTCTTTAAATAAGCGATACGACAATGGATACGGTACATTTGCATCCTTGTTGTACGTCTGGTACTTTTCCCAAGCACCTTTGAGAGTCGTTCCGTCATCACGCTCGAAAGTCGAGTAATAGTACTCAACAAAGTTGTAGAAATCGTTCGAGGCACCCATCATTCTCATCGGTATGTAGTTATCATATCGATTCGGGTCCTCAAGGTAAACGTCGAGACAATGTTTTGCAATTGCTCCAAGCTCGAACTTGACCTGCGATTTGAGATGGTCATACTCTTTTCGCGGAATCTTATCGCCTGTTGGGATCACATCAATGAGACGTCGGATAATACCTGACTTTGCATCTGTGATTCGCACAGGTTTGTTCGTACCCATGAACATGAAGCTGTTGAAGCGAGTGGAGTACTGTGTCTTATGCTTCTCGTTCACCAGCATCTCATCGTGGGAGGCTATTGAGTTCAATCGTGTATTGTCTTCAATATGGCTCAAGTCTCCGTCCTGTTGGATTGCAACAAGCGGATTTGAACGGAATGCTTCAAGGGCAAATGCTGCGTTGGAATTACCGAGTGACTTAGCATCGAAAACACAATAATGCCCGACAAAGAGAAGTTGAATAATGTCAAGAATGGTCGATTTACCTGTACCCGGATCTCCATAGAACACCATGAACTTTTGAATGTTCTTGGAGTCCCCTGCAACCACAGCACCAATTGCCCATTCTATCTTCTGTCTTTCTTCCGGAGAATATAAAACAGTCATGAACCTCTCCCATGCCGGGTACTCTCCTGCCTCAAGCGGATATGGCAAGCGTTTTGACGCATAGTCCTTTTTATTTACTTCATCATTTTGAAAGACCAATTTCTCATCGAGCGGATGGAATGAGTCACGCATCTGCTTCTGACAGTACTTGTGCCATCTATCAGCGGTTCCAGTCGAGGCATAGCGCATATACATGACGTGAGCAATATCGCCACTTGCAGACTTGTTGTACTCCTCTGCAT
>Ga0310697_10001252_pt1 | contig 30699 bp, 28 predicted proteins | sample 172DNAGHGlowgp2_FD_203883 | JGI IMG/M metagenome (GOLD analysis project Ga0310697, IMG submission 203883) | Sheep rumen microbial communities from Palmerston North, Manawatu-Wanganui, New Zealand - 1728 DNA GHGlow gp2 (v2) (version 2) | ecosystem: Host-associated > Mammals > Digestive system >... | reverse complement strand
AAAGGGCTTCGATTTAGGCTTTTTTTGCTAAAAAATGAGGCTGCATACAATTGAAACGCCCAAAACACTCAGTTTCTATAACAAAGTTTAACAGTGGTTTTTTATGCAACTGCAATGCGGGTTAAATGTGTTTGTTTGTCCCTTTAGGGAGCGCGGTGCCTGGCACCATCGGCCTCCCCTTCACTCGTACTGTTGCTATGTCATAGTCACTTCTCGTTTAAAAGGTTTTCTCATTATTTGTCGTCAAAAAATTGATTCGATAGTCTTGTCAACTATTTCGTTGAAATACTTTTCCTTGATGGAACCAAGTCGCCGATAGATGTCGCGTTAAAAGTTCACTTCGACAATATCTCTTTGATGGTATTTCATAAGTAACGAGCAATAACGTGTGACATACTCTTCTTTGAGTGATTCAAGAATGCTTCTATTACTTCACGATTCTCCTGCTTCTCGTCCAAAGTAGGTTCGATGGCGTCAGGTAATTGTTGCGAGAACAACCCCGTTGCCAATAAGGCAGCAAGCTTTCGCCGGGCAAGAGTGTTGTTTTGATCGTAAGATAATGTAACAGTACACATGATTGTTCGCTTTTTGGTTTTTCGCCCGCATAGATAATGAAAAAAGCCGAAAGTGCAAAACTTTCGGCAGAATTATTTATTGCAACGCGTAGCGGCTACTGGTCGGGATTCTCGACAAAGCCCTGATACTCGGGGACGAGGGCGGACATGACGCTGTCGTAGGCCTGGCGGAGGGTGGCGTTGACATTGTCGGGACCCTGGCCGACGGGGTAGATGGGCTGGTGGATGGTGAGGCGCAGGGGATGCCACGTGACGAAGTGCCAGTCGCGCATACGCGGCAGAATATCAAAGGAGCCGTTGATGGTCAGGGGTACGACGGGCAGTTGCAGCTCGTCGGCCAGGGCGAAGGCTCCCTTGCGGAACACGCCCATGTGGCCGGTGAAGGAGCGGGCTCCTTCTGGGAACACGACGACGGAGTAGCCCTGCTGCAGGATGCGGCGCGCATCGTCGTAGGTTTTCTTAATCTTGCTGACACCCCGCTTGTCGACCATAATCTGATGGCTGCGACGGCAGGCGAAGCCCACGAATGGAATCTTGTTGATCTGGTGCTTCATCATCCACTTGAAGTTGCGGCCCAGGAAGCCATAGACGAGAAAGATGTCGAAAGCTCCCTGATGGTTGGCTACAAAGACGTACGACTGGTTGCGCTCCAGGTTCTCACGCCCTTCAACCTTGACGGGTATCAGCAGTGTGCGCAGGATGATTTTGGCCCACCACCGGCCGGGGTAGTAGCCCCAGAAATGACCGTTGCCGATGGCACAGCCAATGCCCACTTCCAGAGCCGTGACGATGGTGATGACGATGACGACAGGTATGCCTATCAGCAACTGATAGATGCAATAGAGGATATGCAGCAGATTCTTCATAGCACTTGCTTATTGTGATTTTTTTCTTTTTAAGGTGATGACGACAATCTCAGGCCGGACGCCGACGCGGAAGGGAACAACGCCGCTGAGTCCCGTTGACACGTTCATGGCTCGCTCGCCTATGTGGTACATGCCGCTGTGCTCTTTATAATTAAAGGCGGCGGGCGTAAGGCCCAGCAGCGACAGCTGTCCACCGTGGGTGTGGCCGCTGAGGGTGAGCTGGACATGACATTCAGGCAGAATCTTGCGGCGCCAGGCCGTAGGGTCGTGTTCAAGCATGACGATGAAGGTCTGCCTGCTGAGGCCGTAAAGCGCATGGTTGATATTGCCCAGCTGTGGGAAGCGCCTTTCGCCGTCGTTCTCCATGCCGGCAATGACTATGGAGTCGTTGCCCCGGCGGATGATGCGGTGGTGGTTGCTCAGCAGGCACCAGCCCATCTTGCTTTCCAGCGAGGTAGTAGTCTCCAGCAGGTCCATCTTCGTGTAGGGGTCGCAGTCAACATACATGGGGTAGTCATGATTGCCCAATACCGCGAAGACGCTGTCGCGGGCCTTCAGGCGTGACAGTTGCTCCACGTAGGGCGTGATGTCGTCGGGCAGTTTGTTCTGCAGGTCGCCGGTAAAGACGATGAGGTCGGCCTGCTGGGCTATGATGCTGTCGATGGCACGTTCCAGGAGCGGTTGGCGCCAGCCTGTGTAGGAGGCAACATGGGCGTCGCTGAAGTGCAGGATGCGGTAGCCGTCGAAGGCTTCGGGCAGGTCGGCAGAGACAAACTCCTCATGGCGGACGGTGAGCTGTCGTGGGGTGATGAAGATACCGTCGATCAGCAGGAGCCATAGCGCCAGCACGAGCAGCAGCCATACGCGACGCAGCCAGCGGCGACGGGTGAAGTGGCGTATCAGCAGGAGCACCAGCGAGACGAAGCAGGCAGCACCGGCCATGATCCACAGGTAGGTGTCGGGGTTGAGCAGTATCAGGAGCATCGGGATGTTCATAAGTTTCCTCCTAAGAATTTACGCATGAGTTCCAGTGGCAGACCGCGCCGGCGGGCATAGTCGGCCAGCTGGTCGTAACCAATCTTTCCGACAGAGAAGTGGCGGGCTTCAGGGAGCGACAGCATCAGACCGCTGACGCTGGCATGCGGTTTCATGGCACCGCTCTCTGTCAGGCGGATGCCTATCTGCTTCATGTCGAGCAGCTCGTCGAGGACGAAGTTGAGGCTGGTGTCGGGCAGTGATGGGTAGCCCACGGCAGGACGGATGCCCTTGAAGTGCTCCTGTTGCATCTCGGCAATGGATAACTGTTCGTCGGGGGCATAGCCCCAGTAGCGGCGCCGTACCTCCTCGTGCAGCCTCTCGGCAGTGGCCTCTGCCAGGCGGTCGGCCAGCAGTTGCATCATCATCTTCTCATACGGGTCGTGGTCGAAGTCGGTCTCCATGCCATGGTCGACAGAAGTGACGAAGACACCGATTTCTGATGTCTGATTTCCTGTCTCCGATTGGCGGTTTATGAAGTCGGCCAGACAGAGATAGTCGCTGCCTTGTTGCTGTTGGCGCAGGCAGGGTATCCTCGTTTCTCGTTTCTCGTTTCTCGCATCCTGACCCTCCACAACGATGTCCTCGCCTTCGCTGTAAGCCTTGAAGAGACGGAAGACGGCGTGGGTGCGGTAGCGTCCGGCATAGCGCTGTAGCCGCTGTTCGGCCTCGGCCTGCAGCTGCTCACGCTCAGGCAGCGACATGCGGCTGCTGCCCCAGGCATGGAAGAAGTATATCCAGTTAATATAAGGTGAAACGTCACCTATGTCATAGTCGAGTGTCATGCGTCGTGATTGAAACATAAGGGTTCGCCCACGTAGGAGGTGTCGACATATCCTTTCTGGTAGACGGTGTAGCCGTTGCAGAGGGTACGTTCCACACGCCACAGATAGGTATGGCCCTCCATGGGGCTCCAGCCGCACTTGCTCAGGATGCAGTCGCGGGTGACCGTCCAGGCATGGCCGGGACGTACCAGCACGATGTCGGCCCGATAGCCCGGCCGCAGGAACCCGCGCTGACAGATGCCAAACAGGCGGGCGGGATTATGGCACATGAGGTTGACAAGCTGGGTGAGCGTCAGCACGCCGTGGTCTACCAGTTCGAGCATGGTGACGAGCGAGAACTGCAGCATGGGCATGCCGCTGACGGCACGCGCACAGCCGCCCTCCTTCTGGCTGAGCAGATGGGGGGCATGGTCGGTGCCGACGACTGTGATACGCCCGTCGGTCAGGGCTTGCTGCAGGGCTTCGCGGTCAGCCTCGGTCTTGATGGCGGGGTTGCATTTGATGCGCGTGCCCAGCTGGGCGTAGTCGCGGTCGCAGAAGTAGAGGTGGCTGACGGTAGCCTCGGCAGTGATGCTGCCCGGTGTACTATGTTGCGTATCGTCCTGAAACAGTTCCAACTCTTTCGCCGTACTGATATGGGCTACGTGCAGCCGGGCGTGGTGCTTCCTGGCCAGGCTGACGGCCAGACGGGTGCTCGCGTAGCAGGCTTCGGTGCTGCGGATTTCGGGGTGGTGGCGCACGCCGGGGTCGTCGCCATAGCGCTCCTTGGCCAGGGCCATGTTGCGGTTGATGATGGCCGTGTCTTCGCAGTGGGCCATGATGGGCATGCCGGCCGTGGCGAAGATGCGGTCGAGAGCCTCCTGGCGGTCGACAAGCATGTTGCCCGTGGAGGAGCCCATGAACAACTTGATGCCGGGGATGCGGCTGCGGTCGAGCAGGGGGAAGAGCGTGCTGTTGTCGTTGGTGGCGCCGAAGAAGAAACTGTAGTTAACGTGGCTTTTCGTGGCGGCCAGCCGGAATTTCTCGTCAAGGGCCTCAAGCGTGGTTGTCTGCGGCACGGTGTTAGGCATGTCGAAGTAGCTGGTAATACCGCCGGCAGCTGCAGCCTGGCTCTCTGTGTCGATGTCGGCCTTGTCGGTCAGTCCCGGCTCGCGGAAGTGTACGTGGTCGTCGATGATGCCCGGCAGAATGAAGCATCCCGAAGCGTCTATCGTCTCATCGACAGACACCTCGGGACGTGTGTTGCCTTCGGTAATGGTCAGTATGTTGCTACCGTCGACGACGATGCTGCCGTCGAACGTCCTGCCTTCATTGACAATGGTGCCGCCCTCAATCAGTAGTCTCATCCGTCTCCGTCTTAGGAACGTTGGTCAGTGGGGGCTGCGGGCCTTTTGGCGGCATCTCCTCCTCGTGCAGGCCGTTCTGGCGTGCCTGATTCTCAGTGGCCACCTGGTAGAAGTCCTTCACGTAAGGGTCGTTCTTGAATTTGTCGGTGGCCTTACTCATGATGAACTCTATCTGCGGCGTCAGCATGGGATAGCGGAAACCGCTGGTCATCATCATGAAAACACCGGGGCCGAGCACATTGTCGAAGTTCTCGATGATGAAGTTGGTTACCAGACTGTCCTCGCGGCGGGCTATCTCATTGCCCTCCATGCTAAGCTGCTGGTTGATGATGGCCTCGTCGATGCCTTCAAGCAGCATCTGGCTCTGCTTGTGCGGCAGTTCGGCCATCTGGTTGTTTAACTGGTTGTGGAAGTCGATGAACTCATAGAGCCGGTCGTTGAGCGGCGTACCGCCGACTGTCTGCGACGCATTGTCAATCTTGATGTTAATCTCACCTTTTTCCAGCACCACGGGCATAATGCTCTCTTCATCCATGAAGAGGTTGGCCATGCGGACGGTGTCGAGCAGTCCGGCAAAGCGGAACTGGCCGTGTACCACCTCGCATGAGTCAATGCTTTTGAGCTCGTTGTCCTTGATGGCTTTCAGGTAGAGTTTGCTGCCGTCGAGGGCCGAAACTGATGATGCACCCTGCACCGAGTAACTCTCGGCACATGATGCCAGGGCGCTGGCGACGACCAATGCGTAGACTATCTTATTCATAGAGTTGTTTTTTCAAGACGCTGCAAATGTACAACGTTATATTGAAGTACGGAAAAAAATTTGCGCAATTTAAAACAACCATGCAATCTTTTATAGTTTTTTGACCTCTTTTTCAAGTTCATGGCTAATTCTGTGGGTAGTGTACAGTTGCAGAATGGCTGCTATGAGCAGGGTGACAACCCACTTGTTGTAGACGTATTGCAGATAGGTGAGATGATCAATATGGAACACGTTGCCCTGGCTGGCAAACATCAGCACGGCCGATAGGAGGAAGAGGATGTCGCTGAGCAGCATGATGCGGCGCAGGCGGCGGATGGTGAGGCTGGGGCCCTCGTAGCGTTGCAGCATCTGCATCGACGTGAAGCCGACGGCCCCTATGGCGTAGAGGTAGGGTGCAACGGTCCATCCGGGCAGACTGGCCCCGGCGCCGACTACCATCAGGGTGGCGCCTGTCAGGAAGATGGCGTTCTGCCAGCTATTCAGTTGTCTCATCGTCGCTGGCAATAAACTGTGGTGAACGGTCATCGTCGCTCAGTACGAAGATGTCCTCGTCGTCGTGTTTCATGAAATAGCGCTCGCGGGCTATGCGCTCCATGGCCTTGGGGTTGCGGTTCAGTTCCCTGATTTTGCGCATGTCGGACTTTGCCTGCTCGTTATACTTGTTAATCTCGTCAGCCAGTTCGCCTATATACTGCTTGTTGCGTATATGGGCCAGCAGGCTGTTGTCGCCGACAGCGCCTACCAGGATAACGCCAATGATGGAAATGACGCCGTACTTGACAAACGGCAAATGCCAGATGCGGACGACGGCCGACAGGAAATTCTTCATCAATTTCATAATATGTTCTCTTGCTTTTTGCTTACTTATGCTAATTCTAATTCGAACGTCTGGCGCAGCTTTTCTACTGCCGGGTAGGTCTTGGTAAGTTCTACAAACTGCTCGCTGCGCGACAGTATCTTTACATCCTCAGGATGCTCTTCGATGGCGATGGTCAGTTCGATGAAACTGTTGTGCAGATACATCTTCAGCGTGGCAACGATGCTGCCCTTGATTTTCTCCATGTCCTCCTTGATGAGCTCATTGCCTACCGTCACCGTTATTTTGGGAATTTCGGTGATAACGGGGGTCATGTTCTTCATACGGCTGGAGATGCCTGCCAGTTTCTGGGGCATGCGGTTGCACATCGCCATCCATTGCAGTTCCAGGTCGTCCTGAGTGAAAGCGGCCTCCTCCTGCTGACGGTCGGAGGAGCCGGTGCCGGGAGTGCCCGGCAGGATGGTCATCTTGGCAGAAGACATCTTGCGCAGATTGCTCCATGACATTCCCAGCGAGCCGACTTTCAGCTTTGGCTGGGGCTTCTGTGGGCTCTGAGCGTTCTCAGCCGTCTGTGCCGTCTGGGTGCTCTGAGCCTTCGTCTGACCAGCGGGTGCAGCCACGGCTACCTGCGGGGCCGTTTTGCGGGGCTGTGCCTGCTGTATCAGGTGCTTGAACAGGGATTTTAATCGTCTGGGCCTACGCCCACTGCCAGGCGCGTCGTCGGGCTGCGTTATCTGTGCTACCTCTATCAGCGTCAGCTCTACCAGCAGGCGTTTGTTGGACGACTGCCGGTAGCCCAGGTCGCACTGGTTCATCAGCTGCAGGGCTTTGTAGAGGAATGTTGTGGGGCACTTCTCGGCCTGCTTCTGGTAGTTTTCGCGCTGCTTCTGGCTCACCTCAAGCAGTGGTAGCGTCTGTGCGTCCTTAGCCATCAGCACGTTGCGCACGTGCTTGGCCAGGCCCTGTATGAGCAGTCCGCCGTCGAAACCCTTGTTGATGATGTCGTTGAGCAGCACCATCGCCTCCGACACCTTGTTCTCCAGGGCGTAGTCTACCAGCCGGAAGTAGTGTTCCGAATCCAGCACGTTCAGGTCTTCTATCACCTTCTGATAGGTGATGTCGCCCTGACAGAACGAAGCGGCCTGGTCGAAGATGCTGAGTGCGTCGCGCATGCCGCCGTCGGCCTTCTCGGCAATGACGGCCAGCGCCTCCTCTTCATACTTGATACCCTCCTTCTCAGCCACATGCTTCAGGTGGGCCACGGTGTTCTGCACCGTCATGCGCTCAAAGTCGTAAATCTGACAGCGGCTCAGGATGGTAGGCAGAATCTTGTGCTTCTCGGTGGTGGCCAGGATAAAGATGACGTGTGCCGGCGGCTCCTCCAGCGTCTTGAGGAAGGCATTGAAGGCAGCGGTTGAGAGCATGTGCACCTCGTCGATGATGAACACCTTGTAGCGTCCCAGCTGGGGCGGTATGCGTGTCTGCTCCATCAGCGTCTTGATGTGCTCCACCGAGTTGTTCGAGGCGGCGTCGAGCTCGAAGATGTTCAGCGAGCGCTGCTCGTTGAACGACTGGCACGACTCGCACTCGTTGCAGGCCTCGCCGTCGCTGGTGGGGTTCTGGCAGTTGATGGCCTTGGCGAAGATGCGGGCACAGGTAGTCTTGCCTACGCCCCGGGGGCCGCAGAACAGGTAGGCATGAGCCAGCTTGCCTGTCTTGACGGCGTTTTTCAGCGTCGTCGTCAGGGCCGCCTGGCCTACCACCGTGTCGAACGACATCGGCCGGTATTTTCGTGCGGAAACGATATATTCTTCCATAGTCTTTTTCTGTTTGCGCTTGCAAAGATAATACTTTTTGGCGACTTAGTAGCGTAACGGTCAGTTAAAGGGAGTTAATTCTATACGCTGACGTCGGCTTTGATGTGGGGCCAGGGGTCGTAGTCTTCCAGCTGGAAGTCCTCGTAGCGGAAGTCGAAGAGCGACTTGATGTCGGGGTTGAGCACCATACGGGGTAGGGGACGCGGCTCACGCGTCAGCTGCAGCCGGGCCTGGTCCAGGTGGTTCAGGTAGAGGTGGGTGTCGCCGGTGGTGTGGATGAAGTCGCCGGCCCTGTAGCCCGTCACCTGTGCCATCATCTGCAGCAGCAGGGCGTAGCTGGCAATGTTGAACGGCACGCCGAGGAAGGTGTCGGCGCTGCGCTGGTAGAGTTGCAGGCTCAGCCGGCCGTTGGCCACGTAGAACTGGAAGATGGTGTGGCAGGGCGGCAGGGCCATCTTGTTCACCTCAGCCACGTTCCAGGCCGAGACCATCATGCGGCGCGAGTTGGGGTTGTTCTTCAGCTGGTCGATAACCATCTGTATCTGGTCGATGGTGCCCCCTTCGTAGTCGGGCCACGAGCGCCACTGGTGGCCGTAGACGGGACCCAGTTCTCCGTCGGCATCGGCCCATTCGTTCCAGATGCGCACGCCGTGCTCCTGCAGCCAGCGTACGTTGGTGTCGCCACGCAAGAACCACAGCAGCTCGTAGATGATTGATTTTAAATGCAACTTCTTCGTGGTAAGCAGCGGGAATCCGTCTTCCAGGTTGTAGCGGCTCTGTGTGCCGAAGATGCTCAGGGTGCCTGTACCCGTGCGGTCGCCTTTCTCGGTGCCCTCGGTCAGGATGCGGTTAAGTATGTCTAAGTATTGTTTCATAATCAGTAGGTATGTGGGTGGTTTTGATTCTCCATTCCTTGGGGTATTGGTTGTTGGCACGGCTGCCGATGTTTTTCACCGTGCCCAGCACATGTCCGTCGAACGTGACGCTGACCGTACCGCGTGGCGTATCGGAGGGCAGCATCAGGGCTTCGCCACGCAGATAGGCCATGGCCTGCTGGTAGTTGAGGCTGGTCTCTACGGTCGTCGGAGGTGACTTGGGAGGCGACAGCAAATTTAGCCGAATTTTGCCTGTTTTGGACAAAATAGGAATTTCTTTTACATTCTTGTTTTGTCCGTTCAGTGTCGGCTCTCCCTTGCAAAGCACACAGAGGAACAGTCCCTCGCTCTTGGTGATGCCGGGGACAAAACGGTAGACGGGTTCGGTGAAGCCCTCAAGCAGCGATGACGTGATATTCCATGCCGGCTGCGTGTCTACGGGTAGTACATAGCAATCTTCTAACTCATTGAGTATCAGCTGAATATTCTCTTCGTTTTCCTTGGTGTTGAAGGTGCAGGTAGAGTAGATGAGCAGTCCGCCTGGGTTCAGACAGGTCCATGCGTCTCGGACAATTTGATACTGTAGAGCGGCGCAGCGTTCCACGTTCTGCAGGCTCCATTCGCCGATGGTGGCCTGGTCTTTCCGGAACATGCCCTCGCCGGAGCAGGGGACGTCGCAGAGGATGACGTCGAAACGCAGTTTCGATGCGCGGTAGTCGCGTGGGTAGTTGTTGGTGACGGTGCTGTCGGGGTAGCCCCATTTGGTGATGTTCTCCAGCAGGATGCTGGCGCGCTGGCGTACGGGTTCGTTAGAGAAGAGCACACTGCCGGCGGGCAGCGAGGCGATGGCTGCCGTCGACTTGCCTCCCGGGGCGGCGCAAAGGTCGAGCATGCTGACAGGGCGGGAAACGTACTGCCGTAGCACGTGGCTGACAAACATCGAGGCGGCCTCCTGCACGTAGTAGCAGCCGGCATGCAGCAGGGGGTCCATGGTAAACTGTGGACGCCGGGGCAGGTAGTAGCCTTCCTGGCACCAGGGTACGGGTTCGCCCTCAGCAACCGTCATGCCTGCTGTTTTCAGCGGGTTCAGACGGATGCTGACCGGGGCATCGCCGTTGAATGCCTGCAGATACTGCTCAAAGCGCTCTTCGCCCATCATCGCGCGTGTGTACCTTATAAAATCTTCGGGTAGCTGCATGTTTTTTCTGCTTTTCGGCCACAAAATTAAAAAAAAACTGCGAACTTTGCAACTAATTTCACGATTGTTACGTCTAACAGCTAAAGAAAACCCCAAAGAAAACAGAAAAATATGAAAAAGTATTTGATTACACTTACCATGCTGCTTGCCTTAGGACAGACGCCGCCAGCTGTTGCGCAAAGTCAGCAGTCTACCAATGAACAGGAACTTGTCGATTCCACCAGGCAGGACGATGCACTGGAGGCCTACAGCGACACCACCGGCGTGGCCGACACCACCGTTGTCAGCACTCACCACCGCATAGGAGGCTATTCCGGTAGCGGTGGCAGTCTCATCAACGACATCCTGGGCGACTTCGGTGCTGAGGGGCTCATGGGCATGGCCTTCGTGCTGATGATACTGATGATTATCTTTGTCTTCTCGCCGGTACTCATCATTGGTCTGATACTCTTCTTCATCTATCGCAACCGCAAGCAGAAGATGCGACTGGCCGAAATGGCCATGAGACAGGGACAGCCCATTCCCGACCAGCTGCTGGTGGAGCATAAGGAGACCGATGACGAGCTGTGGAAGACAGGTATCCGCCAGACCTTCCTCGGCGTGGGCCTGCTGGCCTTCTTTGGCTATTTAGACAGTTCGCTGGGCATCGGCATAGGCATTCTGGTGGCGGTCATCGGCCTGGGTAAACTGGCTATTGTGAAAACTTCAAACAGAAAATAAAAAAGATTATGGAAAAGAAACTGACGCGCTCTAACGACAGAGTGCTGGCCGGCGTCTGTGCCGGACTGGCAGAGTATTTCGACTTCGACCCCGTGCTGGTACGTGTGGCCTACGCCTTCCTGACGTTCTTCACGGCCTTCAGCGGTGTGCTGCTCTACTTTGTGCTGTGGATTGTCATGCCTGAGCGGAAATTCTAACCACCGATGGGCAGACTCAACGACCTCACCCTTGCTACGCAGGTGGCTGTGCTGGGCAACAGGCGGGCTTTCGACCAGCTTGTGCGCCAGTACCAGTCGCCTGTGCGGCGGTTCTTCCTGAACCTGACGCTGGGCAACGAGGCGTTGAGTGACGATCTGTCGCAGGACACGTTCCTGAAGGCTTACACCCACATTGCGCAGTACCGCGGCACCTCTTCTTTCCTGACGTGGCTGACGCGCATAGCCTATAACGTGTTCTACGACCATCAGCGGTCGCATGTCCCCGTGCCGCTGGCAGAGATGCCTGAGCGTGCCGGCCTCAGTACGGGTGGTGGCGAGCGTCTTGATGTCTACCGTGCCCTCTCCGTGCTGCGCGACGATGAGCGCACCTGCATCACGCTGCAGCTCATCGACGGCTACTCCATCGACGAGATAGCCGCCATTACGAACATGCCCGTGGGTACGGTGAAGTCGCACCTGAAGCGTGGCAAGGATAAAGTAGCAAACTATTTAAGACAGAACGGATATGACAGATAATCAGCTTTTAGAGAATTTTTTCCAGGAGGCGCGCCAGACCACTGTTTCTGACGACGGTTTTACGGAGCGTGTCATGCAGCATGTCCCTGACAGGCGTGTGCTGACGCTCAGCCGGCTGTGGACAGCCTTCTGCGTGATGGCGGCCCTGCTGCTGTTTGTCCTCCTGCGCGGATGGGAGATGATAGCCTACGGTCTGCTCATGCTGGTCAATACGCCGCCCACTCAGCACCAGCTGTTGATGCTTGCTGCATCGGCAGGTGTCATAGGACTCTTGGCAATGGCTGAGGTGTTCGGGCGCGAACGCTGGAGCGTGCTGTAGCAAAGTGGGTCAGAACCAGCTGTCGTCCTGGCTCTTCGGTGCTTCGGCTTCTGTCGTGCCCTTCGGCTTCGGCAGATTTTTCAGTCGGCCCTGCTCGTCGAACATGCCGTAGGTAGTGCGCAGCACGATGAACTCCGTGCGGCGGTTCAGTTGGTGACAGCTGTCCTCCAGGACAGGGTCTTTCAGGCCGGCAATAAAAGCCTCTGTCAGCACGTCGCCCTCCTTCAGGAAGGGGTAGCGCTCAGCCACCTTGCGTTTGATCGTCTTGGGCTTCCCCTCGCCATAGCCTTTAGGCGTCAGGCGGTCGGCGGCTATGCCGTGGTCTATCAGGTAGTTCACCACGCTCTCAGCCCGTCGTTGTGACAGACGCTCGTTATACTGGTCAGACCCACGGCTGTCAGTATGTGCCGACAGCTCGATGGTGATGTTGGGGTTCTCGTTCAGCAGCTTCACCAGCTCGTCCAGGGCCGTTGCCGACTCCGGGCGCAGCGTGGCTTTGTCGAAGTCGTAGAAGATGTTTTCTATCAGCACCGGTGCCGAGATGTTGGCCAGGGGGAACTGCAGCACATACTCGTTTGATACCGTAGCCGTGTCAACGCGCAACTCCTCCTTGTGGTTCAGAAATCCCTTGCAAGTGCCCAAGAACACATAGTCCACCCCCGTCTCTATCTCTTGTGTAAACGAGCCGTCGCCCTTGACGCTGAGCTTCCTGTTCGTGCCGTCGTTGCCCACCATGTACACCTGTCCGGCGGGCAGCTCATAGCCGTCCATCTCGTAGACCCAGCCCTTCACCGTCACCAGCACCTCCGACTTCTCAAACGAGTAGATATGATCCCAACCACGCGCGTCGCCACGGTTCGATGAGAAGTAGCCTCGGTTGTGCAGTCCTTCGAAGGTCATGCCGAAGTCGTCGCCCTGCGAGTTCAGCGGGTAGCCGGGATGCTCCATCATCCACCCTGTTTCCGTCGGTTTGGCAATAAAGATGTCCAGTCCTCCCAGTCCCGGATGCCCGTTGCTGGAGAAGTAGAGGTCGCCGTTAGGACGGAACGTGGGAAACATCTCGTTGCCCGACGAGTTGATGGGCTGCCCTAAGTTCTCAACAGGCCCCACGCCGCTCTGTAGCAGTTCGGCGCGCCAGATGTCGTAGCCTCCCTGTCCGCCGGGCATGTCGCTGACGAAGTATAGCCACTGGCCGTCGGGCGATACGGCGGGGTGTGCAAAGGTAGAGAGTGTGTCGCGGCTGATGGCCAGGTCGGTGGGCTTGCTCCATGCGGCATCGCTGCGCTGCGAGGTGACGATGGTGGCATAGCGGGGATAGTCGGGGTCGGTCTTACACTGCGTCAGATACATCGTCCGCCCGTCAGGGGTAAACGAGCAGACACCTTCGTCTAAGGCCGAGTTCAGTTCCGAGTCTATGGTCTGCACCTTGCCCCATTTGCCCTTGTCGTCCTTCTGCGAGAAGAAGATGTCGGCGGGCTTCATGCCGGTAATGCCGCTCAGCTCGTCACCCTGGGCCTGGTTACGTGTCGAGGTGAAGTAGAGCTGGTCGTTGTTGTCGCCACAGAGCATGGGCGAGAAGTCGGAACGGCGCGAGTTGAACAGGTCTTCGCGCTTCACGCTGTATTTCGAGTCTTTCTTCCTGAGGTCGGGGGCCTGGCGTGCCGCCTTCAGTCCTTCGCGGGCCAGCAGCTGGTAGGGACTGTCGGTGCCCGTCAGACTGTCGATGGCTTGCTGGAAGGCCCGTTCCGCGTTCTTGTAGTCGCCGTTCTTCATCAGCAGCGTACCCAGGTGAAACTGCGTCAGCGAGTCCTGCTGTTTGTAGCGCACCACATTGTTGTAGGCAGCCACGGCCCGCTGCGTCTGGTTGATGCGCTCATAGCAGTCGGCCATCTTCATGGCCCGCCGGCCGCGCAGGGCGCGTTCCTTGGTGGGTGTCTGGGCGTAGGCTTTCTTATACTGTGTGGCGGCGTCGAAATATTCGCCTAAGGCGTAGAACTTGTCACCCTTCTTCATGGCAGAGTCGGCCCCGCACCCCGTCAGGAGGGCTGTTGCCAACGCTATATATAATATGGTGTGTAGTCTGCGCATACCTCCATTATAACGCTGTGGGTGGGCTTTTTATTGCTTGAAGGGCTGACGGAATGTGCATCCGCTCTTCCATTCTGAGCATCCGTAGGCCGTTTTACCCTTGATGATATGCCCCTTGCCGCAGACGGGACAGGGCTGTCCTACCAGCGGGTCTGCCGCTGCCGCCTTCTCTTTTTTCTTGGCCGGGGCGGCGCGCTTCTTGCTCTTCTTCAGGTCCTCTTCGGTGGTCACGGCGACGTGGCGGTTAGAGGCATCGGCCATCACCTCGTTCACAATCTCCGTCACCTGCGCCTTCAGTTCCTCAATAAACTGCTGCGCGTCGTACTTCCTGTGCTCAATGTCGCGCAGCTTCTTTTCCCAGATGCCCGTCAGCTCGCAACTCTTCAGCAGTTCCTCGCGGATAAGGTCTATCAGTTCTATGCCCGTCGGCGTGGCCACCAGTCGCTTGCGATCGCGCCTGATGTAATGGCGCTTGAACAGCGTCTCGATGATGCCGGCCCTACTCGACGGCCTGCCAATGCCATTCTCCTTCATGGCGGCACGCAGCGTCTCGTCTTCCACAAACTTGCCCGCCGTCTCCATGGCCCGTAGCAGCGAGGCTTCGTTGTAGTAGGGTGGGGGCGTGGTCATCTTCTCAGTCAGCGTAGGCTTGTGGTCGCCACTCTCGCCCTTCACAAAGGTGGGCAGCGTGCGCTCTGGAGCCTCCACCGACCCCTCCTGTGAGTCCCCTAAGTTAGGGGGTTGGGGGTCTGAACCGTCGTCGTTCTCTCCCCCGTTCAGCCCCTTGTCGCCTCCTGACTTGGTGGGCAAGACCACCCGCCATCCTGGGTCGAGTATCTCCTTACCCGTCACTTTGAACTCAACAGCTCCTTTCGCCCCTCCTTCGGAGGCTTCCACCTCGCCCAGCACCGTTGTCGTCGAGAACTTACAGTCGGGCAGAAACACTCCTATAAAGCGGCGGGCTACCAGGTCAAACACCTTACGCTCCGCATCGCTCAGGTTCTGCGGCACCACCCCCGTAGGGATGATGGCGTGGTGGTCGGTCACCTTCGACGTGTCGAAGACCCGCTTCGTCTTCTTCAGGGGCTTGCCGCCGATGGGCTTTATCAGCTCGGCGTACGGGGCCACGCCGGCAAACTTCGTCTGGTAGAGACCGTTCAGCGTCTGCGGACATTTGGGGTAGATGTCGTCACTCAGGTATTGCGTGTCAACACGCGGATAGGTGGTGTACTTCCGCTCGTAGAGCGCCTGTATCAGGTTCAGAGTCATCTCGGCCGAAAAACCGAACTTCCGGTTACAGTCCACCTGCAGCGATGTCAGGTCATAGAGCTGTGGCGGCTGCTCCTTGCCCTCCTTCTTCTCCACCTTGGTCACGGTGAAGGGCTTGCCCTCTATGGTCTGGAAAGCCTGCTCGCCCTCCTCCTTGCTGGTGAACTTCCCCTTCGTCGCCGTGAATGTCGTGTCGCGGTAGACGGTGGCCAGCACCCAGTAAGGCTCGGGCTTGAAGTTGTCAATCTCCTTCTGGCGGTTCACGATGAGGGCCAGTGTCGGCGTCTGTACCCTGCCGATGGAGAGCACCTGCCTGTTCTGACCATACTTCAGCGTGTAGAGACGTGTGGCGTTCATGCCCAGCAGCCAGTCGCCGATGGCACGCGACAGACCGGCCAGGTACAGCGGTTGGTAGTCCTGCTGGTCCTTCAGGTTGGCAAAGCCCTCGCGGATGGCCTCGTCGGTCATCGACGATATCCACAGCCGCTTCACGGGGCACTTGGCCTGCGCCTTCTGCATCACCCAGCGCTGAATCAGCTCACCCTCCTGTCCGGCGTCACCGCAGTTCACGATGCCGTCGGCCTGCTGCATCAGCCGCTCGATGGTGGCAAACTGCTTCTTGATGCCCTGGTCTTCTATCAGTTTGATGCCGAAGCGCTGCGGCACCATGGGCAGCTGAGTCAGGGCCCACGACTTCCATGCCGGTGTATAGTCGCCCGGCTCCTTCAGCGTACACAGGTGACCGAAGGTCCACGTCACCTGGTAGCCGTTGCCCTCCATATATCCGTCGTGCGAGGCTGTGGCCCCGATGATGCGTGCAATATCGCGTGCCACACTCGGCTTCTCTGCTATACAGACAATCATACTTTTTTCTTTCCGTTTTCGTTTCAGCCTGCAAAGTTACGAAAAAACGGGGGGTAAACAAAACATTTTCTTCTTTTTTATGACCGTCGGCCTGAGCCAACAATAAAGAAACCGTCTGTGCAACGAATCGTTGCACAGACGGTTATCTCAATCTTACCTGATATTACTTCCAGGGGTTCTCGAAGCCTACGGAGCCGTTCTTCAGCACCTGGCACACAATCTCTATCTCCTCGAAGTGCTCCTGTCCGTCCTCCCACTTCTCCTTGTAGTTCACGCAGTAGCAGCCTGTGCCTTCAAGGGTCTTCATGGTCGAGCCGTCGATGGTCTGCAGGAAGACGACCTTCATGTCGCGGGGGTCGTTGGCGCCCAGCATCCACTGCAGCAGTTCGGTGTTGCCGTCGTTGAGGGCCTTCACGCGGATGGTGACGCGTCCGCCACGGGGAATGCCTGCTATCTGTCCTTCACGGTCGGTTGCCTGATCAAACTTGTAGTCAACCAACAATACTTCGCGATCTTGGAACCCTGATACCTGGAGGGTTACCGGTGTGATATTCTCTGCCATAATTTTATTTTCTATTTACGATTTTCGATTTTCAATTCACAATTCACAATTCACAATTGTCAATTCGCAATTCACAATTTTCAATTTTCAATTTAATTGAACTTAGGCCCACTCGTTCTCGAACTTCACCGAGCCGATCTCGATGTTCTGACAGGTGATGGTAATCTCCTCGAAGTGTCCCATCTTGTCTTCCCACTTCTCCTCGAAGTTGACGCAGTAGCCCTTGGTGAACTTGATGGTCTTCATGGCCTTGCCCGTCTTGGTCTCTAAGAACTCGATGGTGCCGTCCTTGGCCAGGTTGCGCTCCACCATCCAGGCCATCAGGTCGGGGGTGCCGCTGTTGTGAGCCTTCACGCGGACTGTGATCTTGCCGCCGCGGGGAATGCCGCTCATCTGTCCTTCAACGTCGGTAGCCTGACTGAACTCATAGGTTACCATCATCACTTCACGCTCGGTATAACCGTCGATCTTCATTGTCACTGGTGTCTTTGCCATAATTCTTTTCCTTTCTTTTTTTTATTTATTAATAATGTTGTTTTGTCCTTTTGACGATGCAAAGGTATGACGAAAATCGGCTCGTTCCAAATATTCTTATGAAAAAGCTGAATGTTTGCTGCGACAGTTCCACGAATTTGCGACAAACAGCGAAAATGGCATCAAAAACTGTCGCAAAGGGGTGAAAAAAAGACTCACGGAACCTGTTTCCGTGAGTCATTAGGCAAATAGAGGGGGCTTTGCGCCTAAAGTATCAGTAGGCGTGGTCAGTCTCAATCTCCTCCTTCGTCAGTTTCTTGCTGTCAATAGCCCGCCAGCAGTAGACGATGTAGGCCAGGACAAAGGGTACGAGGAGTGAGACGTAGAACATGGTGCGCAGGGTGAACTCGCTGGAGCAGGAGTTAGCCATGGTTAGCGACGACTGCAGGTCGGCGGTGGAGGGGTAGTAGGCCGTGTGGTTCCATGCCGAGCAGAGCAACAGGGCCAGGACGGTGAGTACGGTGCCGATGCCTGCCGGCCAGATACCACCCACATATTCCTTCGATATGATGGTCTTGCCGATGCCGAAGAGCACCAATACGACACCTATTAATAATAATAAGGTTAGATACCACATGTCGATGAAGTTGTTCAGATACTTGTATGGCTCCATGTAGATGATGCCCTCGTCGTTGTAGGCATAGCCGTCTTTGAGCAGCAGGTGGACGAGATAGGCCACGAAGAGCACTACGAAGGGTACGGCTGCCCCGATGAGGCGTACAGAGCCGCGCGAGCGGATATCCTCATCGTCGACATTGTTCATGACGTAGAGGATGCCCAGCACGCGGGCCAGGAACACCACGGCGAAGCCGAAGACGAGCACCCAGGGGTTGAGCAGGGCGTCGAGACCGTGGGAGCCGTTGGCCCAGTGGCTGATGACGGGAGTCATGGCTGTGGCATCGATGAGGTTGTTTTTCTCGACGATGAAGTTCGAGCCTTCGAAGAAGGTGGCTACGGCGCCGCCTAAGAGCAGCGGGCCGACAATGCCGTTGAGTGTCAGGAAGAACTGGAACGTGCGCGGGCCGAGAAAATTGCCGATCTTGTTCTGGAACTCATAGCTGACAGCCTGAAGGACAAAGGTGAAGAGGATAATCATCCACAGCCAGTAGGCACCGCCGAAGCTGGTGGAATAGAACAGTGGATAGGAGGCGAAGAAGGCTCCGCCAAAAGTGACGAGGGTGGTGAAGGTGAATTCCCACTTACGGCCTGTGGAGTTGTACACCAGCCGCCGTCCCTCTTCGGTGTAGCCGAGGCTTCGTGCCACTGAGTTGGCTCCCTGGACGAAGAGCAGGAATACTAACAAGGCTCCTAAGAGTGCAACAATGAAGCACCAGTAATGCTGCAGAAAAGTATATGTCATAGCTGTTGTCTGTTTAGTGATTGACTGTTTTCCGATTCACGTTTTGCCTGTTTCAACATTCGTATTCCGGTCCTTTCTTGATTTGCTTCAGCAGGATGTTGATTTCCACGGCCAGCATGGTGGTGAAGAGGATGAGGAAGATGAAGAACGTCAGCATGACGCTCGACGACTGCAGGTCGCTGACGGCCACCCAGGTGGGCAGCATGTCCTGGATAGTCCAGGGCTGGCGTCCGAACTCTGCCACGAGCCATCCGCTCTCAGAGGCGATGTAAGCTAAGGGAATGAGGGCGATGGCCAGCCAGTAGTGCCATGCCGGCAGGCCGGTCATGTCGTGGGTGTCGGCAGCGGTCTCGGGCAGTATGCCCAGGGCCGCGAGCAGGCGCCGGGTGATGACCGACAGGTAGGGTATGCGGTAGGCCAGGATGACCAGCACGGCAAAGAACAGGATGAACAGGCAGCCTAAGCCCACCATGGCACGGAAGGCCCAGAAGTTGACGGGCACGAAGGGCACCGCGTCGTGCTTGTCGCGGATATAGCCGTAGCCCATGTACTGCATGTTGGCCTTGAGCACCTCGGCCTGTGCCGTAGCCTCGCTTTCGTTTCCTGCTGCCCGTGCCTTGCGGTAGGCAGCCAGCGCCGTAATGGCTTTCTGGCCCATGACCATCTTCTCGTCGACAGACGGCTCCTGGGTGCCGTCGGGCCGTGTGTAGCCGTTCAGCAGGTCGTTGATGCCGGGCACGAAGCCGTGCGGGTCGTTGGTAGCCATGATGCTCAGGGCGTAGGGCATGTCTATCTTCAGGGGTGCGGCCTCCAGCTGCTCGTAGTCGGGCTGGCAGAAGGGGTTCACCCAGGCCACGGCAGTCAGTCCCTGGTCGGTGCCGCCGTTGTAGAGGGCCTCCATGGCTGCCAGTTTCATGGGCTGCACCTCGGCCACCTGCTGGCCGCTGACGTGGCCTGTGAAGGCTGCTCCGAGCGAGGCAATCAGGCCTACCACGGCACCGATCTTCAGACTCTCGGTGGCCAGACGGATGTGGCGTTTCTTCATCAGATACCAGCACGAGACGCCCACGCAGAAGATGGCGCCGATAATCCAGGTTGAGATGACCGTATGGCAGAACTTACCCACGGCAAAGGGCGAGAAGGCCACGGCCAGGAAGTCGACCATCTCGTTGCGCATGGTGTCGGGATTGAACTCACAGCCTACGGGATACTGCATCCAGGCGTTGGCCACCAGAATCCACCAGGCTGAGATGGTGGCACCCAGGCCCGTGAGCCAGGTAGAGGCCAGGTGGAAGCCCGGCGACACCTTCTTCCAGCCGAAGTACATGACGGCTACGAAGGTGGACTCCATGAAGAAGGCCACGACGCCCTCGATAGCCAGTGGGGCGCCGAAGATGTCGCCCACGAACCAGGAGTAGTTAGACCAGTTGGTGCCGAACTCAAACTCCAGGATGATGCCCGTGGCCACGCCCATGGCGAAGTTGATGCCGAAGAGCTTCTGCCAGAATTTGGCAGCGTCCATCCAGAATTTGTCTTTCGTACAGTAGTACTTGGTCTCGATGATGCCCATGATGACGGCCAGCCCCAGTGTCAGGGGCACGAAGAGCCAGTGGTAGATGGCCGTCAGGGCAAACTGCGCGCGTGACCAGTCGATGGTGCCTGCGTCGATGTTCAGTAATAGGTTTGTCATAATATTATTGGTTTAGGATTTGCGTTGCCACAAAGTCGGCCTTGTCGCCCTTGGCATGCTCGCCGATGTAGTCGGGGAAGAAGAAAACCTTGAGCACGGCGAAGATGATGATGAGCTTGACGATGATGACGGCCCACAGCGTCCGGCCCAGCGTCATGCTGCGGAAGCCGTCGTAGTAGAGGTCGAAGACCCTGTAGAGAAAGCCGTGTTTTCGCATAGGTGTAGTAATAATGTTGCAAATATAGGCTTTTTCTCTGAAACCTCCAACTTTTTCGGCTATTTTTTTGCGTTCTCGTTAATATTTGTTACCTTTGCAGGAAAATCTTTGACTATGACAAGAAAAACCTTATATGCAGTAGTGCTGGCATGGATGGTGGCTGCCAGTGCCTTCGCACAAACAGACTCTCTGGGCCGCAAGCGCGTAGCCGTGGTGCTTAGCGGCGGCGGTGCCAAGGGCATGGCCCACATCGGCGCGCTGAAAGTGATTGAACGGGCCGGCATTCCTGTCGACATTGTTACGGGCACGTCGATGGGCAGCATCATCGGCGGACTCTATGCCATCGGCTACAATGCCGACCTGCTCGACTCCATCGTACGCCAGCAGGACTGGCTCTTCGTGCTCTCCGACAAGGAGGACCTGAGCCACCAGAGCCTCATGGAGCGCCAGAAACAGAACACCTACCAGCTGACAAGGGCCATGATGCTGGGCAAGAAGGACGTTGAGGACGGCGGCATCATCAAGGGCAAGAACCTGGCCACGCTGTTCCAGCGGCTGACGGCGGGCTATAACGACCCTATCGACTTTAACAAACTGCCCATCCCCTTTGCCTGTGTGGCAACCAATATTGTTGATAATTCTGAACATGACTTCCACGACGGCCGACTGGCACAGGCCATGCGTGCCTCCATGGCTATCCCCGCTGTCTTCGCGCCTGTCAAGGTGGACGACAAGGTTCTCGTGGACGGAGGCCTGCGTAACAACTACCCCGCCGACCTGGCCCGCGAGATGGGAGCCGACATCATTATCGGCGTCACCGTACAGGGAGAACCGCGCACGGCCGACGACTTAGGCTCCACTGCCAGCATCCTGGGACAGATTGTCGACGTGAACTGTAAGAACAAGTACGATGACAATCTGGCCATCACCGATGTCCCTATCAGGGTGAACACCAAGGGCTACGGTGCTGCCAGCTTTACCAAAGTGGCCATCGACACGCTGATACGCCGGGGCGAGGAGGCAGCCATGCAGCACTGGGACGACCTGAAAGCCCTGAAGCAGCGCATAGGCATCGGCGACGACTACAAGCCCAAGAAGCTGACCCCACGCGGACAGGCAGAACCCGACCGCGTCAAGATTCTGGCCCTGGAGTTTGAGGGACTGACGCCGGTAGACCAGCACTTTATCCGGCAGAAGTTCGGTCTGGACGTCGGCGACAGTATCGACCAGGCCCGAGCCGAGCAGGTGACAACCTCCATGCGCGTTGACCTGTTCTATAAGGATGCCACCAGCCGCTTCTACCACCGTCCCGGCGGTGCCCGCGTGGTGTTTACCGCCAGCGAGAAAAAGTCAACGCAGCTGAGTCTCGGAGTACGTTTCGATACCGAGGAGATGGTGGCCCTGCAGCTGAACAGCGACATCCCCATTCGCTCCAGTCTGCCCATGGACCTCGACCTGACCCTGCGCCTGGGCCGCCGTATCATGGCCCGCGCCGATTTCTCGCTGCACCCCATGAACTTCACCAAGCCGTCGGTGACCTATATGTTCAGGCGCAACGACGTCAATGTCTATGAGGACGGCAACAAAGACTATAACATCACCTACAACCAGCACACAGCCGAACTGGCCCTGCTGAATCTCGACCTGCCCAACATCAATCTCACCCTTGGCGGGCGCTGGGACTATATCAACTATAGTGGCGTGCTGATAGACCATGAGGTGGAGCGAACGTACGAGCCTATAGATGACGGACACTACCTGAGCTACTTTGGACGCATGATCTGTAACACCGAGAACGACTGGTACTTCCCCGAGCGCGGTATGCGCCTGCTGGCCAAGTATGCCTACCATACCGATAATTTCGTGCGCATGAACGGCAAACTCGGACTGAGCGAGGTCTCTGCCTCGTGGCGCGCCTCCTTCACCCTGGGCAAGCGCTTCACCCTGCAGCCCATGGTCTACGGACGGCTGCTCTTCGGCTCAGAGTGCCCTATCCTGCACAACAACCTGATAGGCGGTCCTATGTTCAGCCATTACGTTGAACAGCAGATGCCCTTCGCCGGCGTAGGCCACGTAGAGCGTACCGACCCCCATTTCGTCGGCTTCCAGCTGCAGGCCCAGCAGCGCATCGGTGGCAGCCACTACGTGCAGCTGCGGCTGGCCGGTGCCCAGCACTCTTCCCAGCTGAAGCAGTTGCTGGATAACAGGACTATGCTGGGTGGCTCGCTGTGCTATTACTACAACACCATCCTTGGCCCCTTGGGGGCAGAGGCAGGCTATTCCAACAAGACGAAGAAAGCCTACTTCTACATCAACCTGGGCTTTGAGTTCTGAGGCGCATTATGAATAATTGTGAAAAAATTTTGCCGTTTCATGAGAAATCTTTAATTTTGCAGCGTTTTTATCGATAAAGATTGTTATGAAAAAAGTTTTAGTGCCGCTGTTGGCGGCATTGGTTGTGGTTTTGTTAGGCGGACTGGCCTACCTCTTCATCAACCTGCAGGAACAGAAGCAGGTGAACGAGGATATGCAGGAGCTGGCCCGGCTCGACAAACAGGAGATGGAAAATGAATACGAGCGCTTCACCTTGCAGTACAGCGAGATGAAGACAAAAATCAACAACGACTCTATCATTGCACAGCTGACCGAGGAGCAGATGAAGACCCAGCGGCTGCTGGAGGAACTGAAGAAGACCAAGGCCGACGATGCCCGCGAGATTACGCGCCTGAAGAAAGAGCTGGCCACGGTGCGTGCCGTGCTGCGCGACTACGTCATGCAGATTGACTCGCTGAACCGCCAGAACGAGCGGCTGAGGGCCGAGAACACACAGGTGAAGGAGCAGCTGGCCGAGCAGAACACCCAGATACAGGGACTCAGCAGCGAGCGTGCCACGCTGTCGCAGAAAGTGGCCATTGCCGCCCAGCTCGACGCTACGAACATCCAGCTGGCGGCCCTGAAGAAGAACAACAAGCCGGCCAAGAAAATCAAGGATGCCAAGACCATGCAGGTGAGCTTCACCATCAGCCGCAATGTGACCGCCGCCAACGGACAGCGCGACGTCTACGTGCGCATACAGAACCCCGGCGGCAACACCCTGAGCGGCGGCGGCACCTTCAGCTATGAGAACCGCTCGCTGGAATACACCATGAAGAAGAGCGTGGAGTACACTGGCGAGGAGACACCGATGACGCTCTTCTGGCAGGTGTCGCAGACCCTGGAGGCCGGCGACTACCGCGTCAGCATCTTTGTCGACGGCAACATGATTGGCAGCAGAACCTTTAGTCTCAACTAATTTAAGAATATGAACAAAAGTTTGGCTTTTAGCTTTTGGCTCCTGGCACTGGGCAGTTTGCCTGTCGCGGCTCAAGGGCAGCGCCTGCTGACGCTTGACAGCTGCCGGGCCATGGCTCTGCGCAACAACAAGCAGCTCAGCATTGCCCGGGTGAAGCAGGACGTTGCCGCCAACCTGCGGCGCTCTGCCCGTACCAAGTACCTGCCCCACGTCAGCGCGGTGGGTACCTATATGCACACCACAGAGCCTATATCGCTGCTCAGCACCGACCAGCAGACCACCATCAGCCATCTGGGCACCGGCCTGGTCAGCTCACCCTCCTTCCAGGCCGACATGGCCATGGCGGGCAAGGTGCTGGGTAATGCCGGCCCCGTCCTGAGCATGCTCGGACTGTCGGCCGAGGAGATACAGGCCCTGGGGTCCAAGGTGCAGCAGTTGCCCGAGACGCTGAAGAATGGTCTCGACGGCTTCGGACAGCGTATCGTCGATGCCTTTGATACCGACACGCGCAATGTCTGGGCCGGCTCTATCATGCTGACACAGCCCGTCTTCATGGGAGGCAGCATCGTGGCCCTGAACCGTCTGGCCGACCTGAACGAGCAACTGTCGGCCAATAGTGCCGACGCCCGCCAGCAGGCAGTCATCTATGCCACCGACAAGGCTTACTGGCAGGTGGTGTCGCTGCGCCATAAGCAGCGGCTGGCACAGGCCTACTTAGACCTGGTGAAAAAGCTCGACGAGAATGTCAACAAGATGATAAAAGAGGGCGTGGCTACACGCTCCGACGGTCTCAGCGTCGATGTCCGCGTCAACGAGGCCGAGATGGCTCTCACCCGCGTCAACGACGGTCTGGTGCTCTCGCGTATGCTGCTCTGCCAGACCATCGGACTGCCTGTCAACGAGACCGTCACCCTGCCTGAGGAGGAAGCTCAGAATGTGGCTGCCGTCGTCGTGGAGCCTCAGCTCGATGTTGAGCGCGCCATGGAGCTGCGCCCTGAGCTGCGTCAGCTGCAGACCATGACCGACATGTCACGTCAGGCTACTAACATCCTGAAGGCCGGCAACCTGCCGATGGTGGCTCTGACCGGTGGCTACAGCATCAGCAACCCGAACGTGCTGAACGGATTCCAGAAAAACTTCAGAGGCTTCTGGAACGTGGGCCTGCTGGTACGTGTGCCCATCTGGAACTGGGGCGACGTCATGTATAAGGTGCGGGCCTCCAAGGGTGCCACTACCATGCTGACGCTGGAACTGGCTGAGGCTCGCGAGAAGATAGAGCTGCAGGCCACGCAGACCGCCTACCAGTTAGAGGAGGCCAACAAGCGGCTGACGCTGGCGCAGAGCAGCGTGACACGGGCCGACGAGAACCTGCGTACCGCCAACCTGGGCTTTGCCGAGGGTGTCATTGCTCCTACCACCGTCATGGAGGCTCAGACGGCCTGGCTGCAGGCTAAGTCGCAGCAGATAGATGCCGAAATCGATGTCCGTCTGTCGCAGGTGAACCTCCGTAAGGCCATGGGCACTTTGGGAATTGAAGATTGAAAATTGATAATTGTGAATTGTGAATTGTTAATTGTTAATTGTGAATTGTGAATTGTTAATTGTGAATTGAAAATCGTAAATCGTAAATAAAAACTATGTCAGCAGCAAAACAACAGCATAACAACATCCTGCTCGCCATCGTAGGCTTTGTGGCAGTAGTCATCATCGTTGCCTTGATAGGATTCTTTGCCCTGGGGCGCGATCCCGAGTTGATGCAGGGACAGGTGGAGGTGTCAGAGTACCGCGTGTCGAGCAAGGTGCCCGGCCGCATCCTGGAGATACGTGTGAAGGAGGGCGACTACGTGAAGGTGGGCGATACGCTGGCCATCATCGATGCCCCGGAGGTGCGGGCCAAGATGGAGCAGGCACGCGGTGCAGAGAGTGCCGCCGCCGCCCTGGAACTGAAGGCCCAGAACGGTGCCCGCGAGGAGCAGGTGCGCGGCGCATTCCAGGTGCTGCAGCAGGCCAAGGCCGGACTGGAGATTGCCGAGAAGTCATACAACCGCGTGCAGCGCCTCTTCGACGAGGGTGTCCTCTCTGCCCAGAAGCGCGACGAGGCCTTTGCCCAGTACAAGGCGATGGAGGCTCAGTGCAAGGCCGCCCAGAGCCAGTACGACATGGCTGTCAACGGTGCCCGCCGCGAGGATAAGATGGCGGCGCAGGCACAGGTCAGCCGTGCCCGTGGTGCCGTCAACGAGGTCAGCTCCTATCTTGGCGAGACCGTGCAGACGGCCCAGATGGAGGGCGAGGTCAGTGCCATCTATCCCAAGGTGGGCGAGCTGGTAGGCACCGGCAGCCCTATCATGACCATCTCGATGATGGACGACCTGTGGGGCACGTTCAACGTCCGTGAAGACCAGCTTGGCGGCATGAACATCGGTACGGAGTTCACGGCTTTCGTACCCGCCTTCAACAAGGACGTGAAGATGAAGGTCTACTATATGAAGGACCAGGGCTCCTACGCTGTCTGGAAGGCTACGAAGGCCAACGGCCAGTACGACCTGAAGACCTTCGAGGTGAAGGCCCGTCCCGTAGAGAAGTTTGAGGGCCTGCGCCCGGGCATGACACTGGTGGTGAAGTAGAGTCCTGACCGTGGAAAGTCTGCAAAACATCTGGCGCGTGATGCTCCGCGAGATGCGTATTCTCTGGAAGAATCACATCTTCGGTTTCTGCATGGTGGTGTTCCCCATTGCAGTGATGCTCTTTTTCACGTCGCTGCTCGACGAGGGACAGCCGGCGGAGTTGCCCGTGGGCGTGGTTGACCTCGACAACACGTCAACCACACGCGCCCTGGCTCATAGGCTCGACGCGTTCCAAAGCTCGAAGGTGGTTGCCCGCTATCCCAGCATGGCCGAGGCGCGCCATGCCATGCAGCGCAACGAAATCTACGGCTTCCTCTATATGCCTAAGGGCACCACAGAAAAACTGCTGTCGGCCCGCCAGCCCAAGATTTCCTATTATTACGGTCTGACGTCGCTCACGTCGGGCGCCCTGGTCATGAAAGACCTGAAGACCATCTCTACCCTCGGCTCGGCTGCCGTCGGACAGGCTACCCTGAGGGCCCGTGGTGCCACCGACGCCCAGATACAGTCGTTCCTGCAGCCCATACGCGTCGACCTGCACCAGGTGGCTAATCCCTGGGCCAACTATAACGTCTACCTCTCAACGGTCTTTGTGCCGGGCGTCATCATGCTGTTCATTTTCCTGATTACGGCCTACTCCATAGGTGTGGAACTGAAGTTCGGCCGTTCCAAGGAGTGGGTGGCCATGGCCGACGGCAACATGCTGGTGGCAATCCTCGGCAAATTCCTGCCCCATACGCTCATCTGGCTGGCCATCGTCTTCGGCTACGAGCACTATATCTACGGCGTGCTCCACTTCCCCCATGAGGGTGGGGCATGGACCATCGTGCTGCTCAGCCTGCTGCAGGTGTTTGCCGCACAGGGCTTTGGCATCTTCGTCTTCGGTCTGATGCCGTCGCTGCGCATGTCTATGAGCGTCTGCTCGCTCTGGGCTGTACTCTCGTTCTCCATGGCAGGCTCGGCCTTCCCCATCATGGGCATGGATGCGCCGCTGCAGTCGCTGTCGTGGCTGTTCCCGCTGCGCCATTACTATATGCTCTACCAGATTACGGTGTTCAACGGCTATCCGCTGCTCGAGGCGTGGTTCCATCTCACGGCGCTGGCATTCTTCTGCCTGCTGCCCTGGCTGGTCATCCGTAAAATCAAAAACGCAATGCTGAATTATGTCTATATTCCATAACATAGGCCAAGCCATCAGCGATGCCTGCTATATTTGGAGGCAGGAGATGCGGCAGGTTCTCCGCGACGAGGGCGTGCTCATCTTCTTCATCATTGTGCCGCTGGTCTATCCGCTGCTCTATTCGTGGATATATAATAATGAGGTGGTACGCGATGTGCCCGTGGTGGTGGTCGACGACAGCCATTCATCGCTCTCACGGCAGTTCATCCGCCGCTGCGATGCCTCGCCCGATGTCAAGGTCTTCTGTTATGCTGCCGATTTGGACGAGGCCAAGTCGCTCGTCAGCCGCCAGCTGGCCAAGGGCATCTACTATATCCCTGCCGATTTCGACAAGCATCTGAACCGCATGGAGCAGGCGACCCTTAGCGTCTACTGCGACATGAGTCTCATGCTCACCTATAAGGCTATCTACCAGACGGCCATGGCTGTCACCCAGACCATGGGAGCAGAGCTGCAGACCAAGCTGTCGCGCCCCAACAGCCGGCGCGAGGCAGAGATAGCGGTGCGCCCCTTAGCTGTCGACGATGTACCCATCTTCAGTCCTGCCGGCGGCTACGGCACGTCGGTGCTGCCGGCCGTGCTCATCCTGATTCTGCAGCAGACGCTCGTGCTGGGCATCGGCCTGTCGGCAGGCACCGCCCGCGAGAACAACCGCTACCATGAGCTCATACCCATCGACCGCCATTACCAGGGTGTCTTCCGCATCATTGGCGGCAAGGCCATGTGCTACTTCATGATTTACGCCGTCATGGCGGCCTATCTCACTACCGCCGTTCCGCGCTTCTTCTCGTTTGTGCAGCTGGCCCCCTGGCAGGATCTGCTGCTGATGATGCTGCCCTACACCCTGGCCTGCATCTTCTTCGGCATGATTGTGTCGTGTATCGTCCGCTATCGCGAGAATGTCATGCTGCTCATGGTGTTCGTCTCCGTGCCCCTGCTGTTCCTCAGTGGTGTCAGCTGGCCGCAGTCCAACATCCCCAATTTCTGGCAGAGCATCTCATGGCTCTTCCCCTCCACCTTCGGCGTACGGGCATACGTCCGCATGAACACGATGGGCGCCACCCTCAACGATGTCGTCCTTGAGTACCGCCTGCTCTGGCTTCAGGCTTTCCTCTATTTCGTAGTGGCCTGCCTCGTCTACCGCCACCAGATTGTCATCTCCCGCCGCAACGCCCTGGAGCGCCTCGACCGCATAGGCCGCAAGCTGGAGGTGGTTGAAAAGATACGCCGTCGCAAGAAGAAGTAACACTATTTGTTTTAATGATTTATGCCTGAAAGAGGTCGTCGATATTCACTTCGTTATTGATACTTTGCCACCCCGCATTGTGTACTACTCCCGAAGAAGTGACCATTGTCAGTTGAAGCGATTTATTGGTGCCGGTAAACTCACGGAATGTGTCGCGCCGTTCCAACATTCGCCCAGCATATTCTGGAGAAATGGTAAAGGGCTTGTTGGTGAACTTCATCTCGCAGAGGTTGATGGTCTTATCCCCCCGGTCAATAATCAGGTCTATCTGGGCACCCTTATGTTCTTCACCATCCTTTCCGATAAATGGCTTGCACGACCATGAACAAACATTAGTCAGGATACCGCTGATGCCTAACTTATGCTTGATTTGAGGAATATGGTGCAGGCAGACCTGTTCAAAAGCATAGCCCTCCCAAGTGGAAATGTCCTGTCCTAAGTGACTCCAGTAGTGTTCGTCACCTCCATGATAGTTCTTGACGAAGCGGAGATAGAACAAAGAATAGAGGTCTGTAAGCTGATACATCACGTCGCGTTCAGCTTTCCCGAATGCATTATAGCTGCGTATAAAGTCACAGTTACACAAATCATCGAGTACGTCGGAAAAATAGCCGTTGTCTTCTGTACCTATTTCCCGGATCAGTTCCTTTCTTGTCATGCCTTTCATCTGCTTTGAAAGGACTTCAACTACTCGCCGATAGAGGCGTGACTCTTTAAAAAGAGACTTATAGAGAAAATGATATTCTTTCTGTAGTGGTGCATTCTCTGAAAAGAACAAGGCATCAATGTTCTGAGCAACGCTCATGCTCTGGCTCATCATATCAAGGTAGTAAGGGGTTCCACCAAGCGACATATAGATTTGAATGATATGCTGACGGGAAAGATCGAAACCTCGCAACTTCAGGAACTCCTCTGTCTCACTGAGATTGAATGGTCGTAAATAGATTTGCTTCGTTACGCGGTTATGCAGTCCACCCTTATCGCCAAGCAACTTGTTGGTCATCCAGGTTGTTGCCGATCCGCAAACAATTAATTTAATATTGTCTTGTTTCGAGGCCCAGCCATTCCAAAACAAATCGAAAGCTTTAAGAAATCGCGAACGGGGCGTATCGAGCCATGGCAGTTCATCAATGAATATGTCTATCCGTTCCTTGTCGAGCAGCGTCTCTAAATATTCGCGTAACATGAGGAATGCCGACATCCAATCCTTGGGAACTTTGTATTTCCTTTTAGCATAGATGCCCAACTGAGTGGCAAAGTTTGTCAACTGTTCCTTGCGGGTCCCTTCGTAGATGCCAGTAGTAAAAAAATCATATCTGGCTGCAAACGTTTTGTCAACAAGAAATGTCTTACCAATACGCCTGCGTCCATAGACAGCAACCAACTCAGCCTTAGGTGAACTGATTATTTCCTGCAGGAGCGCCATTTCATGCTGCCTGCCTACCATGATGTTTTTCTTCTCCATACCCGATAGCCTTTAATTTGGTGCAAAGATAATATTTCTAATTGAAAGAAAAAAGAAAAATGTGCTTATTTTACTGCGGTAACCCACTTTTTTTTCGGGTTACCGCAGTGTTTCACGCTTCTTTTTGGCATCTGTCCGTCTTGTCGTCGGTCATCAGTCGATGGTAAAATCCAGCTGCAAAGATAGTCAGCCGTGGCCATTGGAGCAAGCACATGAACGGTGCGGGAAGAATCCTGAAAGCATAAATGCCAGTAGTCCAGCGGGTTACGGCTGTCGTTGCGCCCTTTCACCCTCGCCCTATATATTACACGGATAACTGACACCCGGCTCACCAGACACTTAACTCCCTGACTGACAGACAGGTTAGGGCAGTAGTCAGGTGACACCCAAGTCTCACCCAGCCTCTCACCTGACAATCCCAGCCTCTCATCCGGACGAGAGGCTGGGATTTTTTCATGGGA
>Ga0310697_10001251_pt1 | contig 30704 bp, 27 predicted proteins | sample 172DNAGHGlowgp2_FD_203883 | JGI IMG/M metagenome (GOLD analysis project Ga0310697, IMG submission 203883) | Sheep rumen microbial communities from Palmerston North, Manawatu-Wanganui, New Zealand - 1728 DNA GHGlow gp2 (v2) (version 2) | ecosystem: Host-associated > Mammals > Digestive system >... | reverse complement strand
TGCAGGATCTGCCGGCCGAAGTGGCAAAGGTCGTCGATACGATGGCGGTCGGTCAGGTGTCGGCACCGTTCACCATGGTCAATGAGCGGGGCAAGACCGTCTGTGTGATTGCCAAACTGAAAAACAGAATCGAAGGCCATAAAGCTTCGGTGACAGAAGATTTCCAATTGCTGAAAGACATCGTCGTAGAGAAAAGACGCGATGAGGCACTTCGCAAATGGGTGATAAACAAGATAAAAAGTACCTACGTCCGGCTGAACGAGCAATATAGGAATTGTGACTATGAGTATGAAGGCTGGGTGAGGTGAAATGACAGTAAACATTGAAGATTAAGGATTTCTCGATAGGAAACAGCAGTCACAGAAGCATCGTTCTGATGCTTCTGTGTGCGCTTTGTCTCGTAGTGGCCGCCGCAACCCTTTCGCAACCCGTCAGGAAGAAAGCGAAACCGCAGGATGCGAAAGACCCGAAGCGGGTCTATCTGCTGCATGCTGACCAGTTGTTCTATGACCAGTGGAAGAACAACAATGCTCAGGTGCTCAGGGGAAATGTCGAATTCGAGCATGACGGCGCCCATCTGTTGTGCGACAGTGCCAATTTCTTTGAGGCGACAAACTCCTTTGAGGCCTTCGGTCATGTGCGGATGGTGCAGGGCGACACACTCTCCCTGACCAGCGACTATGGCTATTATGATGGAAACGAGCAGATTATGCAGGCCTTGGACAATGTTGTGCTGAAGCATCGCACCACAACCCTCTATACCGATTCGCTCTACTTTGACCGTATCTGGAACATGGGCTATTATCAGGAAGGCGGAAAGATGGTTGACAAGACGACGACCCTCGTCTCTGACTGGGGGGAATATCATACTGATACGAGGATGGCCATCTTCTATTATTCGGTGACCATGCGTGACAAGAACTTCCTGCTGAACACCGATTCCCTCTATTATGACACCAACCTGAAGGTCGCTAACATTGTGGGGCCGTCAGACATCACGAGCGGGAAGAGCCATATCTATTCGGAGCTGGGCTTCTACGACACCAATAACGAACAGGGACGACTGCTGAACCGTTCGGTGCTTGACAATGAAGGCCGGCTGCTGACGGGCGACAGTATCTGGTATGATGGTAAGACGGGCATCAGCGAGGCTTTCCGCAATGTGGTCTATACCGACACGTTGAATAAGAACAGGCTGACGTCGAACTATGGCTATTACGATGACAACACTGGCTATGCGATGGCGACAGACAGTGCTGTGGCCATCGACTTCTCACAGCGTGACTCGCTTTTCCTGCATGCCGACACGTTCAAGGTGTTTACTTATCACAAGGAGACTGATTCCGTCTATCGCGTCATGCATGCCTATCATAAGGTCAGAGCCTACCGTTTTGACGTACAGGCTGTCTGCGACTCATTGGTCTATAACCAGCAGGACTCTTGCATGACGCTCTATCGCGACCCGATAGTCTGGACGCAGAACCAGCAGCTTCTTGGAGAGGAGATCCGTGTCTATATGAAAGACTCAGTCCTCGATCATGCTCATGTCATCAATCAGGCCTTCTCCATAGAGGATCTGCATGAGGATAAACTTTTTAATCAGGTGTCTTCTTCGGAGATGTTCGCTTTCTTTGAGAAAGGGGAGATTCATGAAGCCCGGGCAAAGGACAACGTGAATGTGGTCTATTACCCACAGGACGAGTCGGATAGCAGCTATGTGGGACTTGTTTCCATGCAGACCACCGAGCTGCGCATGTTTATGGAGAAGCAGAAGATGCAGCGCATCTGGGCACCGAAGAGCGACGGAACGATGTATCCGATGACGCAGATACCGCCAGCAAAACGTTATCTGGAGGGGTTCATGTGGTTTGACTATGTGAGGCCTCTTTCTAAAATGGATATCTTCAACTGGCGACCCAAAAAGAAAGGAACGGAACTGAAGACGCAGAAGCGGCGCGCTGCCTCGCCAAAGTCTTCACGGCAGGGCAATGGGGGGAATGAGGCCAATGGGGCCACTGAGCCTACTAAGCCCACTGAGGCTAAGCCCACTGAGGTTGAGCCCACTGAGCCAATTAAGCCCAATAAGCCCATTAAGCCCAACGTTGCTAATGAGTCCCAGCAGTCTCAGCAGCCCAATGAGCCCCAGCAGCCCCAAACCGAAAGCCAACAGAAAGACTTATGAGCGATATCATTCAACTACTTCCCGATGCCGTAGCCAACCAGATTGCTGCGGGAGAGGTGATTCAGCGGCCAGCCTCGGTCATCAAAGAGCTGGTCGAGAATGCTGTCGATGCCGATGCCAAGACTATCTGTGTACAGGTGACTGATGCCGGCAGGACGCTCATTCAGGTCATCGACGACGGAAAGGGCATGTCCGAGACTGATGCCCGTTTGGCTTTTGAGCGGCATGCCACGTCGAAGATCCGCAAGGCCGACGACCTCTTCGCACTTCATACCATGGGCTTTCGTGGCGAGGCGTTGCCATCGGTGGCTGCTGTCTCTCAGATAGAACTGACCACCCGTCAGAAAGGCGATGACATCGGTACCCGTCTGTTGCTCCAGGGATCGAAGGTGATTGAGCAGGAGCCGGTGGCTTGTCCGGTAGGCAGCAACTTCCGTGTAGAGAATCTTTTTTTCAATGTTCCTGCCCGGCGGCGTTTTCTGAAGACTAACGCGACGGAACTCAATAATATCCTGACGGCATTCGAGCGCATCGTACTGGTCTATCCGGATATTGCGTTCTCGCTTTATAGTAACGGACAGGAACTGATGAACCTCAAGGCGGGTTCGCTGCGGCAGCGCATCATCGATGTCTTTGGAAAGAAGCTCAGCCAAGAGCTGTTGCCTGTAGAGGTCGATACGGCGATGTGCCGCATCTGCGGCTTTGTGGGCAAGCCCGAATCGGCAAAGAAGAAAGGTGCTCATACCTATTTCTTCGTCAATGGCCGGTACATGAAGCACCCTTATTTCCATAAAGCCGTCTGCAACGCTTTCGAAAGACTTGTACCCGATGGCATGCAAGTACCTTATTTTATATACTTCGATGTGGCACCTGCTGACATCGACGTAAACATCCATCCTACCAAGACCGAGATAAAGTTTGAGAACGAGCAGTCTATCTGGCAAATCCTGACCGCTGCCGTGAAGGATGCCGTTGGACGGTTTTGTGAGGTGCCCGCTATCGACTTCGATACCGAGGGACGGCCGGACATCCCCGTGTTCAATCCTCAGCGCGATGCCGTAGTAATGCCGCGTGTGGAGTATAACCCGGACTACAACCCCTTCAAGAGCACAGCTAACGGAACAACCGCGACGCAGTCGCATCGTAAGTCGGCTCTGCCAGACTGGCAGACCCTTTATGAGAAGACACCGGCAGTTTCTCAGCAAGACGAGACGCCCGACTTCTTCGGACAGGAGTTCACCGGGACGTTGACGGCTCCAGCCCGTCTGCTGGACGACAAGTCGCCAGCACATTATCAGTATAAAGGATGCTATATTATGACCGCTGTGCGCTCTGGCTTGATGATCATCGATCAGCATCGCGCCGATATCCGTATACGCTATGAGCGCTATCTGGAACAGTTGAGGCTGCACCAGAGCAGTACACAGCGACTGCTCTTTCCCGAGGTGGTTCAGTTCCCTCCCTCCGAAGATGTCGTGATGCAGGGGCTGATGCCTGAACTCACGAACATTGGCTTCGACTTGAGCAGTCTTGGCGGGGGTAGCTATTCTGTGGGTGGGGTCCCCTCCGGACTCGAAGGACTCGATCCTGTTACGTTGGTACGGAGCATGGTGGCCGATGCCGCAGAGGCCGGACAGGCCACGGTCGACCAGCTGCATGCCACACTTGCCGCAAGTCTCGCGCGCAGTGCGGCCATCCCTCAAGGACAGGTGCTCTCAAACGAAGAGATGGAGCACATCGTTAATCAGCTCTTCAGTTGCTCAAATGTGAATTACACCCCCGATGGAAAGTCTGTGCTTGCTATTTTGCCACAGCATGACATCGAGCACCTGTTGGGGTGAAAAAATGACAAAAAAACAGCGAAAATCATGGAAATAGAGTGTAATTTAACTTATATTAACGGCAAAATTGTAATTTGTACTGAATTTTTGTTGGAAGATTAAATTATTTTATCTACTTTTGCAGGAAATTTCGAAATATATAATTAAACGTTTTAAAAAATATTGTTATTATGAAGAAGTTTTTCATGGTGCTGGCTCTGGCCAGCGTGTCCTTGGCAGGTATGGCACAGGACGAAACTCCTACATTGAAGTACAGCGTTGCAACCAACTCTTTCTGGAGCAATTGGTTTGTTTCTGCTGATCTTTCTTACGCTGCTTTCTACTCTAACCAGGAGCAGGGCAAAGACTATGGCTATAGCCCTTTCAAGGACTTCCGTCGTAACCTCGGTGCTTCGGTTGCTGTAGGTAAGTGGTTCACTCCCGGTCTCGGACTTCGCACGAAGTTCACGGGCATCTGGGGACGTAACGTGAATGGTACAAATGCTGACGACAATGCCATCAAGTTCTGGAATTTGCAGGAGCAGGCTCTGTTCAACCTGAGCAACATGTTCTGTGGTTATAGCGAGACTCGCGTTTGGAACTTCATTCCTTACATTGGCTTCGGCGCTCTGCGTAACTGCACAGAGAATGAGTGGGGCGATGCCGTTTCAATCGGTTTGCTCAACACTTGGAAGCTCTCTCAGCATGTGATGGTGAACTTCGACCTCGGCTTCAACATTGCGAACGACTGGGACGTGTTCCCTGGTGGCACTACCAAGTATTATGGTACAAGCATCGCAAACAGCGACCGTTATTTCAGTGCTGAGGTTGGTCTCACCTTCAACCTGGGTAAGGCTACTTGGAACAAGGTTCCCGATGTGGACGCTCTCAAGGCTCTCTCTCAGAGCCAGATCGATGCTCTCTCTGCACAGCTCTCTGATGAGCAGGCTGAGAATGCACGTCTGAAGCAGCTCATGTCTGAGCACAAGTGCCCCGAGGCTAAGGAGCCTGTTATCGTGAAGGAGATTTACACCGCTCCCGCTTCAGTGTTCTTCAACATCAACAAGAGCAAGATTGCTTCTCGTAAGGATCTGCAGAACGTGAAGGAGCTGGCTGAGGTTGCTAAGCAGAAGAACGCTAAGATCGTGGTTACGGGCTATGCTGACAGCAAGACTGGTAGCGCTGCCTACAACCAGAAGCTCTCTGAGAAGCGCGCTCAGACTGTGGCTGACGAGCTCGTGAAGATGGGCGTAAGCCGTGACAACATTGAGGTTGTTGCTGCTGGTGGTGTCAACACTCTGTCTCCCATCTCTTACAACCGTCGTGCTACCGTTGCTATCAAGTAATTATAGCTGAGACTCTTATAGCCGAGGCCAGCAGACAGCTATCTGCTGGCCTCGGCTCTCTTTAGTAAAAAAGGCTAAAGTCACCTGCTCTTTGGGCTGAATTGTCTGACAGTTTAGGCTGAATTAGCTGAAGGTTTAGGCTGAATTAGCTGAAGGTTTAGGCTGAATTAGCTGAAGGTTTGGGCTGAATTGTCTGAAGGTTTAGGCTGGATTGTCAGTTGCTTCGGAGGGCTCTGTCTGATGGTTAGGATTTGACTGTAAAAAAACTTTTTGCGACATGAAGTTGAATATATACTCTTTTACAAGCCTTTTTTTATTAAAATTACTTAAAAATCATTAGGATTCTCTATGAAATCCGTTATTTTGTCGTATATTTGCATCGTCTTTTAAGTAGACGGTGGCTCCTCCTCGCTGAGAGAGTCAAAAATGATGTATGCAAGGCGACAATGCTCGCGCGTACTCATTTTAAAAAGTGTAGAAATTAAGGTAGAGAATATCATTTAAAAATTAATAAACAACTGATCGATTATGAACAAGTTTTTTAAGAAAGCCGCAATCCTCGCATTCGGATTGGGCGTGGCAATGAGCTTTACGGCTTGCCACAGTGGTGAGGGCGAAAGTCTGCCTACGTGGAGTACCAGTTCTGCCGCAGGTCTGACTTATGACCTGGTTGTGGAACTGAACATGGCTCCTGCATCTATTAAGTATGATGGCAAAAATGGTGTTAAGCAGGCCGGTTCTGGTTTCGTCTATGTGTTTAGCAATGTAGACAAGGACAAACAGTTGGTGGTGACAGCTCCTGCAGGTTATAAGAGCGATTTCACTGCTGCGGCTAATAAGGTTGTGAGTTTTGGTGATGAAACTGCTAAGTATATTTACCTTACGCTCTATCCTGATATGACCGATTCTTCGAATCCTGAATACGATGCAACTGTGGTTAAGTCTCAGGATGCAACAAGCAAGATTAATACGACGAACAGCTCGGCTAACCAGAGCAACAACGATAATACTGTTGTTTCTCTTGAGGTTCCTGCAGGTTCGGGTGATGTAGAAGGTACTGACGATCCTTTCTCTATTTATCTGTATACACCAGGTAATGAAGGCGGTGAGGAGCTTGAGAAGCAGGATGATGCTGCAGAAGTTTCAGTTCTCGCAATTGCTTGTACTCCTGACGGTGCATCTTGGACAGATAAACCCGAGGATCAGCGTCCTTTGGTGACGGCTGTTCTTGAGAAGGCTTCTGAGCTTGACGTGAAGTTGGTTAATTCGACAAACAAGGCTGAGGCACTTACTCTGACGTATAATCCTGCTAATCCTGATGAGGTTTCGGCTCGTATTCCTCACTTCTCAAGTTGGTACTACATGCTGAATGCAAGGGTGGTCAGTGTGAAGTCAGAGGAGGTTCCTGTGTATGACAATCCTCAGCGTTACGTGACGAGTGGAAATAAATACCAGATAAAGTATGATCGTAAACTCGGTGTTGCTGCATCTGGTAACAACCTGCCTCTGCTGGTTAAGAAGTATATTCAGGTCTTGTTCGGTAACAGTTCGGCTACGATTAAGTCAACCTACAATTATACTCCGCAAATGACTGGTATTGCAACTGAGAGTATTAAGCAGGTAAAGAAGACCCTTACTGTTAAGTCGAAGAACTATTCATTCGATGTGACCGTTTGGGGTGCTATCAAGCCTCAGGTTACTGTCTATGCCAAGACTCACAGTGGTGGTGCTAACGAGTAATTAAGGATTTATCATTATAAGAGTGCGTAGCGTCAGACTTAGTTTGATGCTACGCATCTTTTTATGGTGTTTGTATTGAATATCACTTGTTATGCTTAAACGTTTAAAAGAGTTAATTTTTGGCTAAAAGTTTGGCCGTTTCGTAGAAAGTACTTACCTTTGCACCCGCTAACAAGGCAAGGGCGTTTAGCTCAGTTGGTTCAGAGCATCTGCCTTACAAGCAGAGGGTCGGCGGTTCGAATCCGTCAACGCCCACAAACGAAGAGAGTGAGAATCGCAAGGTTCTCACTCTCTTTTTAGTTTTGTCTGTGTAAGCGCCTGTTACAGTCCTGTGGTCTGGTGCAGCCGTTCCATGTTACCGTCCCAAAGAGCCATCAGGTCGTCAATCTCGTCTTTGGGCGCATAGTCAATCACGCAGAGGCATAGCTCGCCTGTCAGTTCGCTTTGTGCGATGCGCATTTCCCAGAAAGCGTCTTCATCATCTTCGTCCGTCCAGCGGAGGCGTATATGACTGTTTTTTTCCCTTTCCACGATGTGTGCTGAGAGTGTATGATGATCTGTCCAGGGCTGGCCCCATGTAAACGATATGATTCCCTCGCTTTCAGTCACTTCGTCGGCAATCCATCTGCCAAGTCCGTGGTCAGTGCTGATGAGACCCCATACGATGTCGGGCTTGTGTGCCGACAAGGGGTATTCAATGTCTAATCTTTGTTTTTTCATGTGTTGCAAGTTATTCATTAACGATTCGTAGGCTTGTGGCTACAAAATTACGGAATTTTTCTTGAAATCAAAATAAAAACAAGAAAATATTTTGCAGAATCAAAACTTATTGTTACCTTTGCACCCGCAAAAAGAAGATGGCGGGATAGCTCAGCTGGTTAGAGCGCATGATTCATAATCATGAGGTCGCCGGTTCAATCCCGGCTCCCGCTACTCAGAAACGCAACACTCAGGCAGTTACGAAAGCAATTTCGGTACTGCCTTTTTTCATGATTGACTAACACCTTGTCGATGAAGTATATTACAGTTTCAGGTCTGTTCGTGCTTTGCTGTACGATGGCCGTTTGCCAGGAGCACAACATTTCCCGCACAGAGGATTGTCGCCTGTCTGTTGTAGAAGGGACGGTGCCTCAGCTGCCTTATCATCTCTGGACAGACTATGCCGACGGGTATGGTGAATATCGGCAGGTGAAGTGGATGAATGCGTCGCTCGATACAGAACAGAACCTGGCCGATCCAAGTCAGCATCCTGCCGGATCTCATTATGAGGTGCGGGGCTTCATCGTTGGTGACAATACGACGGTCAATGGCTTTCCTGTCACGGCGTATGTTGACGTGATGGCTACTGTCGCCACGTCGCAGGCCTTTCCCAAGCCCATAGCCCGTCCTCTGCCGTTAGGGAAAGTGCATCTGACGGGACAGAACCGGCTGACGCATAACCGTGATTTGGACATCGACCATCTTCTGTCGCTCAATCCGTTCCAACAGCTCTACAACTATTACGACACGTATGGCACGACGGTTGGTACCGTAAGTGATGGGGTCGGTTTCCCCTCGACAACAGTTCCCGTCTCCGATGGCTGGGACTCGCCTACGACAAAGTTGAAGGGGCATGGAACGGGGCATTATCTCTCGGCACTTGCTTTGGCATACGCCAGTTGCCCTGATCGGGAAAAAAAGGAGCAGCTATTTGGTCGCATCCGGCTCATGGTCGACGAGATGCGCCGCTGTCAGGAACGTACATTCGTCTGGAGCGACTCCTTGGGGCGCTATTTCGAGGCCCGCGACGTGGCTCCTGAACCCGTGCTGCGCCAGTTGAAAGGCACCTGGGATGCCTTTGACCGCTATAAGCAGGACTATCGCCACTACGGCTACGGCTATCTGAATGCCATTCCTCCCCAGCATTGCGTCTTGATTGAGATGTATCGGGCCTATAACAACGAAGAGTGTGTCTGGGCTCCTTACTATACTGTGCATAAGCAGTTGGCAGGACTGATTGACATCGTGTGGCTGGTAGACGACAGGCAGGTTGCCGACAAGGCATTGCTCATTGCCCGCGACATGGGGCTATGGGTGTGGAATCGTCTGCATTACCGTACGTTTGTACAGAAAGAGGGCAGTCAGGCCGAACGCCGCAGCCGTCCGGGCAACAGGTACGAGATGTGGAACATGTATATTGCTGGTGAGGTAGGGGGCATGGCCGAGTCGCTGGCCAGCCTGTCGATGATGGTTTCTGACCGGGAACAGAGTGCCCGCCTGCTGGAGGCTGCCTCTTACTTCGATTCGCCTGCCTTCTTCGATCCGTTGGCTCGTGGCATTGATGCCATCCGCGGACGCCATGCTAACCAGCACATCCCTATGATTACGGGTGCCCTGAAGTGCTACGAGGCAGGTGCCTCACCTTATTATTATCAGGTGGCCAGCAACTTCTGGCAGATGGTGCAGGGCCGCTATCGCTATGCCATGGGCGGTGTGGGCAACGGCGAGATGTTCCGTCAGCCCTACACGCAGATGCTGGCCATGGCCACCAATCCGGAACCAACGCTCAACGAGACCTGTTGCGCCTATAACCTGGCGAAGCTGACGAAGGACCTGAATGCCTTCACGCCCGGTGATGCCCGTCTGATGGACTACTATGAACGCCTGCTCTATAACCAGTTAGTGGGGTCGCTCCGTCCGGACGAGTATCAGGTGGTCTATCAGTATGCCGTGGGACTCGATGCATCGAAGCCTTGGGGCAATGAAACTCCCCAGAGCACTTGTTGTGGGGGAACGGGCATGGAGAACCACCTGCGTTATCAGGAGGCAGCCTATTTTGTCAATGACACGGCCCTCTGGGTTTCGCTCTATCTGCCAACGAAGGCTGTCTGGGAAGCCAAGGGTATCGTCCTGTGCCAGGATTGTCAGTGGCCGGCAGAGCATACGACGCTGCGATTGGAGAAAGGCAAGGGACGCTTCGCCTTGAAGCTGCGTGTGCCCTACTGGGCAACGGAAGGTTTCGACGTGCGTCTGAATGGCCGTTCCGTAGCCAGTCATTACCAGCCTTGCAGCTATGTTGAGATACCGATGCAGCAATGGACGACGAAGGATGTCGTGGAGGTGATCATGCCTTTCCCGCAGCATCTGGATTATGCGCCTGACAAGATGGAGGCCGACCGCAGCCGTTCTTACACGCCGGCATGGACGGCAGCCCTGATGCGTGGGCCGCTGGTCATGGCGGCTACGGGCGTTTCCACTTGGGAGGAAGCTACAGTCGGCTCTGTTCGCGACTTGGAACGCTTCCGTTTCGTGCCTGACTACGAGGCCAACGAGCATGTGACCCACTATTTCCGCTTCTTGTCGGAAACGACGGTCCCCTCAGTTGTCGACACGTTGTTGTTCCGTCAGACCTTACAGACGGCTCAGCGTCGGCTGGAGGCTCAGCAGGCATGGCAGGCAATGGAAGTGAAGGTGCCTGAGCATGCGCCGTGGGCACCTTATGGATTTGCCCGCATGCAGTCGCAATATGACGAGGCCCGACTGGTGTTGTCGTCGACGGTCAGTCCTGCCGAGGCAGAGCGTCGCTTGGTTCAGCTGAATGTCGCGTTGAGCACCATGCGTCCCGGCAATCTGGCTGAGTTGGAAGACATGATTGAGTTGCAGGCTTTGATGGAAAAAGTGAGCGCACTAAACGTTGATAGTGTTTGCACCGAACGCCTGCAGCGTTCGCGCCGTGTGGTCCGTTATGTCACCGACGGTAGCGGTACGATCGACATGATTGCCCGCTCCGTAGCCGAGTTGCGGGCTTTATTAGAAGAAAGAACATTAAAACGAGAATAAAAGAGATGGAAATCAAGATTCAAGACTTGACCCACATTCACGAGGCAGCTCGTGAGTTTATCAGTCAGATCGGGTCGCACAAAGTGTTTGCCTTCTACGGAAAGATGGGGGCTGGAAAGACCACGTTTGTCAAAGCCGTCTGTGAGGAACTGGGTGTTGAGGATGTCATCACCTCGCCCACGTTTGCGATTGTCAATGAATATACCCCCCACGGTTCTTCCGAGGGGGGCATCTATCATTTCGACTTCTATCGCATCAAGAAGCTCGAAGAGGTCTACGATATGGGCTATGAGGACTACTTCTATAGCGGGGCGCTGTGTTTTATAGAGTGGCCCGAACTGATAGAGGAACTGCTGCCCGACGATGCCGTCCGCGTGACAATCGAGGAGCAACCCGATGGCAGCAGGCTCGTCACCTTCTGAAAGTGACTTACTTCTTGTGCCGGTTGGCCCTTTGCTCGCGATATTTGGCCTTCTGCTTGGCCGATCCGCTGCCGTGGGCACCCGTGATGTATTTCTTCTTCTTGGCCTTCGTCTTCACTTTGCCCTCGCTGGGATCCTTGTGTTCCCCGCCGCGGCCAAAGCTGATGCCATTCATCAGAATATTCTGGAAATCGTCTTCGTTACTCATGAATGCAGTAGTAAACTATTCACTATAAACTATTCACTATTCACTATTTAATGGTGGAACAGTCTTACACCCGTGAAGGCCATAGCGATGCCGTACTTATCGCAGGTCATGATCACATGGTCGTCGCGAACGGAACCGCCAGCCTGGGCAATAAACTCTACGCCGCTCTTGTGGGCGCGCTCGATGTTGTCGCCAAAGGGGAAGAACGCATCGCTTCCTAAGGCTACGCGTGTGTTCTTGGCAATCCACGCCTGCTTCTCCTCTTTCGTCAGCACTTCGGGCTGGGTCTTGAAGAACTGCTGCCAAGCACCGTCGTGCAACACGTCGTCGTGCTCGTCCTCAGAGATGTAGACATCGATGGTGTTGTCGCGATCAGCTCTGCGGATGCCGTCGATGAAAGGAAGGTTGAGCACCTTCGGATGCTGACGCAGCCACCAGATGTCGGCCTTTTGTCCGGCAAGACGGGTGCAGTGAATGCGGCTCTGCTGTCCGGCTCCGATGCCGATGGCCTGACCGTCCTTCACGTAGCAGACAGAGTTCGACTGTGTGTATTTCAGTGTGATGAGTGCAATCATCAGGTCGCGTCGAGCCTCAGGGGTAAACGTTTTGTTCTGTGTGGGAATATTCTCAAACAGGGCGGGATCGTCCAGCCGGATCTCGTTGCGTCCCTGCTCGAAGGTGATGCCGAACACCTGTTTGCGCTCAATGGGCTCCGGCACGTAGGTGGGGTCGATCTTGATGACGTTGTACGTGCCCTTGCGCTTCTCTTTCAAAATCTGCAGGGCTTCAGGCGTGTAGTCTGGAGCGATGACACCGTCAGAGACCTCGCGCTTGATGATGAGCGCCGTTGTCTCGTCGCACGTATCGCTCAGGGCGATGAAGTCACCATACGACGACATGCGGTCGGCTCCACGGGCTCTGGCGTAGGCACAGGCAATGGCCGAGTCGTCAAGTCCCTTGATGTCGTCCACAAAATAGATTTTCTTCAAGGTGTCGCTCAGCGGCAGACCAACGGCAGCACCAGCCGGGCTGACGTGCTTAAACGAGGCAGCCGCAGGCAGACTTGTGGCCTGTTTCAGCTCCTTGACCAGTTGCCAGGCATTGAGCGCGTCAAGGAAATTGATGTAGCCAGGACGGCCGTTGAGTACTTCGAGGGGCAGCTCGCCCTCATTCATAAAGATTCGCGATGGTTTCTGATTCGGGTTGCACCCGTACTTCAGCTCAAGTTCTTTCATAACGTTTTCCGCTTTTTGGTGCAAAATTACGAAATAAATGTCAATTAGCCACACTGACAGCCCACTTTTCTCTTGCAGACAGCGTAAAAAAGCCCGTCTCGTCTTTGCTATTGCACGGATTGAAATTGAAAATCCGTGTCATCTGTGGTCGTTTTGAAGGGTGGTACAGTGCAGTTCCAAATGCGATATGTTCTTTTTCTTTGTCCGACAGGCTTGTAATTTGGGAATTTTATCTAAATTTGCACCCGCTTATCAGATTATTTCGTATGGAAAAGAACCATTTTGCTTTGAAAAAGCTGTTGGAAGCTGTTGAGAAGGTAACCGACGAAGTCGCTTTACCTCAAGTCAGGGAACTATTAAAAAAGCCCAACCAGCGTACACTCGACCGGTTGTCGATGCTGGCGGGCTTTCAGGATTGGGATTCTTTTCAACAGGCCCTACATGGTGGTTCTGTTACACAGGGCGGTTCTGTCAAGCAGGGCGACCTCAAAAACTGAAGTAGATTCCTCCCATGAACGTGGCATGTGGCATCGGATAGCCCAAGTTGATTTCGTAGCTTTGTGCCAAGAGGTTCTCACCGCGAACCCAAAGACTGAGTGCTTTGGTTGCAGCATAGGTGACAGAGGCATTTAACAGGCAGAAGCTTTCCTTCGTCTCGTTAGTGCCTACGGCAGTATAGAGGTTGTTGATGTATTGCAGGCCAACGTTTGTCTGCCATTTGCCCTGATGGTAGTCTGCACCGATGAACGAAATGTGCTCTGGTGCGGCAATCACCTTGTTCTTCATGTGCAGGAATGACGAGTTTGCGGCAATGCTGAAGTGGCGGTTGATGTCGTATTCCGCTTCCAGTTCCACGCCGCTGTTCTCTATCTCTCCTGAATTAAGGAATCGTTTGCCGCCGCTCACCGGCATGTTCATGATGATGTTGCTGCCTTTCAGGTAGAAAAGGTTAATGCCATATTGCAACATGCAATCCTCCAGACGGTGGTTCCAAGCCAGTTCGTAGTTGACAATACGCTCGGCCTTCAGGTCGGCATTCTTCGTTCCAAACAGATACATTTCTCGAATAGTGGGATTGCGGAATCCCTTGCTCACCATTGCTTTCAGTTCACCATTGCTCATGGGCCTGACGACGATGCCGCCTTGTGGCACCCACTCTGTGCCTGCCTGTGAATGGTGGTCAACGCGTATGCCGGCATCGATGGTCAGCCAGTCGGTCAGGTCTTGGCGGAAGTCGGCATAGCCAGCTATCTCATTTTCCCGCTTGTCTACCATGCTGGGCAGGTCATTGCCCGTTGCCATCACCTGGTTCCATGCCTTTCCATAGATGTGCTGGTAGTCAAGGCCAAGTGTGACGCGGTTGCCTTCAAAGAGTTGTGCGCTCTGATACCAGGTCACACCGATGAGTGCGTCCTCAGACCTGAAGTAGTTGGCTTTGGGCGCTGCTGTCGGAGCGTGGCCGTCGTTGATTTTGTGATGGCCGAAGGTATAGTAAAGGCTCAGTCCGCCATTGGTCTTGTCGTAGTGGTTCGATACGGCTACCGAGGCGATGCCACGCGTAATCCACTGGTCGGCATCGACGAGCGGTGAGGTCGTTGAGCCCGGATACGATGCAATGAATCGCGTCAGGTCAATATCTCCCCAGACGTTCCAGTGCTCGCTGACGTCATAGCCGATCTTCGCATATCCGCCGAACTGCTCGAAGCCCATGTTTTGTCGGTGGTTGTCCGAGCGGTTATACTGCACAGCTGCGGTGCTGCTGAAGCGTCCGCTGCGAATCTGGTTCGTGGCCTCGGTCTGAAGGGTACCGTAGCTGCCTGCCCCTATCTGGACGTTGGTCTTGACCCCATCCTGTTTGGCTTGGCGCGTCACAATGTTCAGCACACCCCCCATTGCATTCGAGCCATAGAGCACCGACGCAGGACCGCGCAGCACTTCTATGCGGTCGGCCATGAGTGCCTGGTAGCTGTCGGAGATGGTATGTCCGAAGAGCCCCTGGTAGTGCGGATGACCGTCAATGAGTACCATCATCTGTCCGGCACCGCTTTCCGGTGTACCGCTGCTAATACCGCGCAGGCTGATGGCTCCAGAGCCACCGCCGCTCACGCCGTAGCCCATCATAGCCCGGCTGGTGACCATCAGTCCGGGCACTTTCTGCATCACCGTGGGTAGCACCGAGGGCTGGTGTTGTGCGGTCAGCTGCTGGCGGTCAATGACTGTGACGGTCATTGGCAGGTGGCGTATGTCGGTGGCGTTACGTGAGCCTGTCACGACCACCTCGTCTAAGGACAGTGAGTCCGTTGTCTGTGCATGTACCATGAAAGGGGTTACGATGCAAAACGTCAGGAATAGAATTCTTTTCATGCTGTCTGTCTGCTTTTTGCGTTTATGATGCCTTGCTGTGCCAGTGAGAGACGCGGGTTGGGAACGACCCCTCCCAGGGTGACGAACTCGATGCCCCCTTCGCGGAGGATACCGCAGATCTTGTCGAGCAGACCCGAGCGGACGGCACTCTGTCCGCCATAGTGAACCAGCACCTTCGTGCCACCGTACTTCTTTGTCAGTCGAGCCACCTGCTCTTCCGACTGCTCTCCGAAGACCACTTCGGTAGGAGCGTAGTAATTGAAATCTTTCATTATAGTAATATGGTTATGTGATAATCGATGTCAGACCGGCTGCAGAAAAGGCCTTTTGCAATTCGGCCTGAATTACGTTGCAATTCGTGCTGAATTACGTTGCAATTTGGCCTGAATTACAAGCTGGTTCAGCCCGAATTGCAAAGCCCCTTGCCGGGATGCCTGTCTGTCCGGAAAAATGAACCGTTGGCCGGAGGATATAAAAAAGGCGTTGCCTGTATGAAACAGCACAACGTCTTTTTTATCTTTCCAGAATCCGAAAGGATTACTCTGCCTTTGCCGAAGCGCCAGAACGCTTCTCCTTGATGCGGGCAGCCTTGCCGGTGAGCTTGCGCAGATAGTAGAGCTTAGCGCGGCGCACTTTACCGATCTTGTTCACTTCGATGCTCTCAATGTTGGGAGACTCGATGGGGAAGATACGCTCTACGCCCACGGTGCCAGACATCTTGCGAACGGTGAAACGCTTCTTCTCGCCGTGGCCGACGATCTTGATCACCACACCGCGATAGAGCTGGATACGCTCTTTCGAACCTTCGATAATTTTGTAAGCGACAGTCACAGTGTCACCAGCCTTGAAAGTGGGGTGCTGCTTGCCGGTTGCAAATGCTTCTTCAGCAACTTTAATTAAATCCATTTGTACTTTAAATAATTAAATTTGTTGTATCGTTCCGGCGCAACATAACAGGCAACTCTCCTATCTTCCTGCCAGCGATTACGCGGAAAGCGGGTGCAAAGGTACGAAAAAGTTTGGAAATATCAAATGTTTTTCTTATTTTTGCACCAAATTAATACTGAATTTATGGATAATACATGCCGAATTGCAGGTTTTGCCATGTCTCTCATGGCGTTGACGGCCTGCACGTCACACTACTCTCTGACCGACATCCGTCAGACGCGTATCGTCGTTGACCGCCGTTTCGATGCGCAACCCAACCAGAAGGCGGTGCAGGTGCTGGCTCCCTACAAGCAGAAGGTAGACTCGGTGATGAGTCCCGTCATGGGAACCGTGGCTCATGACATGTCAGCCGTACGGCCCGAAAGCGACTTGTCGAACCTGTTGTCCGACATCTTGGTATGGGCAGGAAAGAACTACGGTGAGGAGCCTGTGCTGGGCATCTACAACATGGGAGGCATCCGTGCCGCTCTGACGAAGGGGCCTGTCACATACGGCGACGTGCTGGCCGTGGCTCCGTTTGAAAACAAGATTTCTTTCGTCACCTTGTCGGGCGAGTCGCTCCTGCGGTTGTTTCAACAGATTGCAGCCCGTGGTGGTGAAGGCGTCAGTCACGGTGCTCAGCTGGTCATCAGTGCCGACGGCAAGCTGCTTTCGGCCCGTCTGCACGGCAAGGAGATTGTGCCGCAGGAGAAGTATCGCGTGGCCACCATCGACTATCTGGTGCAGGGCAACGACGGCTTTTCCGCCTTCCGCGAGGGCACTGACCTGAATGCGCCGAAAGAAGACAAGAATAACTCGCGCTTCATCATCATGGACTACTTCAAGCAGAAGGCCGCCAAGGGCGAGATCATCTCGGCCAAGGTGGAAGGGCGCATCGTAGTGAGCAAGTAAAGACAGACAATTTGAAAACAGAAAATTATGAAAAACAACGCATATATATATAAGAATAGGTGGATGAGGCTGATCGCCCTGTCGGTGGTGATGCTGCAGTTGTCGGTTGGCAGCGTGGTTGCGCAGAAGCACCTCACCATCCTGCATACCAACGATACCCACTCGTGCATCCTGCCGCTCAATAAGAACCTGGCCGATACGACCATTGCCGACCGTGGCGGATTCATCCGTCGCGCCACGATGATTGAGCAGGAACGGCAGAAAGACCCCACGCTGCTGCTCTTCGACAGCGGCGACTTCTCGCAGGGCTCCAGCTACTACACCATGTTCAAGGGCGATGTCGAGGTGGAGCTTATGAACGCGATGGGCTATGATGCCGGCACCATCGGCAATCATGAGTTCGACTTTGGCCTGGAGAACATGACACGCCTGTTCCGCAAGGCTACATTCCCGATTGTTTGTTCCAACTATGATTTTGGCGATACCGAGCTGGCAAAGATTGTAAAGCCCTATCTGGTGATAAAGCGTAACGGCATCAAGATAGGCATCTTCGCCCTTTGCCCGAAACTGGAGGGACTGGTGTTTGCCAAGAACTACGAGCCCCTGAAGTACCTGAACCCCTCGGAGGTGGCCCAGCAGATGACAGACCTGCTGAAGAAGGAAAAGAAGTGCGACCTCGTGATCTGCCTGTCCCATCTGGGATGGCAGGTGTCTGAGTTCCCCTGTGACCGCATGATTCAGGAGACCAGCGGGATTGACCTCGTGCTGGACGGACATACCCACACGTATCTGCAACATCTGGAGTATGTAAAGGACAAGAGCGGACGCATGGTGCCCGTCGACCAGAATGGCAAGCATGCTGCCTTTGTGGGCAAAATCGAAATGACCTTCCAGAAGAAATAGGAATAATTTACCAATAACTAAAGACGAACAATGAAAAGACTACTAATGATTCTGACCGCGATTGTCGGCGCGGTGGGCTGTTGGGCAGCCGATGGCAAGACCGACGTGACAGACCAGTTCGTCGTCAACGCCTCGTTTGAGGGCGATGACATCACTAAGCTGACGGCCAAGAGTGAGCAGGCCGACGGCTTGAGAGGCTACACGGTGACCGCTCCGCAGGGGTGGACGGTACAGAACGGTGCCGGTGCCGTGAGCCTGATTGTGACCCAGGACTGCTATACTGACAACAATTTCGGCAAGGTCACGACGCTTGCCGACGGCAGTCAGGCCTACTATCTGCGCATGGGGTGGAGCACGGGCGCAACCTCGCTGCGCCAGACCGTGCAGAACCTGCCCAAGGGAAAGTATCAGCTTTCGGCCAGTGTGCGCTCGGCTTACGCCAACCAGGCTGCGTCGTCGTTCGAGTGGATGGCTGCATCGGCCAAGACCTCTGGCGCGTTTCAGCAGGGATCGACGGGCTGTTACACCTCGATGGCGTGGGAAACCGTGACCACCGAATTCGAGATGACCACCGACGGCAATGCCGAGATTGGCCTGAACATCAGTTGGCTGTCGGGCGGCTCGTGCCTCATGATCGACAACGTCCGCCTTTATCAGATCGGCGATGACTATGTCCCGCCACAGACACCCACCGAGGACGACGTGGAAAGTCCCACCGAGGGCGTCGTGCTCGGCGATTTCGTCGCCGAGAGCGCAATGAAGTCCGACCTCCTTCAGATGCTGGCCAACTTCGCCACCTACCTGAAGAACGACTTCCAGGAAGCGGCTGCACCCAACAGTGCGGGCGAGGCCTGCGGCTGTTTCAAGGGAGAGAACACGATGGGCAACAATGAGCAGGGTGTGCGTCCGAATGCCGACCTGTCGATGATCTGTGCCTTCCTCGTGAAATACGGCAAGGGAAAGGTGACGTTGCCAGAAGGAGTGACATGGGAAAAGATAGAAGACATGGCCATGAAGAGCCTCGTCTTCGCCTATTCTACCCACAAGGCAAACAAGCTGAAGGTCTGTTCGGGCAATAACTACTGGGGCAGTACCTCGACGAGCGATGCCGTCTGGGAGAGCTCGCTGTGGGCCATGTCGGTGGCTTACTCGGCTTTCTTCCAGTGGGACAAGCTGAGCGACACGCAGAAGAACTATATCTATCAGCTGCTGAAGGCTGAGTGCAACTACGAGCTGTATCGCACCATTCCCACGGGCTATGCCGGTGACACGAAGGCCGAGGAGAACGGATGGGAGGCCGACATCCTGGCTGCCACGTTAGGACTGTTCCCCAACGACGAACTGGCACCGCAGTGGTTTGCCCGCCTGCGTGAGTTTGCTATCAACAGCTACTCGCAGAAGGACGACGCTCAGGACAATACGGTCATCGATCCCGACTATGACAATAAGACCGTGAAAGAACTCTACAAGGGGCAGAACCTCTACGACGACTACACGCTGCAGAACCATAACTACTTCCACACCTCTTATCAGAACGTCGTCATTCAGGAACTGGGAGAGGCAGCCCTCGCGCTGAAGCTCTTCCAGCAGGGACTCTACGGTACAGAGAAGTGGAAGACCAACGCCCTGATGCACAACAACGACAAGGTCATGCAGGAGGTGCTCTACTGGCTGGCACTGGCCGACGGCGAACTGGCCATGCCCAACGGCAACGACTGGAGCCTGTTCCTCTACGACCAGATCACCTCTTACTCGACGAATGCCTGCTTCCTGCGCGACCCGCATGCCCTCCTGTTAGAGAACCTGGCCTATAAGATGATCAAGGCCCGGCAGACCACGACCACCGACGGCTCCTGGCTGCTCCGTGCCGACGTGGGAGCCCGTCGCATGGGCGTCGAGGCTCATCGCGTGATGATGACGTGGCTCATGCACGAAGTGCTCTCGACGGCTGACCTCACCGCCACCACCTGGACCGACTTTAACCGCACCTATTCGTGTGCGAAGGTTTTCCCTTCGCAAAACATCGTCCGTGCTGCCACCGACTCGCGCTTCACCACCTTCTCCTGGAGCCAGGGACTGAGCAGCTATACGGGTTATATCGCAGCCAACTCCGTTGACAAGAACAAGATTATCGTGCCCTTCCGTGCCAACAACACGGGTAACTTCCTCGGCTGGTATGAGGTCTCGGGCAAGAACACCAATGCTACGCCCGTCGTCTCCGGCATCTATGACCTGCGCGGCAACAGCTATGTGATGAACGGTGAGCTGAACACGAACGACAACACGCTTAACAACCGCTTCGCCATCTACTCTACACCCGGCAACGCGGTCATATATATAGATTATGTACGTGCGAACCAGGCTGCCACCATTACGGCTGAGAAGGGCGGTCTGATGGCCATCAGCGTGGACGAGCTGACAAAGACTAAGCGCACCCTCTATACGGAGGCAGGAAAGAAGCAGCTTGACGGATCGGCACTGACCCTGATGGAAGGCCCTTGGGTGAACATTGACAATGCTTTAGGCATTGCTACTTTCAGTAACAGCAATGCTTATAAGAAGATGGCATTTGGTGAGCGGGCCAACAACAACTCGGTGATGACTGCCAAACTTTACACGCTCTACGACAACACGAGCCGTTCCTACAAGCAGAACGACAAGGTGGATATGCGCGCAATGGCCTATTATAGCAACACGACTGCTGAGGCTACACAGAAACTCTTTGCTGAAGGCATGCAGCTCGTTACAGATCAAGGCTGGAACGGAGTCATCGCCTGCGATCCTGACAGCACGCGCTATATGCTGCTCAGTAATTTTGCCAGCGACCAGAAATGTACGCTCCAGAACATCTCTAATGTAGCAGGCAACCCCGTGTTCACCACCGAGACCACCATCTCGGCAGAGGGGTCTACCGCTACGTTTGCTGCTGAGGAGAACCATTCCATCGTGAACACGCTGAAGTTCTTCATTCAGGGTACAGGCCTTACTGCTGTTCAGGAACAGGGCGATTCGACGGTCGTCTACCTGCGTAACAACGTGAAGGGTAAGAACAACATCACCGTGACGGCTTTCGATGCCGGTCAGAAATATACCAGGCAGATTGAGCTGAGCAACAAAATGCTGAAGGTGTCTATCCGTGGGGGCGAGCTTCTGGTCGAGGAAGCTGCCGGGTTTCCTGAAGAGACAGCCGAAGACCTCACGACGGGCTTCATCGACATCACGTCGGAAAAGCTCGTGAACGCCTCGTTCGAGGAGGATGAGACCTACGGAAAGGCCGACGGCAACGTGACGCTCGGTTCTGTCGTCTATAACCCCTGTTACACCAACACCGTCAGCGCCGCCAACTCGAAATGGCCCAATGTGCTGCCCGTCAAGGGATGGACGGCCGGCAACCAGCTGAGCGGCGGTTCCAACTTCTGCCGCATGTACTCCATGCCGTACAGCACGACACAGTATTGCGTCAGCCCCTCCAGTGTGGGTAACTATGCTGCCCGTTGCGCCCGCCCCGTCTTCGACGACGACTGTGGCAGTCGGGTGCTCACGGTGCTCAACTCCTGGGACACAGGGGCCAACGCCATCACGCAGGACGTGACGCTCGAAGCCGGCGACTACCGCCTGCTGATGGACGTGCGTTACGAGTGCACCAACCAGACCTCGAACGACGGGAAGACCGTCACCACCACTGGCGGCAATACCAACACCTCGCTCACGGGCGTAAAGTGGGGCAGCACCACCGACTACCGCTATCCCACTGAGGGAAATACCTGGCAGCAGCTCTGCTATGACTTCACGCTGACCGGGCAGCAGACCGTCACGCTCTCGCTGGGCTTCCGTACGTCGGCCAGTGCGGGTGCTGCCAACAACACCCTGCTCTATATCGATCACCTGCGCCTGTTGGCTTCTGACCGCAATCAGCCCACGGCCATCCGTGAGATTACTCGTCAGCATGCTGCTGGCATCGTCTACGACTTGCAGGGGCGTCCGGTACAGCCTTCATCCCGTGGCGTCTATATCCAAGATGGGAGAAAGATGGTGAAATAGTTGCAAATGTTTTAATGCCTGATACGACTCTGCATAGTTCTTGGGGTGATTATGTCTGGAAATGTTGATCTTTTTCCCGACATACAGCTCTCCAAGGACGGTTGGCATATTTTTATAGCTTTTATTTGTTATTTCAATTATTCTTCGTAAATTTGCAGCGTATTAAAGTATAAAGATTTATGGACACAAGAACAGTTGTCGTCCCGTCGCGTCTGAGTGCGCCGTATTGGTCGGAACTCAAAGACTTGAGTAACGACGTGAAGCTGGAGCTTATCTCGCTGCTCTCCAGTTCTATGAGGCATGCGGAGGAAGACTGGACGGAAGGCTTCGCAGGCAAGTGGGAGGATGACCGGACAACTGAGGAGATTATCAGCGACATCCAGACCGCCCGTAATGCCAATATGAGGGAGGTAATACTATGAAGGGATACCTGCTCGATACCAACATCTGCATCTTTGCCTTCAGAGATGAACATTGCATTGTTGAGCGTATGCGGCAATGTGGCAAGGACAATTGCTTTGTTTCGGACATTACTGTTATGGAACTGCGATTCGGTGCCTACAAGAGCCGCAGAAAGGAAGAGAACCTTGGCATCGTCGACAGTTTCCTGAAAAAGGTGAAGGTCGTTAGCTTCGCTGACACCATCGACGTATTCTGCCAGGAGAAAATCAGGCTGGAGGCTTTGGGGAAGAAACTCGAAGGCTACGACCTGCTCATTGGTTGTGCGGCTAAGGCAAAAGGGTTGACTATGGTTACCGACAACGTGAAGCACTTCGACCGCATCGAAGGAATCGAAATTGAAAACTGGGTGAAAAGAAGCGCGTGATAGTGACCTGTGCGAATACGCATCGGCCAGTGCGGGCGCTTCCAACAAAAAAAACAGCGGGGACGTTTCTCTTTGATCACATCAGAATCGTGGTCAGGGAGAAACGTCTCTCTGTGAATGCAAACGACCGATGCAGGTGTTAGGGCATAGTCGCTATTCGTGATGAGAAAAAAGATGAGGAAAAATAGGAGGGGACGCTATTTGATTTGCTTCAACGCCAGTTTCACTCACCACGTCAAACCTGTCCGGAATACCCTCTGGGAGGAAGTAACTTCGGCAGTCCTCATGCTGCGCTTTGCCACGTAAGAATTAAACTGCGCCAACAATTATCATAATAATCAGCGAAATAGTCGAACGAATATTTGGAAGTTAGCGTTAAAGTCTGTATCTTTGCGATATCAAACTTCAAAAGAATCAATGAATGGAAATCATACTGAACGATTATCACAAGAAGGTGAATGCCGAAATGAGGGCAACAGTAGCCTACTGGAAATCGCATCCACAGTCGCGCAGCGAGTCCTTGAAGAGATTAAGGCTCTTGCGGGAACAACGGCTTGCCGCTCAGTCCAACTGGTAAGGCTCAAAAAGTGGGCAAAAGAACAAGGTTGTTGGTTCGACAACCGCAACCTGTTTGGCGACTTCTTCGATCGAGGTTCTGAGAATGAAGTCTATCTTTCGCCCGATGGTACGGAGATTATCAAACTCAACGATTTTCGTTATTCTGATGACAACCTCACTCCTTTCTTTGAGCGCATCAAGGCACATAACAAATACTTTGATGCGTGTCCTTATCGCATGATAGGCTTTGGTGAAAATCAAGACGGCAAAGTTTGTGCTGTATTGGTGCAACCGTATATCAATGCAGCTCGTCTTGCCACCAAGCAGGAGATTCACGATGAGTTCATTCGTCTTGGTTTTCATCCTGAGGATAACGGTGAGTATTATACCAATGGTCAGCATGATATTTTCGATGCTGTTGACGGCAATGTTTTAGTAGGTGATGATGGTCACTTGTATTTCATCGATACTATTATCTATCCGTCTGATACTGGCGGTTACGACATCTATCGCAGCCTGTCGCCAAGAGCGAAGTCTTAAAAATCAGCGGGGACGTTTCTCTTTGATCACATCAGAATCGTGGTCAGGGAGAAACGCCTTTTTGTGAATAAAAACGACCGATGCAGGTGTTAGGGCATAGTCGCTATTCGTGATGGGTAAAGAGATGAGTAAAAAATAGGAGGGGACGCTATTTGATTTGCTTCAACGCCAGCTTCACCACCTGCTCTACAGGCAGTGTGGGCTGCTCCTGCAAGATGCTGACCACGACCTTCTGGGTGGGGGCAGGGGCAAAGCCGAGCATGGTGAGGGCAGCCACGGCCTCGTCGCGTACGGCATTGTCGATAGGCGTCTGCAGGGTGCCGCCAGCAGGAATCTCGTCGGCGATGCCCAGTGCGACAATCTTGTCGCGCAGGTCAACGATGATGCGCTGGGCAGTCATCTTGCCGATGCCCTTGATGCTCTGAATAAGCTTGGCATTGCCTGTGGAGATGGCCGAGCACAGTTCGCTGACGCTCATCGACGAGAGCATCATGCGGGCCGTGTTCGTACCTACGCCGGAGACGGTGATGAGCAACTGGAACATCTCGCGTTCCTTTTTATTATAGAAGCCGTACAGTACATGGGCGTCCTCACGGATAGACTCGAAGACGTAGAGTTTCACTTCTTTCTTGCCCTGACAGGCGGTATAGGTGTTGAGCGAGATGTTCAGTCCGTAGCCCACGCCTGCCGCCTCAATGGTGGCCAGTGCAGGGGTCAGCTCGGTTAGTTCGCCTTTGATGTATTCAATCATGGAAGAGTTAAGTGTTGAGAGTTGAGTGTTGAGAGACTTTAGATTAATTAGGGTTGAGAGTTGAGTGTTGAGAGACTTTAGATTAGAGTGTGGGTATTTTAGTGTAGAGTGTAAAGTGTAGAGTTTTCTACCGCTTTGGATGGCTGATAGGAGAGCTTTAAACTTTCAGCTAAAAGACTAAAGTCTCTCAACTCTCAACACTCAACTCTCAACTTTTCCGAGGTGCTCGGCAATCATGGCCAGACACTTCTCGCTATTGACGGGCTTTGCCAGAAAACCGTCGCATCCTGCCTGCAAGGCCAGTTGGCGGTCGCTGTCGAAAGCATTGGCCGTCAGCGCCAGGATGGGCAGTTCGGGGTGAGCCTCCTTGATGAGCTTCGTTGCTTCCAGACCATCCATCACCGGCATCTTAATATCCATCAGTATCAAGTCGATACCGCCCTCGTTGGCGATGTCTACTGCCTCCTGTCCGTTTTTGGCCCGCTTATATTGATACGAACGCCGCAAGACGTATGTCATCAGAATGAAATTGCTGTCGTTGTCCTCTGCGATAAGAATGGTCTTCATCATGCTGTTTTCCTTGTTCGTTAGTTAAAGTGTTACAAAAGTAATATCTTTTTGTCAAAACAACTTGCTGTTGTATGTTTTTTTAACTAAATTTGCACGTGAAAGCGATCAAATCATTCAAAAATAATACTAACTAAAATGAAACTTAAGTTTTATTCTTTTGCTTTTGTCCTCATGACGGCGCTCTCGTGCCAGGCTCAGGAGGCTCGTGTGATGGAAGTGAAAACGGCAAAGCCCGGTGCTGCCGTGTCGTCGACCATGTATGGACTGTTCTTCGAGGACATCAACTATGCAGCCGATGGCGGTCTCTATGCCGAACTGGTGAAAAACCGCTCTTTCGAGTTCCCCAATCCCTTCACGGGATGGGACATCTCAGGTCAGGTCACGTTGAGGAATGACGGTCCCTTCGACAAGAACCCCCACTATGTGCGGCTGGCTCCGTCGGGTCATCGCGACAAGCACACCATGATTGAGAACCACGGATTCTTCGGCATGGGCGTGAAGAGCGGCGAGGAGTACCGCTTCTCTGTCTGGGCCCGTGTGCCCGACGGCGGCAGTGCCAAGCTGTGGATAGACTTGGTGGACAACGCCACGATGAGAGACGACCAGAAGATTGGCAACGCCAGTGTAGACGTGAGCGGTAAGGAGTGGAAGAAGTATACGGCCATCCTCAAGCCCAACCGTACCTTGGACAAGGCTCATCTCCGTGTATGGGGCGACAGCAAGACGACGACCGATGTGGAGCACGTCAGCCTCTTCCCCGTGAAGACGTGGAAAGGCCGTGAGAACGGCATGCGTCAGGATTTGGCTCAGGCGCTGAACGACATGCATCCCGGCGTGTTCCGTTTCCCCGGCGGCTGTATTGTAGAAGGTACCGACCTGGCCACCCGCTACCAGTGGAAGAACACCGTCGGCCCGGTAGAGAACCGTCCGCTCAATGAGAACCGCTGGCACTACACGTTCACCAACCGCTATTTCCCCGACTATTTCCAGACATACGGCCTCGGCTTCTTCGAGTTCTTCCAGCTGTGTGAGGACTTCGGTTGCGAGCCTCTGCCCGTGCTGAGTGTGGGACTGGCCTGCCAGTTCCAGAACGGACTGGACGCACATGCGAAGATGGACGAGCTGCAGCCCTATATCGACGACTGCCTTGACCTGATAGAGTTTGCCAACGGCCCCGTCGACTCGAAGTGGGGAAAGGTACGTGCTAACATGGGGCATCCTGCTCCCTTCAACATGAAATATATCGGTATTGGCAACGAGCAGTGGGACACGCCCTACTTCGAACGACTGAAGCCGTTCGTGGCTGCCGTTCGTGCAAAATATCCTGACATCAAGATTGTGGGTACCAGCGGTCCCGACTCGGAGGGCAAGATGTTCGAGAAGGGTTGGGAAGCCATGACCGCCCAGAAGGCCGACCTCGTGGACGAGCACTTCTATCGTCCTGAGAACTTCTTCTTAGGTACGCCGGACGGCAAGAAACAGTATGGCAACTGCGGTGCGCTGCGTTACGACAGCTACTCACGGAAGGGGCCGAAGGTGTTTGCCGGCGAGTATGCCTGCCACGGAAGAGGGAAGAAGTGGAACCATTACGAGACATCGCTCTACGAGGCAGCTTTCATGACGGGTATCGAGCGCAATGCCGACATCGTGGAGATGGCCACCTACGCTCCGCTGTTTGCCCATGTGGAAGGATGGCAGTGGCGTCCTGACATGATCTGGTACGACAACCTCCGCATGTTCAAGTCGGTCTCTTACTACGTGCAGCAGATGTATGCCATGAACACCGGTACGAACGTGCTGTCGCTGACGACTGCCGATCCTGCCGATGCCAAGGGTAAGAAGCAGATTCCTGTTGCCGGACAGGATGGCCTGAACGGACTTTTTGCCTCTTCAGTGTTCGACAAGAACACGGGCGAGGTGATCATCAAGATTGTCAACACCTCGAAGCAGGCTCAGCCCGTGCAGCTCAACCTTGCAGGCATGAAGGGTGAGCGCACTGCCGAGACGCTGACCCTGAGCTGGAACGGATCGATGGACGACGAGAACACGCTCGACCAGCCGGAGAAGATTGCACCGAAGAAGGGAAGCGTGGCTTGCACAGCCGACAAGAAGCAGACCGTGCTGAACGACAACGTGCCCGCTATGTCATTCCGTCTATATAAGATTAAGAAGTAACACGCCTTTTTATTAACAAAAGAAAACCAGAGAGAACCATCGTTCTTCTGGTTTTCTTCTTTTTACCACAGATTTCTTGCTACCATCGGGACGCAAGAAATCTGTGGTCGTTTAAAAGGGTGGGGAAGTCACTTTATTTTCCATTGTCCGTTTTGCTCCACCATCGGCACCACGATTTCCTCTTGGGTGCTGTCGGCAAAATGGAGTATCAGGAACACCTGTATCAGCTGTTGCGTGGAGTCAATCCTGGCATTGTTCACCTGAAACGAGGTGATGCCGCCATGGGCATCGCGCTGCTGCGACAGAAACTGCTTGCAGGCCGCAACCAACTGCTCCCTGTAGCCTTCAGGAATGCTGTCCATGCCAGCCCGTCCCTGCAGGAACTGCTCGTAGCGGCCGGCCAGCAGGTCGGCATAGCAGGCCTGGGCTGCCTCCTTGGCTGCATTCATGGCCTGCTCTTCGGGCGATAGCTTCTCGCCACAGCCTGCACAGAGCAGCAATGCCAATAACGAGACGATCGTCTTCTTCATCTCCTTATTTCTGACGGACAAAGACATGAATAGGCGACCCCGTCAGCGTCCAGTTCTCGCGAATCTTATTCTCCAAGAAACGCTTGTAAGGCTCCTTGATGTACTGTGGCAGATTCGCATAGAAGATAAACGTGGGAATCTGCGTGTCGGGCACCTGCGACACATACTTGATCTTGATGTACTTACCCTTGACCGAGGGCGGCGGTGTGGCCTCGACCAGCGGGAGCATCACCTCGTTGAGCTTCGACGTGCCGATCTTGATCTTCCGGTTCAGGTAGACGTCCTTTGCCGTCTCGAGCACCTTGAAGATGCGCTGTTTCGTAAGCGCTGAGGCAAAGATGATGGGGAAGTCGACAAACGGAGCCATGCGCTGGCGGATGGCGTTTTCGAAGGTCGAGATGGCTATCTGTGACTTGTCTTCCACCAGGTCCCACTTGTTCACCACCACCACCAGGCTCTTGTTGTTCTTCTGAATGAGCTGGAAGATGTTCATGTCCTGTGCCTCAATGCCACGGGTGGCATCGATCATGAGGATGCACACGTCAGAGTTCTCGATGGCACGGATGGAGCGCATCACGGAGTAGAACTCCAAGTCTTCCGTCACCTTGTTCTTGCGACGGATGCCGGCGGTGTCGACCAGATAGAAGTCGAAGCCGAACTTGTCGTAGCGGGTATAGATAGAGTCGCGCGTTGTGCCGGCGATGTCGGTCACGATATGTCGGTCCTCGCCGATAAACGCATTGATCAGACTCGACTTGCCGGCATTGGGGCGGCCCACCACAGCAAAGCGGGGGATGCCCTCCTCGGCCTCGTCCTTTGCCTTCTTGGGCAGCAGCTCCAGCACCTTGTCGAGCAAGTCGCCCGTACCACTGCCTGTGGCTGCGCTGATGCAGTAGGGATCGCCCAGCCCCAGCTTGTAGAAGTCGTACTGGCCGTAGAGATCCTTGCCGTCGTCGGCCTTGTTGGCTACAAGAATCACGGGCAGCTTCGAGCGGCGCAGAATCTGAGCCACATCCATGTCCCAGTCGGTCACACCGTTCTTAATATCGCACACGAAGAGCACCAGGTCGGCCTCTTCGGTAGCTACCATCACCTGCTTGCGAATCTCTTCCTCGAAAATATCGTCACTGTTGACAACCCAGCCGCCCGTGTCGACGACCGAGAACTCGTGTCCCGTCCACTCGCACTTGCCGTACTGGCGGTCGCGCGTCGTGCCGGCCTCGTTGCTCACAATGGCCTGACGACTGTTAGTCAGTCTGTTGAATAATGTGGACTTGCCCACATTCGGACGTCCCACAATCGCTACTAAATTTCCCATATTCCGATATGTTTTGGGTGCAAAGGTAGCATAATTTGTGCTAAATTCCAAATTAATTTGCATTTTCCACGCTCCCCCGCTTACAATTCATGCTGAATGACAAACCTTCTGTCACATGGCTGGTTCGGCAGGAGATATTTCAAACAGCACAGCCAATAATACGATGATTCTTTTCATGTCTATAGCGTTTTTCTTGATTATTCAGGATTATAGCCGAAGTTGTCGAGTTCTTTTTTCGAAGAGCGCCAGTCCTTGTCTACCTTGACAAAGATTTCAAGGAAGATGTGCTTGTCGAAGAACTTCTCTAAGGCCTTTCGGGCTTCGGTCGACACCTTCTTCAGTGCCACGCCCTGATGACCGATGATGATGCCCTTCTGCGAGTCGCGCTCCACGTAGATGACGGCATTGATGTGAATCTTTTGTGCCTCTTCCTTGAAACGCTCCACAACCACCTCGACCGAGTAGGGTATCTCCTTATCGTAATAGAGCAGGATCTTCTCACGGATGATCTCTGAGACGAAGAAGCGGGCAGGCTTGTCGGTCAGCTGGTCCTTGTCGAAGAAGGCAGGGCTTTCGGGCAGCAGTTCCTTGATACGTTTCAGCAGCATGTCGGTACCAAACTTGTTCTTGGCCGAGATGGGCAGTATCTCAGCATTGGGCAACAGCGTGTGCCAGCGGTCGACAATGAGCGCAAGGGCCTCCCCGGCTTCCTTTCTGGTATCTGAATCCCCCTTCTTTTCAGAGGGGGTCAGGGGGAGGCTGTCAATCTTGTTGATGAGCAGAATGACGGGTATGGTCATCTTCTGAACCTTCTCCAGAAACTCCATGTTCTTCTCAGGGTTCTCCACCACGTCAGTGACGTAGAGCAGCACATCGGCATCCGTCAGTGCACTCTCCGAGAAGGCCAGCATCGACTCCTGCAGCTTGTAGTTCGGCTTCAGAACGCCCGGCGTATCGGAAAACACGATCTGTGTGTCGTCGGTATTCACGATGCCCATGATGCGATGACGCGTTGTCTGTGCCTTGAACGTCGCGATAGAGATACGTTCCCCTACCAGTTGGTTCATGAGTGTCGACTTCCCCACATTGGGATTGCCCACAATATTGACAAATCCTGCCTTATGTTTCATATTTTTCTCCAATTTTCGATTTTGCTTGCAAATTTCGTAATTATTATCGAATTATGCAAATAATTCTCTTCTTTCTTGCCTCCAGAACAGCCCCTTTTGCAGTTCGTACTGAATTAGCCTCTAATTCAGCCTGAATTACGTCACAATTCGGCCTGAATTACGATGCAATTCAGTACGAATTACAAGACCCCCGGTTTTACGTCCAATTCCCACCATACTTTTTTGCCTGCGGCGCTACACAAATGACCATAAATAACCATAAATGAATCATGAATATTTTCTACAACCTAAATTCCGCAGCACTTTAGTTTAACTTTCTTTATAAGTTCCTGAGCAACAAAAAGTTGCTCAGGATTTTACCATATCAGATTTTTCACTTACCTTAGT